>Ga0307929_1002274_pt1 | contig 12687 bp, 1 predicted proteins | sample AceLakmetage1330_FD_203160 | JGI IMG/M metagenome (GOLD analysis project Ga0307929, IMG submission 203160) | Saline water microbial communities from Ace Lake, Antarctica - #1330 | ecosystem: Environmental > Aquatic > Non-marine Saline and Alkaline > Saline | place: Antarctica: Ace Lake...
GTTTTGGTACCAGTAAAAAACCCTATCATCTTTTCCCAGGCATGCTTATCCAATGCAGCGTCATCACAGGCAAGAGAACCGTGCTGGATTATCTTGCAGGGCCTTTTGTTCTCTACCTTGATACTGCTATGCTTGAACGCTGAAACATAGATTTATCTGACAGGAGTTACTTATGTCTGAAACCACCCCGTTTGAAAATATGCTGATAGAATTGATGAATAATATGAGCGACCCCTCGGCACTAACCAATGGAGAGCTGCTGGGAAATATTAGCTCACAGGCTGAGGCATACCTTATTGATCAGGGTGGAAGCCCAGCTGAAGCTAAATTTGCAGTTGATAATTTCATTGATCAGATAACTGAAAACATAAATAATGGAATTTCACCTGTTAAATCCCTACAGCAGTCAATGGGTGATCTATCTCTTGACTTTGTTAAAGAACAGCTTGAATCCCAAGACCAGGAAAGCGACATCGCCAATGCTCTTGCATCGGGCAAAGACATTGATAAGGTCATAGCCGAAACCCTTCCCACAGACGTAGAACCTGGTAGCGATGCTGCAGATCTTATGCTTAATGATCTCCAGGAATCCCTGATTCAAGGTAAATCACCGGATACGGCCCTTTCAGTAGCAGAAGATGCTCTTCAACAGAACCTTTTAAATCAGGAAACCCTGCAAAGAGATCTGAGTGCAGGTGATGAGATTTTAAAGGCTCTCTCCAGCGGAGATAATATTGACAAGGTATTGGGAGAACAGTTTGGAGATCTCTCTCCCGAAGCACTTCAAAATGCCATTGGTTCTTTTGTCTCATCAGTTGCCAATGGAGATTCCCCTGATGCAGCCTTAAGTGCCGCAGAAAATACAATTACCACCACAGCTGCTACATCAAAAGCTGTACAGGGAGAAATGACTCCGGAAGCTGAACTTCTATCCTCCTTGGCTTCTGGAAACAATGTTGAAAAAACCCTTTCTGAAATGCAGCCCCAAACAGGAGACTCTGAAGCTTTTCAGGAAACAATGGCCCAGGCTCTGGCAGATGGTACAGCTCCTGCAGCAACAATTAGTGAGGCTCAAAGCACTTCTAATGAAATTCCAGATGCAACAAACAGCATTATTTCGGAAACCGGTGGTAATGATCTTATCACAGCACTTGCAACCGGTGAAAATATTGAAAAGATAATTGATGCCATTACTCCGGAAAGCGGAAACATATCTCCTGAAGTGGCTGAATCCATGGCTGAAACATTTCAGGAGACATTAATAGCTGCCATGGAAAACGGCGGCACCATTGAAAATGCGATAGAACAGGCCGTGGATCTAACAACAACTGTTATTGCGACCCAAACCAGTGTGGCTTCAGGTGAAGCTACCCCTGAAATCGCCCTTCTCAATGCCCTGGCATCAGGGGACAATGTAACAGAAACTGTGGATGCTGCCATGGATTCCCTTGTGGAGAGCGGAGCTCTTGAAGGTGGCAATATTGATACTGAAACCTTTCAGGAGACCCTTGCAGAATCGCTAATTGCAAGCGGAGACGCCATAGATGCCTCTTCCCAATCCAGTGAAACTCCTGGAAACCCTATTCAGGAAGCCCTGGCCCAGGCAGGCAAAACCTCCACAGCCATTGCTGAAACAGCAACCACAATCCAGTCCAGTGAGAGTGGAGGTGAAGGTGAACTGCTGGCTGCCATCTCGTCCGGTGAGAGTGTCACAGAAACTGTGGACGCTCTCATGAAGAATCTTGAAGAGAATGTTCCCTTGATGGAACACATAGATACAGATACCTTTCAGGAGGGCATTGCAGAGTCCCTTATTGAAGGCAAAAATGCAGAAGAAGCTCTGAGCAATGCAAACCAGGAGCTAACAAGAACTGCCCAGACCACACAAACTACTGAAACTGCTGCCGACGGAATCACGACTGAAACTACTGCTGACGGAACCACGACTGAAACTACTGCTGACGGAACCACTACTGAAACTGCTGCTGACGGAACCACGACTGAGACTGCTGCTGACGGAACCACGACTGAGACTGCTGCTGACGGAACCATTACGGAAACGGCTGCTGACGGAACCACGACTGAAACCGCTGCTGACGGAACCATTACTGAAACCGCTGCTGACGGAACCACGACTGAAACTGCTGCCGACGGAACCACGACTGAGACTGCTGCCGACGGAACCACGACCGAAACCGCCGCTGACGGAACCACGACTGAAACTGCCGCTGACGGAACCACGACTGAGACTGCCGCTGACGGAACCATTACTGAAACCGCTGCTGACGGAACCATTACTGAAACCGCTGCTGACGGAACCATTACTGAAACTGCTGCTGACGGAACCACGACTGAAACTGCTGCCGACGGAACCACGACTGAAACTGCTGCTGAGGGAACCACGACTGAAACTGCTGCTGACGGAACCACGACTGAGACTGCCGCTGACGGAACCACGACTGAGACTGCTGCTGACGGAACCACGACTGAGACTGCTGCTGAGGGAACCACGACTGAAACTGCTGCTGACGGAACCACGACTGAGACTGCCGCTGACGGAACCACGACTGAGACTGCTGCTGACGGAACCACGACTGAGACTGCTGCCGACGGAACCACGACTGAGACTGCTGCTGAGGGAACCACGACTGAAACTGCTGCTGACGGAACCACGACTGAGACTGCCGCTGACGGAACCACGACTGAGACTGCTGCTGACGGAACCATTACTGAAACCGCTGCTGACGGAACCACGACTGAGACTGCCGCTGACGGAACCATTACTGAAACCGCTGCTGACGGAACCATTACTGAGACCGCCGCTGATGGAACCACGACTGAAACCGCTGCTGACGGAACCACGACTGAGACTGCCGCTGACGGAACCATTACTGAAACCGCTGCTGACGGAACCACGACTGAAACTGCTGCCGACGGAACCACGACCGAAACCGCCGCTGACGGAACCACGACTGAAACTGCCGCTGACGGAACCACGACTGAGACTGCTGCCGACGGAACCATTACTGAGACCGCCGCTGATGGAACCACGACTGAAACCGCTGCTGACGGAACCATTACTGAAACTGCTGCTGACGGAACCACGACTGAAACCGCTGCTGACGGAACCACGACTGAAACGGCTGCTGACGGAACTATTACTGAAACTGCTGATGATGGAACCACGACTGAAACCGCTGCTGATGGAACCATTACTGAAACCGCCGCTGACGGAACCACGACTGAGACTGCTGCCGACGGAACTATTACTGAAACCGCCGCTGACGGAACCACGACTGAGACTGCTGCCGACGGAACCATTACTGAAACCGCCGCTGACGGAACCACGACTGAAACCTCTGCTGACGGAACCACGACTGAAACCGCTGCTGACGGAACCATTACTGAAACTGCTGCTGACGGAACCATTACTAAAACCGCTGCTGACGGAACCACGACTGAAACCGCTGCTGACGGAACCACGACTGAGACTGCTGCCGACGGAACCACGACCGAGACTGCTGCCGACGGAACCATTACTGAAACCGCCGCTGACGGAACCACGACCGAGACTGCTGCCGACGGAACCATTACTGAAACCGCCGCTGACGGAACCATTACTGAAACCGCCGCTGACGGAACCATTACTGAAACCTCTGCTGACGGAACCACGACTGAAACCGCTGCTGACGGAACCATTACTGAAACTGCTGCTGACGGAACCACGACTGAAACCGCTGCTGACGGAACCACGACTGAGACTGCTGCCGACGGAACCACGACTGAAACCGCCGCTGACGGAACCACGACTGAAACTGCTGCTGACGGAACCACGACTGAGACTGCCGCTGACGGAACCACGACTGAAACTGCCGCTGACGGAACCGTTACTGAAACCACTGCTGACGGAACCATTACCAAAACTGCCGCTGACGGAACAGTTACTAAGACTACTGCTGACGGAACCATTATCGAAACCGCTGCTGACGGAAGCATTACTGAAACCGCTGCTGACGGAACCATTACTACCAGAGAACAACTACAATCCGAAGAACAGCATAATGATCAATACGATGCATCTGAGCCTGAAGAATACATTGAAGAAACTATTTCTGACAACTTACCTGAAAATGAAAACAATAGCCAAAATAACACTAAAATTCAGGAAAACACTCCAGCCACCAATCAACCACTTGCAGACATCCCAGTAACTCAGGAAAATAACGAAGAGCAGGTCAATTCAGCACAATATACTGAAAACTCCACTCCAGACACTATTCCACAAAATTTTAATCCAGAGCAACCCGATGTACCACAAATAACTTCATACACTGACAATGAAACAAATCAACCTTCTACACAAGAATATGAAAACACTTCAACTTCGTTTTTTCAACAAGATCCATTTGCCTCTGACCCATTTAGCAATTCAACCGAAATAGATACTTATACTCTTTATGAGCCAGAACCTGAGCCGGAGCCGGAACCAGAACCGGAACCTGAGCCTGAACCTGAACCGGAACCAGAGCCAGAACCAGAGCCGGAACCAGAGCCAGAACCAGAGCCGGAGCCGGAACCAGAACCAGAACCAGAGCCGGAGCCAGAACCAGAGCCGGAGCCAGAACCAGAACCGGAACCAGAGCCGGAACCAGAACCTGAGCCGGAACCAGAACCTGAACCAGAGCCAGAACCGGATCCTGAACCAGAGCCGGAACCAGAGCCAGAACCAGAACCGGATCCTGAACCAGAGCCGGAACCAGAACCAGAACCAGAACCGGATCCTGAACCAGAGCCGGAACCAGAGCCAGAACCAGAACCAGAACCTGAGCCGGAGCCGGAACCAGAACCGGAACCTGAGCCTGAACCTGAACCGGAACCAGAGCCAGAACCAGAGCCGGAACCAGAGCCAGAACCAGAGCCAGAACCTGAGCCGGAACCAGAACCAGAACCAGAGCCGGAGCCAGAACCAGAGCCGGAGCCAGAACCAGAACCGGAACCAGAGCCGGAACCAGAGCCAGAACCAGAGCCGGAGCCGGAACCAGAGCCGGAACCAGAGCCAGAGCCAGAACCAGAGCCGACAAATTTACCCCCAGTTATAATTTCTCCAATAACTGCTGCTGTTGATGAAAATGCTGTTCCTGCAACTGTTTTCTACACGACAACTGCAACTGATCCAGACGATGATACTGTCACATTCTCACTCAGCGGAACCGATGCGGCGGCATTTAATATCGATGCTTCAACCGGAGAGGTCAGGCTAAATGCCTCAGCTAATTTTGAGACTAAATCAACATACTCCATTGATGTCGTGGCGAGTGACGGTACTCTCACTGATACACAGACGGTTAGTATCACCGTCAATGATATCAATGAAACTCCGGTTATTACAAGCAACTCAGGCGGAGATAATGCTTCAATAAACGTGGCAGAAAACACCACTGCTGTCACCACCATCACTGCATCCGATGTGGATGCTGCAGATACAAATTCATACAGTATATCCGGCGGAACTGATGCGGCTCTATTCTCAATCAACGCTGCAACAGGGGCACTGGATTTTCTGACAGCTCAGGACATGGAAACACCAAATGATGCCGATGGAAACAATATCTACGAGGTACAGGTTACTGTCACTGACAGCGATGGACTCACTGACTCACAGGATCTCAGCGTAACTGTCACAGATACAAGTGAACCCCCTGTAATCACTTCAGCCACAACTGCTGCTCTTGATGAAAATGCTGATCCAACAACTGTTCTCTACACGGTAACTGCAATTGATCCCGAAGATGACACTCTCACATTCTCTCTCAGCGGAACAGATGCGGCGGCATTTAATATTGATGCCACAACCGGAGAGGTCAGGCTAAATGTCTCAGCTAATTTTGAGACTAAATCAACATACTCCATTGATGTCGTGGCGAGTGACGGTACTCTCACTGATACACAGACGGTTAGTATCACCGTCAATGATATCAATGAAGCTCCGGTTATTACCAGCGGTTCAGGAGAAGACACTGCTTCAATAAACGTGGCAGAAAACACCACTGCTGTCACTACTATTACTGCTTCTGATGTGGATGCAGGAGATACAAAGGCATACAGCATCACCGGCGGAACTGATGCGGCTTTATTCTCAATCAATGCTGCAACAGGGGCACTGGATTTTCTGACAGCTCAGGACATGGAAACACCAAATGATGCCGATGGAAACAGTATCTACGCGGTACAGGTTACTGTCACTGACAGCGATGGACTTACTGACTCACAGGATCTCAGCGTAACTGTCACAGATGCAAGCGAGCCTCCTCTGATTACTTCCGCAGATAATGCTGCTGTTGATGAAAATGCTGATCCAACAACTGTTCTCTACACAGCAACTGCAACTGATCCTGAAGCTGACGCTCTCACATTTTCACTCAGTGGAACCGATGCGGCAGCATTTAATATTGATACCACAACCGGAGAGGTCAGGCTAAATGCTGAGGCTGATTTTGAGACCAAATCTACATACTCCATTGATGTCGAGGCAAGTGACGGTACTCTCACTGATACACAGACGGTTAATGTCACTGTCAATAATATCAATGAAGCTCCGGTTATTACAAACAACTCAGGCGAAGATACTGCTTCAATAAACGTGGCAGAAAACACCACTGCTGTCACCACCATCACTGCATCCGATGTGGATGCTGCAGATACAAATTCATACAGTATATCCGGCGGAACTGATGCGGCTCTATTCTCAATCAACGCTGCAACAGGGGCACTGGCTTTTCTAACAGCTCAGGACATGGAAACACCGAATGATGCCGATGGAAACAATGTCTACGAGGTACAGGCTACTGTTACTGACAGTGATGGACTCACTGACTCACAAGATCTTAGCATAACTGTCACAGATGCAAGCGAGCCTCCTCTGATTACTTCCGCCACAACTGCTGCTCTTGATGAAAATACTGATCCTGCGACTGTAATTTACACGGCAACTGCAACCGATCCCGAAGCTGACACTCTCACATTCTCTCTCAGCGGAACCGATGCGGCGGCATTTAATATTGATGCCACAACCGGAGAGGTCAGGCTAAATGCTGAGGCTGATTTTGAGACCAAATCTACATACTCCATTGATGTCGTGGCAAGTGACGGTACCCTCACCGATACACAAACGGTTGAGATAAGTGTCAATGATATCAACGAAGCCCCGATTATTACAAGTGACTCAGGCGGAGCCACTGCTTCAATAAACGTGGCAGAGAACACCACGGCTGTCACCACCATCACTGCATCCGATGTGGATGCCGGAGATACAAAGACATACAGCATCTCCGGCGGAACTGACGCGGCTCTATTCTCCATCAATGCCACCACTGGGGCACTTGCTTTTGTTGCAGCCAGGGATATGGAAAACCCCACGGATGCCAACACCGACGGCGTATATGAAGTTCAAGTCAAGGTCACTGACACTGTAGGACTCATCGATGTTCAAGATCTCAGTGTCACGGTCACAGATACCAATGAAAATCCTGTTATCACTTCTGCGGCAACTGTTGTCGTTGATGAAAATGCTGACCCGACAACTATTATCTACACCGCAACTGCAACTGATCCAGAAGCTGATACAATAACATACTCTCTCAGCGGAACCGATGCTGCGGCATTTAATATTGATGCTGCAACCGGAGAGGTCAGGCTAAATGTCTCAGCTGATTTTGAGACTAAATCAACATACTCCATTGATGTCGTGGCAAGTGACGGTACCCTCACCGATACACAAACGGTTGAGATAAGTGTCAATGATATCAACGAAGCCCCGATTATTACAAGTGATGCAGGAGAAGACACTGCTTCAATAAACGTGGCAGAAAACACCACTGCTGTCACCACCATCACTGCATCCGATGTGGATGCAGTAGATACAAAGACATACAGCATCACCGGCGGAAATGATGCGGCTCTATTCTCAATCAATGCCACAACCGGGGCACTGGATTTTCTGACAGCTCAGGACATGGAAACACCCGGTGATGCCGACGAAAACAATATCTACGAGGTACAGGTAACGGTGACTGACAGTGAAGGACTCACTGACTCACAGGATCTCAGCGTAACTGTTACAGATGCAAGCGAGCCTCCTCTGATTACTTCCGCAGAAAATGCTGCTGTTAATGAAAATGCTGATCCAACAACTGTTCTCTACACGGCAACTGCAACTGCTCCCGAAGCTGACACAATCACATTCTCTCTCAGCGGAACCGATGCGGCGGTATTTAATATTGATGCTGCAACAGGAGAGGTCAGGCTAAATGCTTCTGCTGATTTTGAAACCAAATCAACATACTCCATTGATGTCGTGGCAAGTGACGGTACCCTCACCGATACACAAACTGTTGAGATAAGTGTCAATGATATCAATGAAGCTCCGGTTATTACCAGCAACTCAGGCGGAGACACTGCTTCAATAAATGTGGCAGAAAACACCACTGCTGTCACCACCATCACTGCATCCGATGTGGATGCAGGAGATATAAAGACATACAGTATCACCGACGGAAATGATGCGGCCAAGTTCTCCATTGATGCAAACAGTGGAGAGCTTGTTTTTATTGCCGCCCCTGATTTTGAAACAAAAACAGATGCCAACACTGACAATATTTATGAAGTTCAAGTGAAGGTTACTGACAACGGTACCGGCAACCTCACTGATCTCCAAGATATTTCTGTAGCAGTTACCGATATAGATGAAGCTCCTGTCATTGCCGGTATCGGAGGCGGTACAAATAGTGTCAGCTATTCCTTTATTTCATCTGATAGCCTGACCTCAAACTTCAATGATGGAGATGGCTCTCCCATACTCAGCTGGAATGCATCTGCCGGTTTGTCAGGCGGAGGTGGAGTCCTTGGTCAATCTGGTGAGACTGAATTATGGACGGCAAAGCAGGGATATTCTGTAAGCTCTGGCGGCGTTTATACGGTTTCTGCTTATTTTCTCAATTCAGTAAATAGCGAATTTGGTGGTCTTGGCTTTGCCGTTACTGACAGTAATAACATTGCAAATATCACAGCAGCAGATAACCCCAATCTTGGTATGGGATTTCATGGTGGAGGGGGATATTTCTACAACAACAGTTCAAGCACGAATGTTATTTGGACGGGGGGGGATATGGTTATCGGGAATTGGTATAAAATGGTATATCAAGTCACAGAAGCTGGCTCAGATAATTATGATATCCTATTTCAGATATGGAACTCGGATTCAAATGGTAATCTGAGCACCATGAAAACAGAACATACCACCACACTTACCAATAGCGATATTGCAACAAACGGGATGCTTTATCCCTATTTTTCAGCTATAGGAGTGGATGAAGTGAACGTCAAGGCTTCCGCAGGCGAAAGCTACAATATTACGATTGATGAAAATCAAACTATAGTAGGAACAATATCCGCCACTGATCCTGAAGCTTTAAATATCACTTATTCACTAAGCGGAACTGATGCTGCTGCATTTCATATTGATGCAGCAACCGGTGAGGTCACGCTCAATACTGCAGCTGATTTTGAGACTAAATCAACATACTCTATTGATATTGAGGCAAGTGACGGTACTCTCACAGATACACAAACGATTACGATAAGTGTCAATGATATCAACGAAGCTCCGGTTATTACCAGCGATGCAGGAGGAGGAGGAGCCAATGCTTCAATAAATGTGGAAGAGAGCACTACTGATATCACCACTGTTGCTGCTTCCGATGTCGATGCTGTAGATACAAAATTATACAGCATCACCGACGGAACTGATGCCGCACTATTCTCAATAGATGACACAACTGGAAGCCTTGCTTTTATAACTGCCCCTGATTATGGAAACCCAACTGATTCAGATATTAACAACATATACAACGTACAGGTAACTGTAACAGACAGTGGTGGGCTGACTGACACACAGAAGATTGCAGTTACGGTCATAGATGCCAACGAACCTCCCACATTAACTTCTTTTGCAGCACCCTTTGATACGGTCAACGAAAATACTGAAGTAGAAATAACCCTTGCAGAACTTAAAGCACAAGGTGACGAAGCAGACGTTGATGGCACTGTTGATGGCTTTGTCATAAAACAAATCACTACCGGTACCCTTAAAATCGGGACTGAGACAGGAAATGCAACGGCATGGGCTTCGGACACCAACGACACCGTTGACAGCACCCACCATGCCTACTGGACAGCCAATCTTGATGCCAACGGAACGCTAAATGCCTTTACCGCTGTGGCCAAAGATGACAGTGGGAATGAATCTGCCACTCCGATTCAGGTTACCATACTTGTTACAAATACACCGCCTGTCATGATTGACCTTGACGGTGACGGAATTGAAACCATGGGGTTAGACACCTCAACCGCCCAATTTGATATGGACAACGACGGTATCCCGGATCACACCGCATGGGTCGGGGCAGATGACGGTTTTCTTGCCATTGATCTGGATGGAGATAACAGCATCATCCACCGTTCAGAATTTGTCTTTACCGATCATGCTCCAGAAGCCCTAACCGACATGGAGGCACTACAGCAGGTATTTGACACAAATGAAGATCATTTGCTCACTGCCGATGATGCCCGATGGGCAGATTTTGGTATCTGGCAGGATGCAGATTCCGATGGTCAGGCAGATGACGGAGAATTTCAAACCCTTGATGAGATGGGTATTATTTCCATTGAGCTTGACACTGAAGAGGTTGACAGCAGTGAGAGCACTCCTGTCTCTGGTGTTTTCATCCATGGAGAGAGCAAAGTCATATTTGCCGATGGAACCACCACAACGGCAGTAGATACATCTCTGGCTTATATATCCGGTGATGATGCAAATGATAAATTTGACTCTCAAACTTATGAAGCTCCGGAGAGTAACCTCTCTGACGGCTGGCTCATGGATACAGGAATTTTATCAAAAATAGATCATGAAAGCACAAAGTCTGCAAATAGTACCCAATCCGCATCTGATTCCGATGTATCTTTCACCGATACTACAGAGATCCACAGATATACAGTTGACGCAGATCCGGCGCTCAATTTTACCGACATGCTGAATCCTTCTGATTCTTCATCCACCGATAATCCCTTTGGAAATGGTTTGTCAGACAATACACTGGAGAACTGGCAATCTTTTGAATCTACCATTGATACACCCATGACCGATAACGGAGCGGATAGGGTGTTCAACGAATCTGATCAGCCCTTCCAGATTGATGATTCAGAAAATTCGCTTGATAACGACGGAGGGATATTAGCCTTTGGTGAGGATCTTTTGCATTTTCATCAATAAAAATTGCAGATTCCAACGAATTGTAAGGATGCCAAGAGAAGTAAGTACTCGGGCGCATTCCTATTTTCCCGGCACTATCATATAACTCACTTATTTCATTAAGTCGGTACTAAAATGACTCAAAAATTATATCTTTATAAATCAGAGTATTAAACCTCCGACCGGGAAAATGGGAATGCGCCCTAAGTACTCACACATATATTTTTCAGCATTCTATGGATATATATCATTGATATCTCTGGGTTTTATCTTGAGAAATATATGCTCGGGTACTTATGAAAAAATACAAAAGTTGAAATATAAACCCATCCGGGCATTTGCCACAACATGTTGTGCCGGTGCCCGAATGGGTTAAAGATTTAGGAAATAAAATAAATAAAATTCCTATACAATCCAGTTAATCTACTTCCTGCCCTTACCCAGGCCGATCTTAATCAAAGATTCTTCCATTTCACCCAAAATTGAAGGATCATCAATGGTCGCGGGCACTTTGTACTCTTTCTGGTCTGCGATTTTCTGAATGGTGCCCCTCAAAATTTTACCGGAACGGGTTTTGGGAAGCCGTTTAACAACGGTGGCCATTTTAAAAGCAGCCACAGGCCCAATGCGATCGCGCACCATCTTGATAACATCTTTAACAATCTCAGCCTCATCTTTTTTAACGCCTGCATTCAGCACCAGAAACCCCACCGGTACTTGGCCTTTAAGCTTGTCAGCAACACCCAGAACAGCACATTCAGCCACATCCGGATGGTCTGATAATACCTCTTCCATGGCCCCCGTGGACAAACGGTGACCCGCCACGTTGATGATGTCATCTGTTCTGGACATTACATAGATATAACCGTCTTCATCAATCACACCGGCGTCGGCTGTTTTATAATATCCAGGAAATTCCTCCAGGTAGGCTTCAACATACCGTGCATCGTTCTCCCAGAGTGTCGGCAATGTTCCAGGAGGCAAGGGAAGTTTAACCACAAGCGCACCGATATCGCCCGCAGGCACCGGTTTACAAGACTCATCCACCACCTGCACATCCCAACCCGGCACGCCCTTGGTGGGGGAACCGTATTTAACAGGAAAATGATGAAGCCCCATGCAATTGGCGGCAATGGCCCACCCTGTTTCCGTCTGCCACCAGTGATCAATAACTGGTACATTTAAATGTCTTTCAGACCATTGGATGGTATCAGAATCAGAGCGCTCTCCGGCCAGAAATAAAATTTTAAAGCAGGACAGATCATAATCCTTGATCAATTTTCCTTCAGAATCTTCACGCTTGATGGCACGGTAGGCGGTGGGTGCCGTGAACATACATTTAACCTTATGCTCTGAAATTACCCGCCAGAACACACCGG
>Ga0307929_1002275_pt1 | contig 12685 bp, 6 predicted proteins | sample AceLakmetage1330_FD_203160 | JGI IMG/M metagenome (GOLD analysis project Ga0307929, IMG submission 203160) | Saline water microbial communities from Ace Lake, Antarctica - #1330 | ecosystem: Environmental > Aquatic > Non-marine Saline and Alkaline > Saline | place: Antarctica: Ace Lake...
CAACCGATGCATACGCACCGGACTCCTCTTGCTGTCCAAATCCTCCGAGCGTTTCCTCGCGACAGGATCAGACCCCCGGCATTGCCGCCTATTTGGAACCGCTGGACGGTGACGCACGCGTTATTGTTAAGGGACAGCAGTATGTTAATGACGGCGACACTGTCGTCGTGGTGGAGGAGTAGCCATGATTCTTTCCGATGTTTCTATTCGCCGTCCAATCGCAATGTCCTGTCTTATTATTGCGCTGACCCTCCTGGGGTTCAACGCTTTGCGTAAAATGGGGCTTGAGTTAATGCCCCAAATGGACACGCCGTTTGTCACGATTATGACGGTATATCCAGGGGCCAGTCCCAGCGAGATCGAGACGGATATTGCCAAGAAAATCGAGGATGCCGTTGGGACCATTGACGGCCTCAAGCATGTATCCTCAAGCTGTATGGAAGATGTGGCATTTACCTTTCTGGAGTTCCAACTTGAAGTGGATGTAGATGTTGCGGCCACGGATGTGCGAGAGAAGCTGGACTTGATTCAAGAAGATCTTCCCGGCGATGCAGAGGACCCGGTCATTCAGAAATTCGATGTCAACGCCAAGGCGATTGTGACGCTTGGCTTGACTGGCGATGCGCCCATCGACGAGTTATATGATTATGCCGACAATACGTTTCGCGATCGAATCTCCATTCTGCGGGGGGTCGCTGATGTGGAACTCATTGGGGGTGCCGAACGCGAAGTCCAGGTTGCTCTTGACCGAGACGAACTCTCCGCCCGTGGATTAAGCAGCATGCAGGTGGTGCAGGCGATCCAGACGGGTGTAGGATTGATTCCGGTGGGGCGCATTCGAGAGGGAAATACCGAATTTTCAGTCAAGTTCGATGCCGACTACCGTGACATCAATAATATTGGTAATCTGGAGCTGGTGAGTGTTGATGGGCGCCGCTGTCATATTCGGGATGTGGCGACGGTTGCGATGAGTACCGAAGAAGTGCGTCAGTCTGCTCTTGTTGATGGGCGCCCCGGCGTGGGCATCAAAATTGTTAAGAAGTCTGATGCCAACGCCGTTGCCGTAGCGGATCGTGTCCAGAAGGCCTTTGGCGAATTGGTGGAGGCACTTCCCGGAGGCATGGAACTGGTATGGCTTAGTGATGATGCAACCTTCATTCGAGCTACCAATGCCAGCGCGTGGTCTAACGTCTTTCAGGGCGTCGTCTTGACCGTGGCCATTTTGTTTCTATTTCTTTACAATATTCGCGCGTTGTTGGTTGTTAGTATCACAATGCCACTTACCATTGTCATTGGCCTATTTTTCATGCAGATGGCAGGAATGACATTGAATACCTCGACACTCATTGCTATTGGGATGTCTGTCGGTATTCTGGTAACAAACTCTATTGTGGTGTTGGAGGGGATCATCAAGCGTTTGGGCGAAGGCAAAACACCTAAAGAGGCGGCCCGTCTGGGTGCCAAGGAGACGTTTGTAGCGGTCTTGGCTAGTGCGGGCACTAACATGGTCGTGCTCTTTCCTCTGGCAATGATGGGTAGCATGGTCGGCAACTTTATCAGACCGTTGGCCTTGACGATGTTCATTATGACAGTGGTTTCGTTGTTCCTGTCATTCTCGCTGACCCCGATGCTCTGTTCCCGTTTATTACGGCCCCTGGACAAACGAAAGCGTGGTCTTTTGAGTCGCATGGAAACCGGCTGGAACCGTGGATTGGATGCTATCATTGGTGTGTATCGCCGGATCCTTCAATTTAACGAACGCCACCGTTGGGCGGCGGTGTTATTGGTTATTGCCGTCGTCTGCATGTTTGTACATTCGCTCAAAGTGGGCGGATCTGCGGGCTTCAACCTTTTCTCAGATACGGACAAAGGCGAGATATACGTGAAGTTGGAGTTCCCTGCAAGTTCGACCCTGGCGACCACCGAGGCAGGCGTTCGCGCGGCTACGGCGCAGTTGGAAGATCTGCCACACCTTCGTCACATGCTCGTAACGGTTGGCAAAGTCGAAGGTACCGTAGGGCAAGCAACGGAGGGGGTTCATCTCGCTCAATGTTTCTTGCGCTTCTCCGAACGCACCGAGCGTGATGAGTCAATCGACGACCTCATGGAAGAAGCACGTTTGAGACTGGATGCGTTCTCAGGTGCAAAAGTCTCCCTGTCTATTCCTTCGATGATTGGCGGGGAAAATATTCCGGTCAACATGCAAATCTCCGGATCCGATCTCGACACGCTGGATACGCTTGCTTTGCGCGCCCAATCGCTGGCCCGTGGGCTGAATAGTTTCCGTGATATTGACACGACAGCGCGTCCTGGAAAACCGGAGTTGCGTGTGTATCCCAACCGAACCATTCTGGCGGATGCGGGCATCCCGGCCACCCGTTTGGGGTTGGCTTTGAGAGCCAACGTAGCCGGGATGGATGCGGGCTCATTCAAGGCGGGTGATCGTACATACGACATTGTCGTGAAATTCAAAGAACAAGAAGGCAAGGCGCAGGTAGAACAGTTTGCACTGCCTGGTGTTTCTGGTCATGCACTCGCATTAACCGTTCTTGCAGATGTTCGCGATTCGATGGCGCCGGTTCAGATTACACGCGAGGACAAACGCCGTGTTTCTAAACTCTTTTCGCAGCTTTCTGCCGATGCCCCTCTGGGGCCGGCCATGCAACAATTGCGTGCCGCGATGGATCGCGAAGGGGGACTTCCTGCGGGGTATACATTCCGGTTTGCGGGTATGGGAGAGATGATGGGCGAGGCTATGGCGGCCTTTGGGGAGGCCGGCTTGATTGGCATCATTCTTGTCATCCTTGCCCTTGCGGCAATCTTGGAGTCATTCAGGCAGCCCGCGCTGATCCTGGTCACCTTACCACTCGGGCTCATCGGTATGTTGTGGGGGCTTGGTCTAGCGGGGAAAAGTCTGGATGTATTCGCCATGATGGGGGCGGTGATGATGATTGGTATTGTGGTCAACAACGCCATTCTGATCATGGATCAGTTCAACGTCCATGTTGCGGAGGGCATTCCTAAACACAAAGCGATGGTTGCGGCGGCCACAGAGCGGTTTCGCCCGATCATCATGGTTACGATTGCCGCTGTACTGGGCATGATGCCGCTGGCGATGTCACAGGGCATTGGTGGCGAAATGCGCAACAACGTTGGGATTGCCTGTGTAGGAGGCATCCTCGTTTCTGGCATCCTGACGCTTTTTGTTTTGCCTGTGCTCTATGATTTGTTTACGCGGAAGGGAAAGGCCAAAGCATGAATTCCAAAGCGATACGCACCGTCTTGAGGCTGTTGGGTTGTTTGCTATTTGCAGCAGTGGGTTGTGGCGTGGGATTTTGGGGCCTCTATCCGCGGGTTGGGAATGCGCTTCCCTATAGGATGTCTGAGGCGTGGGGCCTTTCCTTTATGGCGTCGGCCTTGATTGTTTCGCTTTTATGCAGTGTATCTGTAGTCAGTGCGCTTATTGCATGGCCCTTCTGGAAAAGACGCAGGCCAAAAGACGCACGGTATTCAGCAGATAGAGCAGATGGAGGAAAGCCCCATGCGTAATCTGCAAATAGCAGAGCAAACGAAACACGCACTCGATCGAGCCAAACAAGTGTATGTGAATATCTTGGTCACAAGTCAGCGGGAGCACGTTTGGAACGAACACGTGTTTCGGCTTGAAGAAAGTGCTCGAGCTGAAATCAGAACCCTTGAAGAGCAAGCCGCACGTTACAGGAAGTGTTCGGCGTGCCTTGCCAGTGATGCGTTAAGGGGATAGCCTTTCGTTGTGTCCTTGTGGTAGAGCGCGAAAAAGCATGCCAGAAGAAGCTGATTGTCAATACGCTATCGTTCAAAGACATGAAGCAGAAGGAAAAAAAGGGGGAGCAGGGAAGCAGTGAAGGTGGCGTGCGGTGCATAATCTTTCCTATTGCTCGTGCTGCATTGGTCGTGCACCGGTTGTGCGATTGGGGCTGAAGTAGTCGTGGAGCCGTTTGAATGCTTCATCGACGAAACTGCGGCTTCCTAAGATAACACTGTCACTAAAGTAACGTACACGACAACTCAAGGCCTGTCCCTTCAAGTTGTGGTTTCCAGAAGTTGCTCTTGTCTTGTTTGACTTGCTCACTTCACAGGAACGCGATGATCAGCTTCTGAGTGCAACTGCTGCGTTCCTCCTCCCAGCACGGCGAAGGTTTGCACCTGGTTGGCCAGTTTGGCCAGACGCAGCGAGATGAGGCCTTGCTGTGCCGCGTAGAGAGAGCGCTGTGCATCCAGTACGCCCAGATAGCCGGCAATTCCTTGAGTGAAGAGCTCATCAGATAAGCCGTAGATTTTCTGTGTGGAATCCACGATCGCTTGTTGTGCGGCGACCTGTTGCACTATGGTTCCACGCACAGCGAGCGCATCGGCGACCTCCCTGAATGCGGTCTGAATGCTTTTTTCATACTGGGTCAGCGCGATTTTCTGGATGGATTTGCTGACTCGGCTGGCGGCCCAGACTCGTGCATCAAAAATGGGTAGCGCGACCTGCGGCGTAAAGCTCCAGGTATCCGACCCGGTACCAAAAAGGCCGGATAGATCATCACTGGCTATACCCAGAGCGGCGGTCAGACTGATGCGGGGGAAAAAGGCCGCGCGGGCTGCTCCGATGAGTGCATTGGCGCCTTGTAGCTGATGCTCTGCCGCCATAATATCAGGTCGGCCCAGAAGCACCGAAGAAGACAGGCCGGGAGCAATATCCTTGAGCGGCCCGACACTTGCAAGATCCGCAGGTAGCAGAGCCTCGGGGACGGTTGAACCGGCAAAAAGGTTCAAGGCATTTTGATCCTGCGCTACCCGTTGTGTAAAACGTGCGATTTCTCCTTTGGCGGCATCCACCTGGGTTTGGGAACGAATCAAATCCAGTTCAGTGGCAACCCCTGCGTCATATTGACGCCGGATGAGATCGTAAGATCCCTGCTGTGTCTCAAGCGTAGATTGGGCCAGATTGAGATTACCCCGATCTGCAGCCAGCACCAGATAGGCTTGCGCAACGGCGGAGATAAAGGAGATTTGAGCACCGCGGTGCGCCTCTTCCGTCGAGAGATACTCTTGCAGTGCTTTTTCTTTCATATTGCGGATGCGTCCGAAGAGATCAAGTTCCCACGATACGATGCCCAGATTCACATCATAGCGTTCGGTGGATCGGGGTTGTCCTGTCTGTGTCAGATCGGCGGAACTTCGCTGTTTGCCTCCCGCGCCTACTGCATTGACTGCCGGAAGCAGCTCGGCCCGTTGAACGCCATACAGGGCACGTACCCTTTCTACGTTCAGGGCGGCCAGCCGTAGGTCAAGGTTGTTTGTCAACGTTATCGAGATGACGTGTTGGAGCTTCTCGTCGGTGAAAAATTCCCGCCACTCAAGATCTACAGCGGCAGGAGCATCATTGGACGGGGTGTTTCCGTACGCCGATCCCTCCGGCCAGTTTGTTGGAACCGGGGCTTCAGGGCGATTATATTTTGGGGCCATGGAGATGCATCCACTCAAAAAGGGGATCACCAACATCAGCGAATACAGTAAAGGTGTCTTCATAACTATGCTCTCTTCTTTTTGGCAAAGGTTTTCTCAATCAGCACATAGAACAGCGGTGCAAACAGCACCACCAGAATCGTGCCGCTGAACATTCCGCCGAGTACGACAGTGCCGATGGCGACCATGGCCCCCGCACCTGCGCCCGTGCTGAAGGCCATGGGTAGCACGGCGATACCGGTCGTCAGCGATGTCATGAGGATGGGGCGTAGCCTCAATCGTACGGCTCGAAGCGCAGCCTCAACCAGTCCCAAGCCTTCGTCATGTACCCCTGCCATAGCGAATTGGATGATCAGGATGGCGTTTTTGGTCGCCAACCCAAGCGTATTCATCATGCCAATCTGGAAATAGACATCGTTCGGCAACCCTCGAAAATGAGAGGCGATAAAGCCGCCTATGATCCCAAGTGGTAGGATCAGTAGCACCGCCAACGGCACATCCCACTTCCCGTAAAGAGCCGCTAGAAAAAGAAACATGATCAGGATTGAAAACGTGTACAACAGCCCCTTCTGGGAAGAGGCCTGCCGTTCCTGGTAGGAAAGACCGGTCCAGTCGAAGCCGACACCCTTCGGCAACTTGGATGTTATTTCTTCCATGGCCTGCATGGCCTCGCCGGAACTTCGTCCGGGTGCTGGCTCGCCCCAAATATTCATGGTAGGGAATCCGTTGAAGCGTTCCAGCTTGGGAGAACCACTCGTCCAGTGTCCTGTGGCAAACGCACTGAAAGGAACCATCGTCCCCGTCATGTTGCGGACATAGAGCTTTTCTAAGTCTTGGGGCAACATGCGGTAGGGAGCATCCGCTTGAACGAAGACCCGCTTCACGCGTCCGGCCTGAATGAAGTCGTTGACATAGGCGCTGCCGAAGGCCGCCGAGATGGTATAGTGGATGGAGGTGATGGGAATACCCATGGCTCCCGCTTTCTCCCAGTCCACGTCAACCCGGTATTCGGGTACATCCGCCATGCCGTTGGGGCGGATCTTTGTCAGCCTCGGATCCTGCATTGCCATACCGAGAAGCTGATTACGGGCATTCATTAAGGCTTCGTGTCCTACACCGCCGCGATCAACCAGCTGGAAATCAAATCCCGCCGCATTCCCCAGCTCGCTTACAGCGGGGAGCGAAAAGGCAAATACCATGGCCTCGCGGATTTTTGAAAAAGCACCCATGGCGCGTCCCACAATGGCTTTAACTCGCAAATCCGGACGATTACGCACTTTCCAATCCTTCAATTTGATAAATACCATGCCGTTGTTCTGTCCGCGTCCTGAAAAGGAAACACCGGCAATCGTCATGCACGATTCCACCGCTTCCTTCTCGTTTTCCTGGAAATACAGCCGAACGTCATCTGCGACTGTCTGGGTCTGCTCCAAGGTCGCGCCTGTGGGCATAATGATCTGACACATCAGGATGCCCTGATCTTCATCCGGAAGGTAGCTGCTTGGCATGGCTTTGAAAACCCAGAGCAATCCACAGATAATCAGAATGTAAACAGCAACGAAACGTAATTTGCGGGCCAGCCCGTAGCCCACCAGACTCACGAAGCCGTCGCGAAACCGATTGAAACCACGGTCGAACCACAGGAAGAACGGACGCAGGAAACGGTTCGCCCCTTCGGCCGCCTCGTGCCCTTTATCAACCGGCTTGAGAATGTTCGCGCATAGCACTGGCGTCAGAATCAAGGCCACCATTACCGACAACGCCATGGCCGAGACAATGGTTACAGAGAACTGACGGTAGATGATTCCGGTGGAGCCACTAAAGAATGCCATAGGGGCGAACAAAGCAGTCAACACCAGAAAAAAGCCGATCAAGGCACTGGTGACCTGCCCCATGGATTTGGCCGTGGCCTCCTTGGGCGAGAGGCCCTCCTCGCTCATGAGTCGTTCGACGTTCTCCACCACCACGATGGTGTCGTCCACCAACAGACCGATGGCAATCACCATGGAAAACATGGTTAACATGTTAATGGAATATCCGAATGCCCCCAACGCACCGCAGGTACCCATAAGCACAACAGGAACCGCGATGGTGGGAATCAGCGTGGCGCGGATATTTCCCATAAAGAGCCACATGACAAGAAAAACAAGCCCAATCGCCATGAACAGGGACTTGACCGCTTCGCCAATCGCCACCTTTACAAACGGGGTCGTGTCATAGGGATAAACCACCTTCATGCCCGCGGGGAAATAGGTGCTCATTTCCTTGAGTTTTGTCTTGATGGCATTTGCTGTATTCAGCGCGTTAGCACCGGGCGCTTGCCGGATGGCCATGACGGCGGCAGGGTGGCCGTTGTAACGCCCCTCGATGTCGTAAAACTCGGTGCCCAGTTCTGTTCGTCCCACATCTTTGATCCGCACGACGGACCCGTCGGGATTGGTGCGCAACGGGATTGCGGCGAATTCGTCGGGAGTCTTGAGCAGACTCTGGACAATAATGGACGCGTTCAGACGCTGGCCTTCAACAGCCGGAAGTCCACCGAACTGCCCGGCGGAAACTTCGACATTGTAGGCTTTCAACCCGATGACCACATCTTCGACGGTCAAGTTGTATTCCGTCAACTGATCGGGATTCAGCCAGATCCGCATGGCGTACTGCGAACCAAAGTTTTCCACTTCCCCCACTCCGGGCACGCGCGACAGCACCTTTTCGAGACTGGACTGGGCATAATCGCGTAGATCGTTTCCGCTCATGCTTCCGTCTTCAGAAACCAGACCTACCATGATCAAATAGTTACGCGTAGACTTACTGACCTTGACGCCTTGACGCTGAACCACTTCCGGCAGGCTGGCCATGGCAAGTTGCAGCTTGTTTTGCACCTTCGACCACGCCAAGTCCGGCTCAGTTCCTGGTTTAAAGGTCAACTCAATGCGGGAGGATCCCGCCGCATCGCTCGTGCCGGAAAGATAGAGCATATCACCGAAACCGGTCATCTTCTGTTCGATGATCTGAGTAACGCTGTTTTCCACCGTTTGTGCTGAGGCCCCTGGGTAGAAGGATTCGATGGCAATGGCCGGTGGCGCAATGGGGGGATACTGAGAAACCGGCAAATTGTAGATGGACAGGGCACCTAGCAACATGATGAAAATGGCGACAACCCAAGCGAAGACTGGCCGTTCTAAAAAGAATTTTGATAGCATCGTAGACCTCGGTTAGTTAGTTTTTTCGGTCTGCGGGGCGGTTTTACCGCTGTCGGGTTCACCACTCGGCTGACCAATCTTCACGGGAACATCTGGTCTGAGCCGTTGCACCCCTTCAACGATCACCACATCGCCGACGGTCAATCCTGAAGAAATGAGCCACTTATTGCCTATGGCGCGATCCAGCGTGAGCATTTGAATGGCCGCCTTCCCATCTTTAACCCCCCAGACAAAGGGATCGCCCTTCTGCGTGCGATTTACCGCCTGCTGAGGAATCAGGAGGGCCTGTTCATTGACCCCTTCGTTCAATACCGCGCGAACAAACATGCCCGGCAGAAGGGTCCCCTCTGGATTCGGTACCACAATACGAAGGATCACAGACCCTGTCGTCGGATCCACCGTGATGTCGCGGAACGCCAGTGTTCCTTTTTCCGAATAGGGCGTGCCGTCTTGTCGCATAATCACAACTGTATTCTGGTCCTCTCCATTTTGGGCGAGCCGTCCATCCGCCATGCGGTGTTTCAACCGCAGCATTTCGGCGGTAGACTGGGGCACATCAACATAGATAGGATCGAGTTGCTGCACGGTGGCCAGAGGTACGGGTTGATACGCCATCACCAACGCACCTTCGGTCACGCTGGACCGGCCAATGCGACCCGAAATTGGTGCCTTGATGGGCGTATAGGATAGATTGATCTTCGTGCTCTCCATCGCCGCCTTACTGACCCTCAGCTGACCTTCCAACTGATGTAAAGCCGCAAGCGCATCGTCGTAATCCTGTTGCCCGACCGCATGGCTTTCTACCAGTTTTTTAAAGCGTTCCTCTCGTCCGCGGACGGCGGGCAACATGGCCTCGGCCATCGCAACCGCTGCCTTCGCCTGATCATACGCCGCCTGATACTGGGCGGGATCAATCTGATACAGCAGATCGCCAGCTTTTACATCAGATCCCTCTGTGAACGCGCGTTTCAGAATGAGTCCGTTAACTTGGGGCCGAATTTGCGCCACCCGATAGGCCGCCGTTCGTCCAGGCAGTTCCGTGGTCAGAACTACGCGTTCCGCCTGAACCGTCACTACGCCGACCTCGGGAGGGCCCATCGGCGCCGCACCGCTGGGGCCGTTCGACCTTCCGCATCCGGATAGTAGAAAGCCTACAGCGGTAACCGCAACGAAAGGCGAAAACCATTGATATTTATTGTTATTCATTGTCTCTTTCCCTCTTTCCTGTTTTTTCTTTCAATATGATATGCAGATAGTTTTGTCTAACATGCTTGATACGCGCCTCGACAGACTCAGAACTTTTTGTCCTGTTCCAATACGCGATGAAGGCATTGATAACCCCTTCCAATGATAGTGCCGCATAGATGGGATCCATTTTTCTGACGAGGCCTGCGGACATCGCCTTCTTGAATATCGAGGCGATATCTTGAATGTGATTGTCATACATCTCTCGGCAGCGGCGCGGCAGGGCATTCTCCATGTTTATGTTTGCCCCTATCTGGGACGCAATAACCAAGCGAAAAAAAGCGCCATGTTCTTCTACATGCGATACTCGCAAGTCAATGAGAGCCTCAATTGCCACCATTGGGTTCTGCTCGGAAAGAATATTTTTCTGAAAGAGGGTAAGAAACTCTTCAATGATCTTGGTAATGACTTTCTCGCGCAAATCATCTTTGCCATTAAAGAAGTTGTAAATAGCTCCAACAGAGAATTCCGCCTCCTTTGCAATTTCTTCAATCGTCGCGTGATCAAATCCTTTCGACACGAAAACGCGCTCAGCCGCAGCCAGAATTTCACTTTCATGGACCAGCTTCTCGCGCTCTCTTCTGCTCAGTGTCTTCGTATTTCTTGACATGACAGTTTACCCTTTAATTAGCACAACGTGAGCGAAGGTTCATGTATCTTGATATTGACTCACTTTATGAATTGTTCTTCACTTTACCTCATGCCCTTGTTCAGTCAAGAGGGAAATGAAACAAATGACAAGAATTTCGTTGAACTGCAAATTGCCCCCTTTTCGAGTACTTCTCTCTTGCGCTCGTGTGTGTGGGGGATAAACTGCATTTTAACTAAAATATTTCCACCGTTGCACTACCTGTGTAGTTACAATAGTTACTTACAACAGGCTGCAAGAACTACAAACAGGATGTTATGAAACAAGCTGCATGGAAAAGTCTGATGATGAAACACGTTATGATCCATATTATGCTGGCGGCGCTGGCCGGTGTAATGAACGCAAAGGCGGCTTCGTGCACTTGGACAGGGGCATGGGACAACACACCCAGTTCCGCGGATGACGTCATCATTATCCGCAGCGGCATGAATCTCAGCTGGAGCGCATCACTGCCGGCTACTGTTGCTTCCTGGACACAGGAGAATACATACACCAATACGGTAACTGTCGAGACGGTCTACGGCGCGTCCGGGTTCACGAATTTTACGATCAGTGGCGACTGCGTAATAAGTAACGGCACATGGGCGCATCAGGATAATTCTACGACAGAAAGCAAAAGGCTGAAGATTGAAGTGGGCGCAAATTTGACAATTGAAACAGGCGGCGTGATCAAGGTCACTGGTCTGGGTTATGACTGGGGCCAAGGCCCGGGGAAACCCACTACTGGGACATCCCTATGGATATGTGGCGCTGCTCACGGCGGGCAGGGCGGCGGAAATGGCCTAACTGGATCTGGAGGACTCGTCACGTACGGCTTGATCACAACCCCGACCAGGTTGGGAAGCGGAGGCGGCTTCGGATATTCTGGAGCCACGAGCGGAGGTGGTGCCGTGATTCTCAATGTCAGTGATACATTAACTGTTAATGGGAGAATCGAAGCTAACGGGGGCGATGCCACTGCCTCCTCTAGGGGGGCGGGGGCAGGCGGCTCGATTCATGTGACCACCGGGAACTTGCAGGGAAATGGCGTGATAGAGGCAACTGGGGGTTCTGCGACAGGTGGATCTGGAGGGGGCGGTGGGCGGATTGCCGTCATCTTGACAATAGGAACTAATCTCGACTCCGTGATCACATGCGCTTACGCAGGGAGTGGGGTAGTTGAAGCTGGCGCAGCAGGAACAGTCTATTTGAAGAAATCAACCGATACCTACGGCAAGCTGATCGTCGACAACAACAATATCTCTACCCCCGAATTAACAACGACCCTGATTAGAAACAACACAAACCAGCTTGATCTGGTTGTGGTTACTAATGCCGCAAAGTGTGAACTGGGAACTGGGGGCGTGTTCGACCTGTCAGATGGAGGTGATTTGGTCGGTTCGACTAATTCAATGCTGATATTCTCGGAGGGCGAATTCAGGCCCGGTTCAACCTACACATTGTCTGACTTCACCTTCTCTCAAAGGGGCACAAACAACACAACGTTCTATACGAATCTAGTTATTTCCACCGGTGGCGTCTTAATGCACGTGGACAATTCCAGTACCGAGGCAAACAAGATCAATATGACCATAATGGGTAATCTGACCATTGAAACAGGCGGCGTGATCAAGGTCACTGGTCTGGGCTATGACCGGGGCCAAGGCCCGGGAAAACCCACATGTGTAAACCCATGGCTCTGTGGCGCTGCTCACGGCGGGCAGGGCGGAAATAGCCAAGGTGTACCTGGAGGAGACGTAACGTACGGCTCGATCACAACCCCGACCAGGTTGGGAAGCGGAGGAGGCAGCAGCGTACATTCCGGATCCACGAGCGGCGGCGGTGCCGTGATTCTCAATGTCAGTGATATGTTAACTGTTAATGGGAGAATCGAAGCCAATGGGGGCGATGCCACTGTCAACAGTAGGAGTGCGGGGGCAGGTGGCTCGATTCATGTGACCACCGGGAACTTGCAGGGAAATGGCGTGATAGAGGCAACTGGGGGTTCTGCGACAGGAGGGGGCGCTGGCGGAGGTGGGCGGATTTCCGTCATCTTGACAGTGGGAATTAATCTCGACTCTGTGATCACATGTGCCTACGCAGGGAATGGGGCTATTGA
>Ga0307929_1002276_pt1 | contig 12684 bp, 8 predicted proteins | sample AceLakmetage1330_FD_203160 | JGI IMG/M metagenome (GOLD analysis project Ga0307929, IMG submission 203160) | Saline water microbial communities from Ace Lake, Antarctica - #1330 | ecosystem: Environmental > Aquatic > Non-marine Saline and Alkaline > Saline | place: Antarctica: Ace Lake...
CTATTTACTTTGTTGAACCTCATCTCGAACCCTTCCTATATTTGTACACCCTGTCATATTCAAGGTCGCGAATAGCTGTATCGATCACATCGAGGTTCTATTTTTTTTTAATATAGGCTTTTGTCGTCGGGCAAAGACAATAATTCCGCAATAAACTGCAATGCAATATCATACTGGTAATCCTTGCGCAGAAGTCGTATTTTTTGACTGGCCGCTTCGGCTATGCCTTTTTCGTAACCCATTGCCAGCGAAAGTTTAAACAAACTGTCGGCTTGCTTTAAAGTTTCAACAGCAGCATTTTTCTGCTCCGAAATCAGAGCGTTAAGGCTGTCGATTTGCCGGGTAGTAACTTGTGCTTTCGAGAGGTCAAATTTATTTTCTGAGCACGCGATAATGAATACCGAAAGGATCAGTGCAAAAAACACACCTTTAAAAAGGGAATAAATATTTGCTGATTTTCGTTTCATAAAATTCCAGCCAAATTTATCAATAATTCTGAAGTAAAAAACCCCGATCCGCAAATTAACGGACCGGGGCATTGCTTAAAAAATTACTAACCTAACCTTTACTCAATTACAAGTTTCTTTGTGATTACCTTATCATGAGAGAATATTCTTACAAAGTAGATTCCGGTTTCAATTTCTGAAATGTTTAGATTTATCTGATTCCCGAAAGTGTTTTGCTCAAGTATCAGTTGTCCTGAAATACTGACCAACTGTATTTTCTCCACATCAGATGAAGTATTGATGTGTACAATATCTCCTGCAGGGTTTGGATAAATATTTACTTCTTCCTTAGTTGAAATGTCTTCGATGCCGACGCTTAGAGGCCAGCCTTCGCCAAAACATACGTCATCATAATATGCTTCAGGGGCGCCATTGTCGTCATTACCATAATAGTTGATACCTCCGATGGTGAACTCATTGGCAAAATCTGTCATCAAATTGCCATCGAAATATACCTGGGCAAGGTCCGAATCAAGGTCGAAGTTTATTTCGACAAGTATCCACGTCCCGGGGGCATAATCAAAGGTGTCAGAACTTCCTCCTTCAAAATAGCCTGTACCATCGTCATTAAACCAGAGTTCAATGACCCATTCTTCTCCGGGGATTGGGGACGACTGCACATTGAAATATCCTGTTGCACCTTCTGCAATGTAGATATAATTTGAATAAAGCCATGCGCCAGTTTCGATGGGTTCATCAGCCAATTTAAAAACCACGTCAGCAATATTTTCAAAGATAACAAATGATTGGCCCGGGCTATGTGATTGATCATCGCTAACAAAGGTATCGTCGTCACCACCAGGGGTATCACTCCATGTGGTCCACATTCCTCCTAATTGTAAGGCCAAAAATTCACCAGCATCCAAATCGTCGAAGTTAAAACATCCGGCAGGAGAAATTGGTGTACCCTCACCAATACATACGTCATCGTAATAAGCCTCAGGAGGGCCATTGTCGTCATCACCATAATAGTTGATACCTCCGATGGTAAATTCATTGGCAAATTCTATCATTAAATTGCCATCGAAAAATACCTGGGCAAGGTCCGAATCAAGGTCGAAGTTTATTTCAACAAGTATCCACGTCCCGGGGACATAATCAAAAGTTTCTAAACTTCCTCCTTCAAAATATCCTGTACCATCGTCATCGAAATTGAGGTGTATTACCCATTCCTCGCCAGGGATTGGAGATGATTGCACATTGAAATATCCTGTTGCACCTTCAGCAATGTAAATATAATGCGAATAAAGCCATGCTCCAGTTTCGATGGGTTCATCAGCCAATTTAAATACCACGTCAGCAATATTTTCAAAGATGACAAATGAGTTGTTTGGGCTATGAGATTGATCATCGCTTACGAAGGAATCATCGTCACCACCCGGGGTACCGCTCCATGTTGTCCACATTCCACCAAGTTGCAAGGCCAAAAACTCACCGGGATCTAAAGCATCGAAATTATAGCAGTCATCATTAGAAATAGGAGTGCCCTCACCAAAACACACATCATCATAATAAGCACCCGGGATTCCGCCTGAATCATCGGCCCAATAATCGATGCCACCTATGGTAAATGTATTTTCAAATTCTGTCATCAAATTTCCATCGAAAAAGACCTGGGCAAGATCTGCATCAAGGTCTAAATTTATTTCAATAAATATCCAGGAATCCATGGCATAGTCATAAGTATCTGCGCTTCCATTCTCAAAATATCCAGTACCATCATCGTTGAAATACATTTCGATGATCCACTCTTCACCGGGAACTGGGTTTGATTGCACATTGAAATAGCCTGAAAAGCCACTTGGGACGTAAATATAATTTGAAAATAACCAGGCTCCTGTTTCAATGGGTTCCTCAGCTAACTTAAATACCAGGTCAACATCTGGGCCAACCACAAATGAGTTGTTGGGACTGTGAGAATAATCATCACTCACCATGGCATCATCGTCACCACCGGGTGTACCATTCCAGGTAGTCCAACTTCCACCCAATTGTTCAGCAACATAGCCACCTGCGCTTAATTCATCGAAGTCGTAACAATCAGCGTCTCTTTGAGCCATTAAAGTGCCAAACAGAAAGAAGCTTAAAAATAATAAGGTAAATTTTTTCATGAAGTTTAATTTTAGTTAATATTGAATTTGAAAATGATTTGCTTGGAAATCACATCTTTAAACTTCATCAAAATTAGTCACACTCCCTACTTCATGCAAATTGAATCGTTTGAATATTTGGGTATTTGCCATTGATAAAAAGTAACTTTACAATAAATTCCTTCTAATCAAATTAGCCCATGTATTTCGGCCACAAATTATATCCTCTGGAAATTAATTAAATGAAATACAAGTGATCGGGATTACTTTTGGAGGATTGCGCTTATTTAAACATCAAAGTCTTTTATACAAAAGTACTTTCAGTTTAGTGCTTGTCCATAAAGTCAGTGTTTTTCCGTGGCCGCGGCATTTATGCCGGGGAATAATTGATTTGATATTTCTCGCCCCCGCCTTTTCGCTGTTGCTGCCAAAGGCAGCAACAGCGAAAAGGCGGGGGTTATTCACCACTTCAATCCTGTCCCTGACTTGAAAGTCAGGGCTACGGATACCTCAATAAAAATTACTTTAAAGACAGTCACTATTTAGAGACTTCTTCTTATTATTGTTTAATTATCCGCGTCATTTTATGACCTGGCGCAGACAACAAATAAATTCCATTTGGAAGTTTTCCAAGGTTAATTTCATTTTGTCCTTGTGTGGCTTTTACTGATTTAACCAATGTACCTGTTACACTAAAGATATTTATAAAACTATCTTGCTTTGTATCTTCTATGAACACATTAAGATTGCCATTAGTTGGATTAGGATATGCAGGGGTTATTTGCTCAGAAACTTCAAAAGTTCCAGTAGTAGCAGGAGGATAAATAGTACTGAAGAATGCAAGGCGATTTGGGATATTTTCGTTTAACCAATCTTCAATATCTGCTGATAATCGTCCCGGATGTGTTAGCATGGTATAAGCAAAAAGAGCAGTTTCTGGCATGTCTTCTAAATCAGGGTTATTTTGCGCATACACAGTTACGAATGATGGGTCAGCCGCTTGAGCGTTTGTCCATGCCGTATCACTTTCGTAAATATCTTGAAGTGAGGCATGCACTGATTCGTGGAATACAGTTTCTTCTAAATCATGCGTGCTAATACGGTCATCCATATTTTCAGAATATAGAACAAAGAAGTGGCCTTGCGTTTCTGCAAATGCAGTATGGTCACCTTTGTTAATAACCACATGGGCCAACATATCTCTCTGAACATCTGGAAGCTTTCCAAGTCTTGGGCAAAGCTTATCAGCATACTCTTGAGCTGATTCCTGGGTAATGAAGGAACTGTGACACCAGATTTCAAGTTTGTCACCATCCAAAAAAGTTGCTTCAAAGACGAATGTATCTTCATCAACTAAATTACCCCCATTACCAGGCATTTCTTTATCTTCCCGTCCAAGGAAAGCGAGACTTGTGAACGCGTCTGGGTCAGTATCTAAAATAAAATCGATGTCGTTCGACACAACCGAATTCGGGAAAAGAGGATCTCCTGCTTGTGTTTCGTTACTCACTATAGTTGCAAATAACAAACAAATAAATATGTATGTTCTTGTCATGTTTTCAATGTTTAAAACTATTTCATCCCTTTGAAATTTGTTTTTTGTTATTTATTTGCCCGCCTTGCCGCGAGGCAGGTCATTTGAAATTTGTGCTTTGGTGCTTATTCTTGGAAAATGGAGACTTTATGGACAGACACAAATTAGATATGATCTTTATTGGTCTATCTTCTTTCTCAGGTTTAAATTATATTTTTCGCCTTTCATAAGTATTACAGGACGACCAATTTCCTTCGAAGATGCATCAAAGTTTTGGTCATAAAATGTTACTGAGTGAGGCCCCAGCACTTCGGCAGTTGTTCCCTCAACCCAGATAGCAGTAGTTTCGTCGATGCCAATGCCCAGCATCTGCGGATGCTGAACTAAAAGTTCAGGTAAGATGTTTTCGCGGCCCCGCTCACGGAAATGCACATCGATAATCACACCTTTTATAAAGCCGAGGCCTACATTGTTGCCTTCCATCCACACTGTATTATTGGTGCGTGGGTCGCCCCGGACTAAAAAGTCGCCCTGGATTTGTGCCCCTGCCGAACCTCCCAATATGATCCCACCACGCTCAAGGACTTTATTCATAAGTGTGTGGGCTTCGGTATCAAGATAAGCATCCATAAATTTGTATGTTCTACCACCTCCAAAATAAACGGCGTCAGCCTTTTCCAAATCCTCGAGCAACTGGGCGTCACTACCCTGTCCTATGCCATCTACACCAGTTTTAACTACATGAATTGCAATGTTCTTACATCCGCGTTCCCTTAGTTTTTCTGCTCCTGTACTACTTGAACTCTGCGAAAAACAGACATAATTTGCGTCAGTGCCACCTGCAAATTCAATCACTCTTTCCCACATTCCATTTGGGAATCCATGTCCGCCAATTATTACTAAAGCTCCATTGGGCACTTCTGGAATTGGCGCCACTGCAGGTGGAAAAAGTTCGCCAAGCCGTGCTGTAGCCGAGCGGTTCCATGAAATTAAATCTGTGGTAAACGGAAGTTCGTCGATAGGAGGGCCGAAGGAGGCAACACGTTCCGGCCAATCTCCGTTTGCTGCTGTCCGAAGCGTAATCTCAGGATCACCGATTACAGAAATTTCACGGCCACTGTGAATAACAACAGCTGCCTTGAGTGGTATCTCCCAACCAACTCGTCCCGGAAGATTGTTAAGCGTTTTGGTGAATTCACCTTCTCCATCCTTTGATGCCTGAATGATAGAGTTGGGAAGCAAATTGAATCCGTCTCGAATGTCACCACCATCTTTAAGCAATGTTGCCATGCTTTCTGCCGCAACTCCCTGGCCACCTACTACACCATCCCGGCGAAGCAAGGATTTCAGTTCATCCTTCAATTGTGATCCGGAAGTGTATTCTGAAAAGTCATCTTGCAGCCAAACTGCGGAGGCAGCTCTCAAAGCTTCAAGGTCAGCTTCGGACAATCTATTGTCAGACTTATCCAATTTAATTGTTGTTACGCTGCCAATGAGTTCTTGCCAATAGGATGGTATTTCAGCATCGCGTTTACCCACTTTAACTAAGATTATCAAATTGCCCTCTTCCTCGCCAGCTAAATAGGCGAAGGTTGCTCCTACCCTGGATGACATTTCACCGCTTCCTACCAACATCAACTTGCCATGGATTGGCGAGATGAGCTCTTGTTGAGCAGATTGTTGCGCGATGGTGTTCACCATAAAGCCAAACCCGAACAGGATTGAAAATAGCAAAGCGATAAGGTGTTTGAGTTTAGTTATGGGTTTCATAATTTAATTCAGATTTTTTTTGTTACAATAATTTAGTAGTTCCTAAAAATTTATAAAACACATATACCTTTCAGTATTATAGTGCAAAAGTACATCTGGGAATATGAAGTACAAAATTGAATGCTTAGATTCTGGTTGCATTTACAAACGAAAAATAGGGATTTTTGATAAAAAAAGGATTGATTCGATGGAAGGGCGTATTAATGAAGGATTTCCAGTGACAACTAACGAAAGTGAGGAAGGGTGTACGACAAATATCACAATAGGATCAATAAATGAATTAATTTTTCATCGAATGGAACGCCTGCCCGCCGAAACGAAGTAAAGGCTGGGAATTACACAAATTTCACCTGCCAAAGGCAGGTGATAATTCGATTCATCAGCGTAATTCGATGATTAATATTTTGAGTGATGGAAATTTGTCATGCACCCGTGAGTAATGAATATGATCAATATGTTTCGATTTTCCTATCTTCGCCGCCCATTTTAATTGTTAATCATAACACCAAAAACATGAAAAAAATTCACAAATTCGTTTTTACCCTGATACTTGTTATCACGCTACCAATTGCCAACTTAAGCTTTGGCCAATCGGTTTTTTCACCTGAAGACCTGCTTGGATTGGAAGGGTGCAGCATCCACCAGTTAAGCCCTGATGGTGCTGAATTAATTTATTCGGTAACAAGCCCACGGGGAGCGAATGAGAAGCCGGGAACGATCCATAGAAAATACTACAGGATGGATTTAAACGACAAAGCATCAAAACCACTTTTTGTGAAGGGTGTAAAAGCAAGTTCTCCCCTTTACAGTCCTGATGGTTCATACATTGCATTTACTTACAAAAAGGATTCGGGCTATCAGCAGGTTTGGGCCATGCCGGCTGCTGGTGGAGAAATGGTACAATTGACCAAGGCTAAAAATAATATAGGATATTTCAGGTGGCAACCCGATGGACAGGGCATTGCCTATCTTTCGCAGGAACTGAATTCGGTTAAGGAGCTTGAACTTAAAAAGCGGGGTTACGACTTCATCTATTACGAGGAGAACCTGAAAAACAACCAGTTTTTCATTGCCCGATTCGATAGTGATTTTGAAGCCATTGGAGAAAAACAATTGCTTGAAGATATCCATGTGTGGGATTTCGAATTCAGTAAGGATGGCCAATGGTTGGCTTTTACCACTTCAGAGAAAAATCTGACCGATTACCGCTACATGTTTCGCGAGATTAAAATCCTTGATGTGGCTAATGGCAAAGTTGCTAAAGAAGTAGGCAATGTTGGTAAACTGGGAAATTACGTTTTCAACGAGGATGGCTCACAACTGGCCTTTGCCTCGGCACTGAATATTAATGATCATGCCGTCAGCCAGGCCTTCACCTATTCGCTGAAGAATGAAACAATCAGCAATCACACGCCGGCAAATTTTAAAGGACATATTAGTTGGGTAGATTGGAAAAACGACAAGGAGTTACTCTGCTACTCCGGCGAAGGGGTTTATCCAAAATTATCAAGCATTTCAATTAAAAACAATAAACGAAAAGTGATGCTTGATGCCGAAAAATCGGGGATTATTTTTGGCAAACCTTTGTACACTGCTGATGCTGATCTATTTGTTTTTACCGGAAGCACACCTTACGATCCTTCAAATATCTATACTTGGAATGGCAAAAGTGATTTAGAAAAGATTACAGATTTAAATCCAGAACTCGAAAAGGTGACTTTTGGTCAACAGGAAGTTATTCGTTTCGAAGCCCGAGACGGTACAGAAATAGAGGGTTTGCTGATTTTACCCGTGGATTATAAAAGAAATATGAAATACCCGCTGATATTGTATGTTCATGGTGGACCTGAATCGCACCACAATAACGCATGGTTAAGCCGCTACTCAACCCCGGGACAGGTGATGGCCGGGAAAGGTTACATGGTTGCTTACCTAAACTACCGGGCCAGCACTGGGTACGGAATTGACTTTGCCATGGAAGGATTTATGGATCCTGCCGGAAAGGAATTTGACGACCTGGCCGATGGCATCGAATACCTGATTGCTGAAAAAGGTGCTGATAAGGAAAGGGTAGGCATGGCCGGAGGTTCATATGGCGGATATGCATCGGCTTGGTTCGCGACCTATTACACCGATTATGTAAAAGCGGCCTGTGTATTTGTTGGCATCAGTAATGTGGTGAGCAAGCGAGGTACGACGGACATTAGTCAGGAAGAACTTTTGGTACACAGTGGTAAACCTTTGGAAGAACAATGGCAAATGAACCTTGAACGGAGCCCCATTTATTATGCCCATCAAAGCAAGACTGCTACCCTGATTTATGGCGGTGCCATCGATCCCCGGGTTCATCCCGAACAAAGTTTGCAATTGTACCGCCGGATGAAAATGAACGGTCACCCTGCGGTAAGGCTGGTTCAATACCCCGGCGAAAAACATGGAAACCGGAAACAGGTAGGCCAGATAGACGTTTTGTATCGCCAGATCGATTGGTTGGATTGGTATGTTAAGGACTTAAAACCCTTGGATGGCCCTATGCCACCGCTTGACATCAGCGACAAGTATGGGCTGGATTGGGGATTGTAAGATCCCATTTTCCCGGCAAGTGAACCATGGGAATCAAGCTTCATTTTCAATCTATCAAGAACCAAAATCAGAAAGCTTCGAATACCAAACTGATTTTGTGTTTTTGCACGAATGAAAATTTCACACTTCATAATAATCTTCGCTTTTTTTCTTGATTCTTAATACAGGCATACCGCATCATCTGTATAGCTCAGAAAATAAGAAAATAGATGTTTTACTCGAAAGCTTTCTAATGCACGGCTTGATATTTTCAGGGTAAATATGCTATTAAAATTAGCGCAGAAAACCAGTAATTCCGATATCAATGCGTCAGAAGCTTATGCCAGATAGACGTTAAAATTATCCATCCAAGGGACAGTTTGTTGTTGATCTCAAATCAAAAAACAACGAAGCAGATCAACTGCGGATTCACAATGCTTTGGTAGCGTAGTCTATCGCGAAAGCAATATGAGCGTATATGGCTCAATGTCTAAAACTCTCAACCTGAAAAACCTTCCCGAAGGATTCTATTACCTTAGCTTCGATGGCGATGGTATTAATATCATCAAGAAAATTATGATCCGGTAATTTCTGGATAGACAAAATAATTAAAAAGCCGAGGAAAATTCCCCGGCTTTTTTAGCTTTTAGCAGCCACCCGATCCACCCACCAGATGGCGGCCATACCGGGGCTTCAAAAAGTCAGGATATGACTTTGAGTCATGCCCTGACTAACATACAATATGTTCAATCACCAACTTTCTGGTAATTATATTATCATGAGAGAATACTTTTATGAAGTAGATTTCCGGCCCAACTTCTACACCTAAAAGCCTCGATCCGTCTATCAAAAAACCGGGACTTTAAGGATTTGATTTACGATTGTTGATGTGCTTATCATCAATCATTAATTGAGGGATTTATTTAGAGAGTGACTCTAAAAAACTACAGTAACACCAGCTTTTGCATGGCACTGAAGCCCTCCATTGTTACCCTGACATGATAGATACCTGAGGTGAGCTTACGCCCGGTGTCGTCGCGACTATCAAACAACATGTTGTGGGTTCCGGCCTCCTGCTGAGTGTCGAGCAGGGTCCGCACCTGGCGACCGCTGGCATCGAAGATCGCCACCTGCACTCTGCCGGAGCCAGGTGTCTCGTAGGAAATCGTTGTCGAAGAGTTGAAGGGGTTCGGCCTTGGCTCATTCATGACGATGTGCGCACCGACACCTGGCGCCTCCACCGGGTCGATCGCTGTGACCTGTGAGTACTTGATCGTGGTGAAGTCGTTGCTGTCGTCTCCCCAGGAGTGCGCCGCAACGAACACATTTAAGTCTTCATCCACTGCGATCTCTTGCGGAGTGTCAGATTGCGAATCATAGTCCGGCCCAGCATAGATCTGTGTCCAGAGTAGGTCGCCGTCGGGTGAGTAACCCAGGGTAATGATGTCCTCCCAGTAAGTGTAGTTATAGCCGAAGCCCGTGACATAAATGTTGCCATTTGCATCAACAGCCACATCGTCGCCGCTGGTGTGCGCGTACCCGGCTTTTTCGAGCTGCTGCCACAGCTTGGTGCCGTCAGGAGCATAGCGTATGGTGACGATGCTGATGTTGGAGGGCTCGTCCCAGCTCTGGCCACAAATCACTACGCCGCCGTCGGGCATAAGGGCTATACCGCCCTCGTAACAGGCATAATCATGGGTGCCGGTGTAGTTATCTTCCCAAAGGATGTTGCCGTTGGGATCGTACTTGGCCGTCCAAATGTGATTGCCCTGGCTCGGCGGGGATATCTCCCCGAGAACATAGATGTTGCCCTCCGCATCGGTCTCAATCTCCTGCCACCAGTCATGGGTCGAGAAGCCCTCGTGCACGTCCTCCCAGAGCAAGTCTCCGGTGGGGCTGTACTTCACAAGATAAGGGTTGGGTTCGGCCCAACCGGCCACGATCGCGTTGCCGTCCGGATCGATGGCCAGTTTGTATCCGGCGTTAGAATGGGTGCCCCAACCGTAGCACGTGCGATCCCACAGCAGGTTGCCATCGGAATCGTACTTGAGCAGGAGCAGGTCAACGTCGTCTCGCGCGTCGTTATCCGAGGAGCCGGCGATGTAGATGTTTCCCGACGCATCGAAAGCCATGTCCTTTGGTTTGTCCGGATTGCCAGCAGGATTGCTATAGCTCACCTGCCACAGAAGGTCGCCGTCCGGGCTGTACTTAAACGTCCACACATCGATGATATAATTCTCGGCGTTGTAGCCGGTTACGTAAACGTTGCCGTCCGCGTCCACCAGCATCGCCTCTGCCTGTCCGGGGCCCTCCTCAAATTTACGGACCCAAAGCTCCTGCCCGGCATAGTCGTACTTCACAGTAGCCCAATCCAGGGAACCAAAACTGTCCTCATATCCGGTTACATAGACATAACCGTCACGTATCACCATATCTCTTACATAGTCATTGGAGCTGATTTCAAGAATCTCCGGTCCGTCGTGACGAGCCACCCAGGCCTCATAGTACTGGGCGTTGGCCACTGGTATTGTAAGGCAAAGGGCCATGAGCACAAGGGCAAGGGTTTGCATTGTTCTTGTAATCTTTTTTTTCATAATAAGTTCCTCCGTTATTTTTTTGTTTAATAAGTTACTCTGTTGATTGTCATCGAATTTAGTAATTATTTATGTATTTATAATACTTCACCTAAAAATTATTCTATAATCCATAAATTACTGAATCACGATTTTCTTGATAATATTTACACCATCGCCATGGAGCTTGAGGTAAAAAATGGCACAAACGTCCGTGCAGGCAGGTAGGCATTTACCATTGTTGAGCATATTTTTAATAGACACTAATGAAACTAAACCACTAATCCTTAAGGCAACGGACACTACGACCTGCTGTTTTATAATCGTACCACTCGCCAAAACTCCCAAGGTCGTAAAATATGCTGCGTCCCCAGGAGAACCAGAAATCATACTCCTCAGTAGACCACCAGGCACCGTAAACGCCGACTGCATCGAATTGCCCCAGGCCGAGACGCAAACCGGCAGGAAGGAGTGAGAAACCATAGTCGTCTGTGCCAAAAATTGAATTAGCCGTATTTTCCCACCGGGGGTGGTCTAAAGTGTTGCACTCACCACCCAAAGGTGAAGCATCCTGCCTGCACGACCTTAGCTTTTGCCCATATGGTGCACCTGCACCACCAATAAAATTCGTTAATACTTGCCATTCATTAACAGCAGGTAAATGCCAGCCTTCCGGGCAAAGTCCGTTCGGGTCAACAGCCGCATGCCAGTTGTACAAAGCACCATAGGATTCTTTCCACGACAAATCATTGTCGTACCACACGTAAGCCCCGCTTACCAGGAAACTCCATTCATTAGGATCCGTTACATTGGGAATAATGGCACCATTTTTATAGGTTCTGGTTTTCATGTTTTCAGCCATCCAGCACTGGTTCCCAATTTGCACCGTGTTATAAAAAGTGTTTTCAATATCTTTTACATAGGGGATGCCGGGGCATCTGAGTCCTTTTAGTATCTCAAACTCATAATCCGTGCTTGTGAGTGGCACGTCGTTTATTACAGCATTCCCGGCAATGCCATCCACAGTCGTTGCATATCCCGAACATTCTAATGTGTCTCCAGGACTAAATACAAAACTATTTTTCACCTTTTGAGATTTAAGACCATTCCCATTACCCCCGGTATAAAGCAGTGTGCATTTTTCGCCATTTGTTGTTTTACTGCCTGCATTTAACATTTTAATTGTCTGACTTGTTTGTTCTCCTGTTACAGTAAGTAAGTAATAGCTTTGATTGCCTGCATAAAAGGCAAAGGAATGATTGCCCCGGTTTAATTCGTTTTCATAATGCACCAGCTTTCTGCCTACAACATCCCAGCAGGTAATTGTGATGTTTTGCTTTTCTGGTAAATACAGGTTAAATTCTGTTTTACCTTTAAAAGGATTGGGATAATTTTGTGAGACTGAAAACGAGTTTCTCCCCAATACTTCATTATCATTGATACTTGTAATATAATCCAACACCAAAACAGTATCGGGTGCAATTAGTATAGTATCTCCACCTTGCGTGAGGTTTACAATTAATATACTGTCTAAGGGAACGTAAAACTCTTTATCTGCCGCAGTAAAGTTTAATTCCATCGACGGTTTTTGGCCAAAAGCATTTATGGAAAGTACTATTGTAAGTATTGCGAGTAACCTGTGTGTCTTC
>Ga0307929_1002278_pt1 | contig 12677 bp, 11 predicted proteins | sample AceLakmetage1330_FD_203160 | JGI IMG/M metagenome (GOLD analysis project Ga0307929, IMG submission 203160) | Saline water microbial communities from Ace Lake, Antarctica - #1330 | ecosystem: Environmental > Aquatic > Non-marine Saline and Alkaline > Saline | place: Antarctica: Ace Lake...
CCAATTTTTTCAGCGCGGCGCTCAACGCTTTTTCCAAACATTGGAAGCCGGATGATCCGGCCTGCATATTTTTTTCCGAGGTTTGGAAATCGAGCAAGCCGGGAATTTTCAAAAGCATGGAAGCGCTTAAATCATCTTCGAGCTTCAGATTCTTTGCGCTGCTGCGTAGCGTTGCAACCACAGCTTCCGCGCGTTTTTGGTCCACCGTCACCACCGTTTCGCCCGCGGGCATTTCGAGTGTCACGGTTCCGGAAACACGGCCGCGCGAAAGAAATTGTTGCGCCAGTTTCTGCACCTGCGGTTCGAAGCCGCTCAATTGCGGCGGCAAACGCAGCGCCACCTCGAGCTGCTTACGGTTTACACTGCTCAGCTCCACCGAAATGCATACGCCGTCTACCCGCGCACTGCCCGCCCCAAACCCTGTCATACTTTTAAGTGCCATATTTAACTCCCATGGAATGATGGAGTATTGGAGAGTTGGATTAATGAATCAAAGCCCCGATTCTCTGCAAACTCTTTCCAATAATCCACCACTCCTGTACTCCACTACTCCGCATCCCTCTGGGATGCTCTCAATTGTTTCGCTGCCCAAGCAACTCCGTTTAATCCGTGCGGGACGTATTCGTGCCCGCCGGGGGTTTCATCATAAATATGCGACTGATTATTTTCCAAAAGAAAGGCGTGCAGATCGCGGTTTTCGCGAACGATGCGGTCCTTATCGTTCGCGCCGACGGTGATTCGAAGTTTCAGGTCGGGGCGGAGGAGCGCGTTCAAAAAATCATCGGGAAACGCCGCGCGCAGCTCGTCGTCGCTCATCAACTCTTCGATGTAGCTTCCGCGGTGATCGTCCGGCGGCATGAACCGGAGCGATGCGCAGTGGATCGCGCCCACCGAGAAGAACTCTGGGTAGCGACAAAGAAAACGGATCGTCCCAAACCCGCCCATGCTGTGCCCGCAAATTCCGCGTGCTTCCTTTTTTCCAATCCTTGGAAGCAACTGCGTTGCGGCTTGCTTGTTTTTTCCAATGCTTGGAAAAACAGATTCTACGTGTGGAATCAATTCTTTGATAATGTGTGATTCGTACTGAGAATTTTTGATGCGCGGGCTATCGAGATACCATCCGCGGCCCCCATTTACCCGTACAATGACAACGCCGGTTTCGTCGGCAATTTTCTGCAGCTTTCGGAACGGCTGTTTTTCAAAATAGCTACGCGCCGTCGGTTCAGGATCGTACGGGCCTTCGTCACTGAGCAATCCGTGCAAATCGTACAGCACAGGAAACGGGCCTTCGCCTTCAGGAAGAATGATGGCGAAGGGAACCTCTGCCTTCAGGAAATTGCTCTGAATGGTTTCAACGAGTGCCGGCATCGCGCTGGACCTTCCATTCGGCGATCTGCTGAACGTCTTTGTCGCCGCGACCGGAAACGTTGATGATCAAGAGGTCGTCCGAGGTAAACGAGTTCGCGTTTTGGATCACCCATGCGATGGCGTGCGAACTTTCAAGCGCAGGCAGGATCCCCTCCCACTGCGCAAGCTTATCGAAACCCATGACCGCTTCGACATCGTCGACCGAGGTATATTCAGCGCGCTTGAGATCGTGCAGCAGCGCGTGCTCGGGGCCGACGGTGGCGTAGTCGAGGCCCGCACTGATGGAGTGCGTCAAACGAATCTGTCCGTCGTCGTCTTGCAACACATAGCTTTGAGTGCCCTGTAAAACCCCGACTTTTCCATCGGCGAAGCGCGCGGCGTGTTGCCCGGTTTCGATGCCAAAGCCACCGGCTTCGACGCCGATCATGCGAACGCCTTCATCTTTAATGAAGGGGTGAAACAGGCCAATCGAATTACTTCCGCCACCAACGCAGGCAATCAGCGCGGTCGGCAGACGCCCTTCGGCTTTCAAAATCTGTTTGCGCGACTCTTTGCCGATCACGCTTTGGAAATCGCGTACCATCGTGGGGTACGGATGCGGCCCGAGTGCCGAGCCGAGGATGTAGTGCGTGTTCCGGACATTGGAAACCCAGTCCCGAATCGCCTCGTTGACTGCCTCTTTGAGTGTTTTCTGCCCGGCAGTTACGGCCACCACTTTGGCGCCGAGGCTTTCCATGCGAAAGACGTTGAGCGACTGACGCGCCATATCGACCTCGCCCATGTAGACCGTACAATCCATTCCGAACATCGCGCAGACCGTCGCCGTTGCAACCCCATGCTGCCCCGCCCCCGTCTCGGCGATGATGCGTGTTTTCCCCATTCGCTTGGCGAGCAGAATCTGGCCCATGGAATTATTGATCTTGTGCGCACCGGTGTGGCAAAGATCTTCGCGCTTGAGATAAATTTTCGGCCCGCCGAGTTCCTTACTCATACGTTCCGCGAAGTAGAGCGAGGTGGGGCGGCCGACGTATTCACTCAGGTAATAGTCGAGTTCCTTTTTGAACGCGGGGTCTTTGCGCGCCTCTTTATAAACGCGCGTCAACTCGTTGAGCGGCTCCATCAGGGTTTCGGGCACAAACATGCCACCGTAGGGGCCGAAGTGTCCTTGTTTGTCGGGCTGGGTTGCTTTCATAGCGATAGAAGATAGGCGAAGCCCCTTCTCTTTTCCACCAAAAGGCGCAAAGAAAAGCGGCGAAGCCGTTTACTCTTCTCGTACATTCAGACGATAGAAAAAGTTCCTATTGGTCGCACTATGCCGAACAGAATTGGAAGGGGCGGACACCGAGCAGTCGGGCAGGTCCATCCAAACCCCTCTGATCAGGTTAGTTCGCCCCTGCAAGGTGTACTGCCGGTTCGATACGCTGAACCAGCTGAATTCCATTTGTCCACCAATTCCGGCCGAGCAGATCAATTCCAATACGGATGAGCGACTCAGCATATCAGTTCCGGCAATCAGCTCATCGCCGTCGCGCATGTTGTCGCCATCGGTATCCGGGCGGTTCCAGTCTGAGCCGTAATAATGCGCTTCCCGCCAATCGGTCAGATCATCGCTATCCGTATCGGCGGTCGTCTCGACCGCTTCATAGGCTCCCATGTCGACCGTTACATCATAAACACGTGTCGCATCATCCAGATCCGTCGCCGACAAGAAACTGTTCGTGCCGACATTAATGCAGGGAGAGACCTGCTGCAGTCGATATGCATTGTCAAAAAGCGGATGGTTTGTAATGCACCCGTTCGTTCCGCACGTAACTCCGACCGCGGCGCAGGTGTTATAGACCGAACCGGCGCCATTATAAACATCAGCAACCGCACCGCCCGTAATATTGGACCAGACAATACTGTTGAGGAGAGTTCCGCCTCCGGCCAGATACGCACCGGCACCATCGCCCCATTCACCGGTATTCCCAACCAGCGTGCAATTGTTAAGCGTTCCGCCGCCGGCAAAAAAGGCCCCGCCGCCGCCGCTCCAGCCTGCGGCATTTTCTGTCAGCAGACAATTCTCCGCGCCGCCGCCGTTGGCAAAATAGAGCCCGCCGCCGGAGTCGGCGGAGTTTCCGGTTACAAACGAGTGACTCAACGAGCCGCCCTTTTCAAAATAGGCCCCGCCGCCAGTACTCCAGGCATTGGTGTTTCCGCTCAATGTGCTGTGCGTGACCGTGCCGCCGCCATCAAAACAGACCCCGGCGCCGAATCCCCACTCCACCGCGCATCCCGTTATAATGCAGTTCGATGCGGAACATCCCGCGGTTAGCCAGAGTCCGCCGCCGGACTGATCGTGCGATATGTTTCCAGAAGAGGATGCATAGCCATTCATCAAAGTGAATCCGCTAAGTGATGCATCGGAGGTCATGTAGACACAACGCACCGAATTCGTGTCGTTTCCACCATTAGATCCAGGCGACCCTTTAATGATCGTGCCGTCTGGCCCATTCACGGAGCGCACCTGAACCCGCTTTGAAATTACCAGCCGGTTGCTGAGCCCATAACCCGGGGTCAATGCGCCGCCAACTGTATAGGTTCCATTCGTAACCAAAACATAGTCGCCGGGCTGCGCGGCATCGACCGCCGCCTGGATGGTTTTCTTGGCGGCCGCCCAGGATTGACCGTTCCCGCTGTCTTCGGTGCGAGAGGCATCTGCATAAAACGGCAAGTTGATGCCGCGCGCAAAAGCATAGCTGTTGGTAAAAAGGATCGTCTGATTATAGCCGAACGCAACGAGGACATCCCCCAAGGAAATCACATAGGGGTCCGGCCCGGTCGGCAGGGTGACGTCGATCCAGGTGACGCCCTGCGTGGTTACTGATGCCGGAACTCCGCAGATCGTCACATTGGTGACCGTACCACCAAGCCCTGCGGCATAAATGCGCAGGGATCCGCCGCCGACTGCCGGGCCGGTATGTACACTAAGCAATTGCTGTACTTCAAGCGCCCCCATATCAATCGGTCCGACCTGGCGCACACCGAATTCAAGGTCCAACGTGCTGTTCACATACGTGTTGCTCCCCGCATTGATGCAGGGCGAATCGCTTTGCAACTGATAGTCTTCTGTCCACTGCGGATCGGAGGTAATGCATCCCGCAACACCGTGAGTCACTCCGGCGGAGGCGCACGTGTTATAGACCTCGCCGCCGTCATTGCGGATATCTGGATCTGCGCTGGTTGCTCGGTTGGACCAAACAATGCTGTTCCCCACCCACGCTCCTATACTCAAATAAACCCCGGCGGCGTTATCGGCCATGTTGCCGACCACCGTACAGTTGTTCACTCTGCCGCCGTCAAACACCCGCACCCCGCCAGCATCACCATCCGTTCTGTTTCCTTTCACCAGACAGTTGTTCAGCTCCGCTTCGGCGTCGACGTAAACGCCACCACAAAAAGCGTCATCAAAATTATCCAAAATACGGCAACGATTAATCTGTCCGCCGGCAGCCAACCACGCCGCGCCCGCAGAATCGGCACTGTTATTCGTGATGACACTATCAATAATCAGACCCTCGAATCCCACCCAGGCCCCGCCAGCAAACTGGGCCGAACTGCCAGACAAGATGCAGTTGGAGGCAACCCCAGTGGTAATCCAGAGGGCCCCGCCATTCCGATCTATCTGATGAATTCCAGTATTCACGAACGTGTTTCCACCGATCAATGTGAAACCGGAAAGGATCCCGCTCGACAGATAAACACAGCGCATGCCATTGGTGCCGCGGATGACCGTCTCATCCGGCCCATTCATAGAGCGGACATCCGCGCCGCTGGTCATGCAAATTCGATTGGATAACGCCCCGCGGGGGGTGACGGTTGCGCCGGTGTCATACACGCCGTTTGTTACCAGTACGTAATCGCTTGAGCGGGTCAGGTCGATGGCGGCCTGAATGCTTTTTTTGGCGGTGAGCCACGATTGCCCGTTGCCGGAATCATCCAGCTGGGAGGCGGCGGCGTAATAGGGAAGGCTCAGGCCGATGGCATAGGTGTAGGCATTACTCAAAACCACCGAGCCGCCGTTTGTGGTGGCAAAAGTATAGTTAACAGTCAGCGGGCCATAGGGGTCGGGGCTGGACGGCAGGCTCAGCTCGATCCAACCCGCCCCCTGGCTAATAATTTGAGCGGTTGAGGATCTATTTGAGGCGGTCACAGTCACCTGCGAAACATTGTTCGATAAATCAACATATATGATGTGAACGTCCCGAGCGCCTTCGGCCGGACCGGCGGTTGAGCTCTCAACCAGCTGGCGCTCATAGGCACCCATATCGACCGTAGCCACAATCCGTGTATTGCCTGCCGCATCGGTAGCGTACGGCACATGCGCATCTGTCCCGCGGTTGATGCAAGGCGAACCATCTTGAAGCCGAAAATTATGAAGGGCAGAGTTTACAAACAGCGGGTCGGACGTAATGCAGCCGTCGGAGCCATGCGTAACCCCGTCTTCTGAGCAGGTATTAAGAACCGGGTCAGCCCAGTTGGGCGCGAACCGATCGCCCGAGCCCGAGTGGTTTCCCCACAGAATACAGTTATTGAACTCCGAGAATCCCTCAGAGCTCACGCCGCCGCCTATTGGAGCAGAATTACTGATTACAGTGCTGTTGTTCAACATGCACCCCCAAGCCCGCAGACCGCCACCGCCGTCATCCCAGCCGGATCCGGTTGCGGTGTTGTTCAAAATCAGACAGCTGTTGATCACGCTTTTTGGGTCATACCCCCCTCCCAGCCCATACACTCCGCCACCGCTCGGAGCGCTGTTTCCTTCCACGCGGGATGAATTCAGTGTAGCGCTATCCAAATAAACTCCGCCTCCATTCGCAAAAAAGTCCCCTTCGACATGATTGTTTTTAAATAGGCAGCGGGTTGCGCTGGCTTTCTTAAGGTACGCACCGCCGCCGGCCGCCGGCCGCCGCCCTATTATCCAGCACAACGCAGCCTTCCAAGTGCATCTCGCCGAAGTCGAACTGCTGAGACGCATTAACGCCCCCACCTTGTATCGCCGAATTATTACTGACAATGCATGCATTGACTGAGCCGTTTTCTAACAGACAAACGCCCCCGCCGTTGGTCGATGCGTGGTTGCTGTGAACAAACGTGTTCAAAAGCGTTCCGCCACCTTCAATATAAACACCGCCGCCATTGACGGCGCTGTTATTGTTCACGTGACAATCCTTCACGGTTCCGGATTCGCCCCCTGCCCAGGCCCAGCCCAACATATAAATACCGCCGCCAAAACCTGATGAACTGTTATGAACCACCGTGCAGCGCTCCACGCGGCAGGCCCCTTCCATGGATATGCCCGCGCCCGAGCCAGAAACATGATTGTTACTCACCACACAATCCGCAAGCAACGCTGAGCCCTGCATCTCCACTCCATAGGACCACTGGCCGGAATTTCCGGATATCCAGCACTCCGTGACGACTGCATCATCTTGCATCTCCACTCCACCGCCTTCGTTCCCAGACACAACGCAATGTTCCATTCTAGCACCGCCGCTCAGATCGACCCCCGGGTCACCATCCTGCACCCGGAACCCGGAAAGAACCGAATCCGAACTCATCGATACACATGTGTAATCCTCCAGACCTGAAATCGTCGTGTATTCCGAGCCGCTAACAGACCGAACGGTGATCGGCTTGTGTATGGTCACAATAGAAGAGATCCCTTTTTCGGCCGCATCCCAGAGCCCCCCCGCTTCATAGGTGCCGTCAGCCACCAGAACCGTATCGCCATCGGATGCCAGATCGACCGCCGCCTGAAGGGTCTTCTTCGCCGTCGCCCAGCTGGCCCCATCACCGGAGTCATTCGCCCGGTCCACATCTGCGTAATACGTTGTTGCGGAAACGGTGTTGGTCAAAAAAAATAGCGCAGTTAAAAACAGCGCTTTTTTCAAAAAACAGGATGGATAAAGGTCGGAATATCGCCGTCTGTTGTTCTTCATAAAGAGCCCCTTTTTTCACGCATCAAAAGCCATAAGACTTTGGTGCATCGAGGCTAGCAGATACCTTAATAACTAACAAGGGGTTTGGGGCGAAGATTTCGTAAAAAGCAATCCGTCATCCAATCAGTCGCGGGCCGCGGCGATGAATTTTTTAACTTTGCGGATGTCTTTCACGCCTGGCTCTTTTTCGACGCCTGAGCTGATATCCACGCCCCACGGCTGAACGGCGGCGATGGCCTCCGCTACGTTGTCGGGGTCGAGCCCACCGGCCAACAGGATCGGCTTGCCGAGTTTTTTCAATTCTACAGCTGCATCCCAGTTGCCCAGCGTGCCCGTACCGCCGATTTTTTTCGGATCGAAGGCGTCAGCCAACAAAACGGTGGGCTCGGGAGAAACGGTGCTTAAATTATCGGGGGAAACGCCCGCATCCATTTTCGGCGCGAGCCAGGTTTCCAACCCTTGGAAAAGCGGGCGATCGATTTTCCAATCCTTGGAAACGGGGTGGATCTGGATGACCTCGAGTTGGCAGGTACGGGCGACCGCCTCTACCTCTTCCGCGGTCGGCTCAACAAAGACGCCGACCTTTTTAATGGTCTCCGGAATACAGTCCAACCAAAGAGCCACTTGTTCTGGACGAACATAGCGCTTAGATTTCGGCCAGAAAATAAAGCCAATGGCGTCGGGCCCTAACGCGCAAATCTGCTCCAGATCCTTTCTGGAGCAGATTCCGCAGATTTTAACAAAGGTGTCCATGGAACGGATTATCCCTGAGCGGCTTCCTCAGCTAGATCTTCCGCCAGTTCTTCGGCGGCGTCAAAGGCCATTTCGCGGCGCACTTCACAGTCGCTGCAAAAGAGCGGGTTCTGGCCGTCGGCCCAGGCCACGCGGATATCACTGATGCCGACAAAACCGAATGCCGCACGCATTTGTGTGCTCAGGGCATCCCGCTCGTCATCTTCCTTATAGACGCCACCGGAGGCGACAAGCAGGACAAGGGAGGTGATGTTGTGAAGCGGTTTCGGGCCTTCATCGGTCAGTTCAAAAACCTGGCCGGGGGAGAGGACTTGATCCATCCAAGCTTTCATGACGCCGGGAGCAGAGAAGTTCCACATGGGCATGGTGAGGACGAGAACATCGGCAGCTTTGAAAAGCTCGGCCTGTTTGGTGGCGTAGTTCGCGGCGGCTTCTTCGGCCTTGCTCGGTTCATAGTCTGGATCGAATACCGGATTCCACATGCGACGATAGAGGTCGTTGGTGTAATACGGGGGTTTTTCCTGATAGAGATCAACGTTGTTGAGCTCCACGTCGGGATTGAGCTCCATCAGTTTGCCGAAAAAGCGAGCGGCGAGCTGTTTGGAAACAGATTCTTCGGTGGATTTCGGATTGGCACACACATGTAAGATATTCATTTCAGGGATACTCCTATAGGTTTTCAAAACGGGGAAATCAACGGGCAGGACTGTAACAGCGGCGCGGGGCGCGGCACAAGTGTTTCTTTGTTTCCGACGCGCATTTCATCCTATAATGTCCCGCCATGTCCCAATCTATAAACAACCAAGGGCTTTTAAAGCGAAAATTGCAGTTGCTGCAACAGAGCGTTGTGGCGTTGCGCCTCAAAAACAAAGCGCTCGAGCACCTAGCCGCACGGGACGTGCTCACGGGATTGTACAATCGGCGGATGCTGGACGAACGTTTCGCGGCAGAGGTCTCCCGATCCGAACGCTATGGCCGACCCCTATCGGTCATCCTGTTGGATATTGATCATTTTAAAGCGGTCAACGACACGCATGGCCACCCCGCAGGAGATGCCGTTCTCATCGAGACCGCGGAACGCCTGCGCTCCGCATTGCGAGCCAGCGATATCCCGGGGCGCTGGGGCGGCGAAGAATTTTTGATTATCTGTCCAGAAACACCACTTGAAACTGCCGTGCAACTCGCGGAGCGTCTGCGAAGCAATTATGAACAGTGCGAGTTTCTTGTGGCGGGTCGCCTGACCGCGAGCTTCGGCGTGGCCGCGCACCGCGCCGGACATCTTGCAAACGATATTCTTCTGGGGGCGGACGAAGCACTATACCGAGCAAAAAATGGCGGCCGCAACCGAATCGAGCAAGAGGCGTTATAAACGCGGGTCACGAAGAAAAGCCCTCAAGAAAAATTCCCGAGGGGTTTCCTCTCGCAATATCATTCGAGCGGACGCCCCCGCTCCGTTCTGCCCTCTGTCGGCTTGCCTCCGGTTTGGGTTTCTATTACGATTCGGCCTTTCCGAAGTTCCAGACAACAAGGAGTGATGACCGATGAAAAATGATTATAGCGCCTATCTCGAAAACACACCGGACGCCGAAGGAAACTTTGGAGACTACGGCGGAGCCTTCCTTCCCCCGCCACTCATCGGCCCCATGAAAGACATCCACGATGCCTACCTGAAAATCAGCCAATCCGCCGACTTCATCAACGAACTGCGCTCCATCCGCAAACACTACCAGGGTCGCCCGACTCCCACCTACCACGCTAAACGCATGTCTGAACTCTGCGGCGGCGCCGAGATCTACCTCAAACGCGAAGACCTCAACCACACCGGCGCGCACAAGCTCAACCACTGCATGGGCGAAGGCCTACTCGCCAAAACCATGGGCAAGAAAAAGCTCATCGCAGAAACCGGCGCCGGCCAGCACGGCGTCGCGCTCGCCACCGCCGCCGCCTACTTCGGCCTCGAATGCGAAATCCACATGGGCGAAGTCGATATCGCCAAAGAACACCCCAACGTCATCCGGATGAAACTGCTCGGTGCCAAAGTCGTCCCCGTCTCCTTCGGCCTCAAAACTCTCAAGGAAGCGGTCGACTCCGCCTTTCAAGCCTATCTCGTCGACCCCGAAACCTCCATCTACTGCATCGGCTCCGTCGTCGGCCCGCACCCCTTCCCCATGATGGTCCGCGACTTCCAACGCGTCGTCGGCATTGAAGCCCGCGAGCAATTCCAGGAAATGACCGGCAACCTGCCCGACCTCGTCACCGCCTGCGTCGGCGGCGGCTCCAACGCCATGGGCATCTTCTCCGCCTTCCTTAACGACCCCTGCGAGCTCTGGGGCGTTGAACCGCTCGGACGCGGCACCGAAACCGGCGACCACGCCGCCACCATGACCTACGGCATGCCCGGCATCATCCACGGCTTCAAATGCTACCTCCTGCAAGACGATGCCGGCGAACCCGCTCCCGTCTACTCCATCGCCTCCGGCCTCGACTACCCCGGGGTCGGCCCCGAGCACAGCCACCTCAAAGACGAAGGTCGCATTCAGTACACCTCCGCCGACGACAAAGAAACCCTCGACGCCTTCTACAAACTCAGCCGTCAGGAAGGCATCATCCCCGCGCTCGAAAGCGCGCACGCCGTAGCCTTCGCCATGAAAAAGGCCAAAGAAATGGGCCGCGGCTCCATCCTCGTCAACCTCTCCGGCCGCGGCGACAAAGACCTCGACTTCGTCGCCGAAAACCACGGCTTCGGCGAACCGGAGGAGTATTGACCGATGTTCCGGCCCATCTTTACGGATTTATCAGCGGGTTGCTTATCCTGTTTTTCAGCCGGACCCCCCCCCGTCCGATATTATAGATTTCAACGTGTTACGAGATCTTCCCCTCCTAATAGGGGGGGGGGTTAAGCGTCAACCGTGCCACAGGCTCTACACAAACTAGCATTGGGCAAAGCCCAATGTCTGAGAATTTCACTCATTTATTTGCCCTGAATTGGCAAAGTTGTGCTGTCCGTTGGCCACTCCTTGCATCCGCTGAATCGGGCTTAACGTAGTGCCATTCCGGGCGGCCCCTCTCTATCTTTTGAAACGCTATAGGGCGGAAGAAATCCAGGCCTCGACCTCTTCATCAAAATAGGCTTCCTCAAGCAGATCTTCGGCCCACGTCTCTGCAGACAACCGTTTCAGAATCCGGGCCGACATCACCTGAACGGCGGGAATTTCTGACCAGATGGAATGGTTGAGGCATCGCCAGTGACCGACCTCCCTCCGTTTTGGATTCTCAATCTGGTCGCGGCAGGTTTCGCAGAGAAACAGACACTGCTCCGCAGTCACAGGCTCCGACTCCGGCGGCACAACAAACACGCTCAGCTTCACCCCAGCGGCCTCGCACAACTCACACCTAGACCGAGATCGACGCACCAGCGTCTTGGCCAATAGATTGAGTGCGTTTTTTCGCTGTTGATTCTGGTCGTACCCTTTAGCCATCTGCCATCTCCTTGATCAAACGTTCACTATCGCCACGGCCCCGTCCCCTCGCATCATATTTCTTCTTCGGCTCATTGCCCAAAAAAGACCCGCCGCTCCCCGAAAGATGCAGAACGTTTTCGCCAACGCCTCACCCTCAAAAGCTAAGAACTGCGCCTTGAATGCCTCGTTGCCGCAGAACTCTTTCCGGTCGGAACTGAAGATCATCGTTCGCAGGAACTCCCCCCGACTCTGTAACTGGATGGAGTCTCTTTTAAGACCCAGCCAGCGGAGGGCTCCGCGGGTTCAATGCGCTGCATTCTTCTTCTTCTGGCAATCGTCAACTCGACTTCATTTAAATAGCTTTCGGAGCCTACCGCGAGACTGTCGGACCAGAACGACTCCCGATCCAAAGATTTTGCCGCAATCTTCTGCCCAACACAGGCGGCGTAGTCGGCCTGAAAACCCAGATCATCAGGGCGAGATCCAAATGAACGTTCAAACTGATTCTGATCAATTAAGCGATATCGTTTTCGACTCCCGGTCAACTCCCCATAACTGCACCAGGGCTATTCGGACGGGCAGTCGACGGCGCCGGCTCTAACCATATTCAAATCGATATAAGCCAAACAGTTCCACAGCTGGGTCTGATCCCCTATCGCTGTCGCACGATACCGTCCACTCCAAAAGGAGCCGCTCTTTCCCGTTCGCAAATTATAGACTTGAGCGAAATCGCCTTCTAGTGAATCCATCATCTGACTCACACGATTCTCATCCATCGCCGTCACCAACAGATGAACATGGTTCGATGTCACACAGTAGCCGAGCAGAGGCGTTCGATACTCAACCAATTTTTTCCGGAGCATTTCTCGATATGCATCTCGGTCCTTCGCAAACTTCAGGAGGAAGCTTCGGTTATGGCAGCGATGGGTCAGGTGATAATGCTGGCCCTTTACAAAATATCGATTTGCTTTCGGCATGGGTCTGTTTTAGCCGATCCCGTTGAATCCTTAAAACGAAAAAACAGGGGTAAAAAATGGCTCTAAGGCTCTATTCGGGGCTAAATACGCCGCAAGACATTGATGACAAACAGGTTGTCGGGGGCAGCCCCCAAAAT
>Ga0307929_1002280_pt1 | contig 12663 bp, 5 predicted proteins | sample AceLakmetage1330_FD_203160 | JGI IMG/M metagenome (GOLD analysis project Ga0307929, IMG submission 203160) | Saline water microbial communities from Ace Lake, Antarctica - #1330 | ecosystem: Environmental > Aquatic > Non-marine Saline and Alkaline > Saline | place: Antarctica: Ace Lake...
GCTTAAAATATTATCCAAAATAACCTTGACCAACAATATCATTGATCTTGGAAATGAGGCCAGAATCGGGGCTTTTAAAGCCCAGGCTCTGCGCAGCCCTGAAATAATGAAACAGGCTATGGAACATTTTTCAAAAGTCAATGAAAAGATTGAAGCACTGAAACAAATCACCCACCTTGCCGGAGAACTCAAGGAAATTGATGAGATCAAAACGTCGGGGATTTCTTACAAACAGGCCATGATCGACTTCCTTGATAACTGGGTTGCCCGGGAAAAAGTGGCAGTAGAAAGAACCATTGCAGGAGATACAGTCACCAATGCCTGTAATGCCATGGCCCAGGCAGGCATGGAATATACACATAAAGTTGCCCAAGAGAGCATGATCTCCCTTTCCCTTGCCTCCACCATTATGATGATCGGATTGATCATCGCCCTTGTGGTGGGTATACTTGTGGCATTTTTTATGACCCGCAGCATAACAAAGCCAATCAATCGTATTATTGAAGGTCTAAATGAAGGATCTGAGCAAGTTGCATCGGCTTCGGGCCAGGTTTCCTCTGCCAGCCAGTCCCTGGCAGAAGGGTCTTCTGAACAGGCAGCCTCCATTGAAGAGACCTCTTCGTCCATGGAAGAGATGTCCTCCATGACCAAAAGCAATGCAGAAAACGCGGGTATTGCCAATGGCCTCATGAAAGAAGCTGGTAGCGTGGTGAACACTGCTAACACCTCCATGCACGATTTAACCAAATCCATGAAAGAAATTTCAAAGGCCAGTGAAGACACCTTTAAAATTATTAAAACCATTGATGAAATTGCATTTCAGACTAATCTTTTAGCCCTGAATGCCGCTGTGGAAGCTGCCCGGGCCGGTGAAGCCGGAGCTGGTTTTGCTGTGGTGGCAGATGAGGTAAGAAATCTGGCCATGAGAGCTGCTGAAGCAGCCAAAAACACCTCGGAACTCATCGAGGGAACCGTTAAAAAAGTCAAGGATGGGTCGGCTCTGGTATCCACCACCAATGAAGCCTTTGTCAATGTGGCAGACAGCACGGCAAAAGTCGCCAATCTGGTATCTGAAATCAGTCAAGCCTCCCAGGAGCAATCCAATGGGATCAGCCAGGTCAACATTGCTATTACCGAAATGGATAAGGTGGTTCAGCAAAATGCAGCCAACGCCGAAGAGTCCGCGTCTGCATCCGAAGAGATGAGCGCCCAGGCAGAACAACTCAAAGACTATGTACAAGAGCTTATCTTGATTGTTACGGGAACGCGCAACCAGAGCAAAGGGTTTAACCACCCGAACACCCGCCCCAAACATATGAGAACCATCAGCAGCACTTCCCGAACGATTCAACGCCAAACAGGTAAAATGTTGAGGCATAGTCCAAAGGAACTCAAGGCAAATCAGGTGATCCCTTTTGACGAGGATGATAATTTTACTGATTTCTAACCCATGTTGGCTCGTGAGTTCAGATAAATTGGCCCGGATCAGGTCATTTTCTTCGATAAGATTGTTGGTAAGAAAGAGGTTTAAGAAAAAAATCCCAATAGCTTGAGTGCCATTGGGATTTTTTTTTACTTTGGTTGGATACGTTTACCACGGCCCCTTTATTTTTTATATGAAAGAGTAGACACTTCTAACATTCTTTTACACTTCGTTGTGGGCAGGCCAAGGCCAGAATACGGTCTGCCCGTGGCAGTTATAGAAACCATAAAGACAACAGCCAAACAAAATCAAAAATATAATCTCCCTGCCCCCTGAACAAACAAAAAAATAGATCTGTCCCCTTTTTGCTTTGTCCCTTTTTGAGCTCCTTTTTGTGACTGCCCGGGCTTATTGAGTAAATTTAAGCCTTGGCAATTATACCTTTTTACTATATGTTAAATTGTTTTGTTTCATAAGGGATTTGGGGATTTGTGTGAAAATTCACAATTCTCAATGCGTAAATATTGAGACTTGCGCACACAATTTATCCAAATAATACTAATTTGCGAAGCCCCATTATTCTTTTTAATATAGTTTTAAACCATTTGCTAATCCAGATATGCCGTTGTGCATATAACCGTTACGGGTAGATAAGTACCCGAGCATATATTCTTCAAAATAAAACTCATAAATATAAATGGTATATCTCTGTGAAATACCGAAAAACATATGCATGGGTACTTAATGATACGGATTCGAACCATGAAAAAATGGATTTTCATAATAGTTTTTTTGGTCATGGCGGCCCCCTCTAACGCTAAAACACCAACAATAGGCTTCATGACAGGGTTAGTAAAAGGAAGCACAATCAACGATCCTTATAATAGCATTACTTCCAGTGGATTATTCAAAATTCAACGTGAATACAAATTTAAAGTGTTAACCCAACGACCTGATAATAATGATGTTAAATCCATTGAGAAGGCATTTCAAAACTTGATTGATCAGAAAGCTGACCTCATCGTATGCAGTGGCTACCAATTTTCTGAACCCGGGAAAAAATTTGCCCAACGTTACCCCCACACCTTGTTCATAATAAATGATGCGGGTTCAATTAACAATATGCCCAATGTATCAGCTCCAAATTTTGCACAACATGAAGGTAGTTTTTTGGTTGGCGCTTTGGCCGGAAGAATAACCAAAACGGGAAAAGTAGGATTTATTGGCGGGGTGGATGTGCCCCCCTTGAGAGCTTATCTTGTGGGATATAAAGAGGGCGTCCATTATTCAAACCCCAAGGGGGAGGTTAAACACGTTTTTATTACAAAAAAACCTGATTACTCGGGATTTACAAACCCAGAAAAGGGACGAAGCATGGCTAAAAAAATGTATAGCCAGGATGTGGATATTATCTATAATGTAGCATCGCTATCAGGAAATGGGATTATACAAGAGGCGAAAAATCAGAAAAAATTCGTGATTGGTGTTGACTATGATCAGGACGCAATGGCAAAAGGTTACGTGCTCACCAGTATGTTAAAACGTCTGGATCGCTCGACCTATAAAGAAATTAAAAATTTTTTAGACGGTAATTTTCAATCTGGAAGCAAGGTATATGGCCTCAAGGACGGTTTCATCAGCTTGACAGAAATGAAATTCACCCAACATCTTATTCCTGCCACCGTCAGAGAATATTTAGACACCATTCAGTCAAAAATTATATCAGGAGAGATAAAAATCACTAATTATCTGATGAATCGTTGATATGATTTGAGTCTGCCCTTTTTAGATTAACCCGGGAAAAAGAGCCTGCTCAAGATCTCGCCCCAAGCCATCTCTAAGGGCTGAAAGGGGAGAATACTGTAAAATAGGCTATATTCGTATGTTTTTGTAAGGGAGAATATGAAATTTTACCATAAAATCCGTTTCAAAATAACCTTTGGTGTTGTTTTGATCGTACTCGTTTTATTTGTTGGCCTGGGTTATAGCATTCTGCTTGATCAACGACTGCAACTTCTGAATAGTTTGCACAATAACGGCAAGCAAATTATGACGATAATAGAAAAAAACAGTATTGATGCGATTCGGTTCTATAATTATCTATATTTGGAAGAGTTGTGTATTACCGTTGAACAGACCCATGGGGTAGCATTCTGTGAAGTCTATGACACCCAAGAAAATTCCCTGATTCAGAAAAGCACTGTTGAAGCGACTGCCTTGAAAAAGGAACGTAAGACAGGGACGAATATATTGATTTTGGAACAGCCTATATTGGACAGGGAAAACAATTATCTGGGGAAGGTGGAGTTGGGATTATATCTTGATGACCTTAAACAGGAATTAACGAATACAACTATAAAATTATGTATTGTTTTTACTATTGTGATATTACTTGTGGCGCTGTCGCTTAATATCTTTCTTTTTTTGTTTTTTATCACCCCGGTCATCAATTTATCTCAAGTAGCTGCATCTATTGCTCGAAAAAAATTCACAACTGTTGATATTAAGCCACGGCAGGATGAAATTGGAGATTTGATCAAGAATTTCGATCTAATGAGTCACAACCTCAAAAAAAGTTTTAACAGAATTGAAAAACAAAACCAGGAACTCAAAGAGAGCGAAGAACGTTTTAAAGCACTTCATAATGCCTCTTTCGGGGGGATTACCATCCATGACAAAGGGGTCATTCTTGAATGCAACAAGGGTCTGTCGCAGATCACCGGCTATGATTACGATGAACTGATTGGAATGAATGGGTTAGATCTTATTTCCGACGACACGCGTGATCGGGTAATCCAAAACATTAATACCGGTTATGAAAAGCCTTATGAAGCTAAGGGTGCTCGTAAAAACGGTGATTTATATCCACTTAGATTGGAAGCCAGAATTATCCCTTATAAGGAAAAAAATGTAAGGGTTGTGGAGTTCAGAGACATGACTGAAAGCAAGCGGGCCGATGAGGAAAGGAAGACTCTTGAGGCGCAACTGCGACAGGCTCAAAAGATGGAAGCTGTGGGGCGACTGGCGGGTGGAGTGGCCCACGATTTCAACAATATGCTGAGCGTGATTATCGGTTATGCGGCTATAGCAATGGATGATCTGGACTCGTCACAACCGCTTTACAATAACTTGGAACAAATAAGAAAAGCGGGTGAACGCTCCGCTGACCTGACCCGGCAACTTCTGGCTTTTGCCCGTAAACAGACCGTAACCCCCAAGGTGCTTGATCTAAACGAGACATTGGAGGATATGACCAACATGTTACAGCGCCTCATTGGGGAGGATTTAAATCTGACCTGGATACCAGGAAAGAGGGTGTGGCAGGTGAAGGTGGATCCCAGCCAGATAGACCAAATCCTGGCCAATCTTTGTGTCAACTCCCGCGATGCCATCGTAGATGTCGGCAAAATCACCATTGAAACAGACAACGTTGCCTTCGACGAAATCTATTGCATGGATCATGCCGGTTTTATACCAGGAGAATATGTACTGCTGGCTGTGAGTGATAACGGCTGTGGCATGGATTCTGTGACGCTGGACAATGCGTTTGAGCCCTTCTTCACCACCAAAGACTCTGGCAAGGGAACCGGATTGGGGCTGGCTACGGTATACGGTATAGTCAAACAAAACAATGGGTTTGTCAATGTGTACAGCGAACCGGGCCTGGGAACAACTTTCAAGATATTCTTGCCACGGCACCAGACCAAGACGTCCGATTTGTCGGAGAAGAGGATAGATCGACCGGTTCAACGTGGCCACGAAACGATCCTGCTGGTGGAAGATGAACCAGCGATCTTGTGCATGACCACAGAGATGCTTGAAAAAATGGGATATACCGTGATGGTAGCTGGAACACCAGGTGAAGCCATTAAGCTTGCGAAAGAGTATGTTGGCGAACTCAATCTGCTTTTGACTGATGTGATCATGCCCGAAATGAACGGGCGTGATTTAGCCAAAAAACTCCTGTCGTTCTATCCTAATATCATGCGTTTGTTCATGTCTGGATACACCGCCAACGTAATCGCCCATCATGGCGTTTTGGAAGAAGGATTAAATTTTATACAAAAACCGTTTTCGATGGAGAAGCTGGCTGCCAAAGTACGGGACGTGTTGGATGGGGACAAAAGCACATAAACGTGAACATTGCCACCAGAATGTAGCCGTAACCGTCCATGCACCCCTTTTATATGAAAGAGTAGATACGCCTAATATTCTTTCACGCTTCGTTGTGGGCAGGCCGAGGCCAGAATACGGTCTGCCCGTGGCAGTTATATGAAAGAGTAGGCGAGCCTAACATTCTTTCATACTTCGTTGTGGGTAGGCCGAGGCCAGAATACGGTCTGCCCGTGGCAGTTATAGAACAAGGCTTTCCGAATCGCTGCGATCGCAAAGGGCACACCTACCACTAAAATCGGAATGAATCCTAACCTGGACAAGCCAGAACCAAAAAGGGTTTCTTATTCTCTTGCCCAAATAACACGAAAATCAGAGATAAGAATCTAAATATGCTCTCATTGTTTTTCCTCGGCCCGAACGCTTAGTTCACCAGCGCCAAAGGTGGAAGGAGGGGGAGCGACCGGAACCACCCTTTGCGTCCGAGCGAAGTGCCGGATTATGTTGTTTTAATTTTCAGGCGATTGTGTTTCAGGTCATGCTGCTTAATATTCACTTTTCTGTATATTTCTGAAACTGGAATTTCACAATTAACCGCTTCAATGCTTACAATCTGTTCCGCAGTTTGATATTTCGAGTATATCCATGTTTCATTATCCTGACGTGTAAATTTTTCAAGCTGTGCGGGTAGCATTTTGCTGACACTGTTTGAAGCAGCATTCCCGTGCTATTTGTAATCTAACAATACAAATTGACGGCTAAATTTGATCTATTTGCCTTGCCAAACACTACAGATAATTGATACCCGCACAGGTCGAAAAAATACAACCACCTGATTGTATTAAGAACAACTTTGAAATATCAACAAAAAATAAACCATCTTAAAAAAAAGCATCACAACCCTCGCCATCACTTAGTAGAGCCAGTGAGGATCCTGGATGCAAGGGGAGACCCATTTTGATTAATAAACCAAACAAACAAAAAACAACCAATCCAGTCATCAGTTACAATGTAGCATCAAAAGTCAAAGAAATAGCAGAGGTTAAAAAAGAAGCCTCAGTAATCTACGAGAAGACCAAACAAAACATTAAAAAAGTAATGCTGGATATCCAGAATACCGGGGGGATATTTGATTATGAGAGTGTGGAACTAACCATCACAACGATGTTAGATTTTATGAATACCCATGACAATGCATTCGCATATCTCACCAAAGAAATCTTATCTTTTGATGATTATCTTTACAACCATTCCATTAACGTGTGCACCATTGCCACTGCCATTTTAAAAAAATTCAATGAGCATTTCAGCGGCTCTTTAAATGATTTTATTATTTCCAAATCTTCTTTTCCCTTTGGAAACAAATTTAATCACGCTTTCAGCTACTATCTTCCCGAAGAAATTTATAGTATGTCCATCGGATATTTTCTCCACGACATTGGTAAAGGGTTGATCCCCATTGAGATACTAAACAAAAAAGACAAGTTAACCGCTGAAGAACTTGAAATTACAAGAACCCATTCATTTAAGAAGGGCATTGAAATAACCACAAAAAACAACATAAACAATCCATTTATTACAAATTCAGTGAGATACCACCATGCGTCGCTGTTCACTGAAGAAGAAAATTGTTATCCCACCAGCAGGGATCATCATGAAATTCCTCCATACGTTAAAATATGCAAATTGGCTGATATCTATGATGCGTTGACCTCAAAAAGAAGCTACAAAGAAGCCATGAATCCCATTAATGCCGTGGCAATGGTCTTTCATAAATATGCCAAAAAAGACCCCATGCTACAGTTCATTCTTCACTCTTTTGTAAAATGCATCGGAATCTATCCCCCGGGCAGCATTGTTTTTTTAACAAATGGACAGATGGCCTATGTTATTGAAAGCAACGGTCCCATCATTATCCCCTTCACTGATAAGGATGGCGTCACATTGACACGCATATCAGATCCCATTGATCTCGGAGAAAAACACAACAAAGCAGTCTGGGCATTAAACAATGAAAAAGCCCCCATTTCTCCTATCATGGCATATGACAAATTGCCGAAATACTTAAAAGACATTATTTACAACAATGCTTAGACATGAAACATATCTTCATATCGAATAATCGGTTGTGGGTATTGATCTCCACACCTTTCATTTCCCAAACAAAAAAGCCCTGACCATTATAAATAATGATCAGGGCTATTTAAAAAGATAATCCGGCGGCGTCCTACTCTCCCACATAGCTGCCCGTGCAGTACCATCGGCGCTAAGGTGCTTAACTTCCGTGTTCGGGATGGGAACGGGTGTGGCCACCTTGCCAGCGCCACCGGATTAAATTGGGTCGGATCATGGATGAACCGGGAGTAAAATTTTTACTCAGCTATAAATCACTGCGTGGTGTTTCCCGGGCGTGTGCTGTACACACGTTTATATTATCAGCAATTCATACACCGTCATTCAATTCCGTATATTTTTATTGTCACAGTAAATTATGGGCTGTCAGAGCTATTCGCAATGCTTTTATCTGATTTAGTTGACAACCGTATGAGTAAAATATATTCGCATTAAAACGTTTAAACTTCTTTGGGTTTAAGAAGTGGCTAAGCCTCACGACCTATTAGTATCGGTTAGCTGAACACATTACTGTGCTTACACACCCGACCTATCAACCTTGTAGTCTCCAAGGGGTCTTTAGTCTATAAATAGATGGGATATCTAATCTCAAAGTTGGCTTCCCGCTTAGATGCTTTCAGCGGTTATCCGTTCCAAACTTAGCTACCCTGCAATGCCGTTGGCACGACAACAGGAATGGTCCAGGATTCCATACCATGATTGCAGATTGCAGTCTGCATGGCCATAGGACTCATCAATCTGGGCGTGATTCTTATGGTTAAGGAAAACAAGGCAAGACAAAAATCAAACCGTACGGTTTCTTACAGAACGCTTCTTGCCAGTCGCAGTGTGGTGGTCTCTTCGGGAATCCAACTGATCAACGCCATGATATTTGGTGGAATGATGACCTTTCTTCCCATTTTACTGGCAAAGAGCGGACTCAATGCCGGACTTTATTTTTTCATTGAATCCATTGCCATCATCCTGTGCAGAGTCCTGGCAGCCCGTCTTTCCGATCGACTGGGCAGGGGGCCGGTATTTTTTTACTCGTTTGCCCTTGTTCTGTTCTCCCTTATTCTGGTTTCCAGAATCACCACCCTCCACCTCATGGTCATGGCAGCCGTCTTGTTTGGCACAGGAACCGCACTGACAAGCCCTTCCCTTGCCGCCTTCATCGCCGATGAGACAGATCCCGCAATCCGTGGGATGGTCTATGGACTTTTTTATGGTGCCTTTGATGTGGGTGTCATTATTGCCGGTATGGTCATGGGTTATGTGGCAGACATCAGCTCCATTGAAACCATGTATACCTGCACCGCCATTACCGGAGCCATGGGCCTTATGGTATTTGCCATGCTCATTCGGCGGGGGGTTATGACATCGCTTCGCTGGACCCTTGTGGGAAACATGGCCAACAATTGATGGTGCCCAATGCTTGTTCTGAAATGGGCAAGTTACTTAAGATGGGTTCCTTAATCGCCATGGAAGGAGTGTCAGACTTATTTTATTGAGATTTTTGGCATCCTTCATATGACCCCAAAAGTAGTTTACAGTCTTTTGGAAAAAGCTCCTGCAAATGTGGAATAGCCCAAAAAAGTGTAAAGCACTTTTGAAGGATGCCGGAATACCGCCTTTAAGCTATCTATTGCATCATAAATAAATGGACGAGACACATTGAATTGCCTCGAAAGATTTGTGATTATGCCATAATTTGAATTTTCCATGGCCATATAAACCTGGTAACTGCAATGTGGGCTCGAATAGCTTCTGTTATGTCCTCGCGGCGTAAAAACTTCTTTCCTGTAAAAGTATATTCTGGTAAATTATGTGTGTCTATGAGCAGTTTGTTGCCTCCGGTCTTTTTGTTTTTGTGTAAATTCTAAAATACACCGGATGGGGATACTGCTCATAGTCTTTTTTAAAAAACTTTTTCTGCCTTTCAAAAACGCATTATTATTTCACAAACTGTAAAGCGGGAAATGAAGGATTCCAATATTTTCAGTGAATTGCACTGAAGAAAATACCAAAATATGACTTTTGGCAAGTCCATAATCACTTGAGTGTACCCTTTTTAGCAGACAATCTCATCGGAGATGCTCGTTTCCACATTTGATGTGGATACCATGCCTATGGAGGCATTTACTGCACCTTTAACTAATTAACGGATTCAGAACAACACCTTGTCATCTTTATGGTGATCAAATTTTCCTCAAACAGGAAAAAGCAACAATGAGCAGGAGGCACTTCCCATGAAATTTCCATACGGCATATCGGATTTTAAAAAGATCAATACACAAGGCTATTTCTATTGTGACAGGACAGACAAAATTCCTGTTCTGGAGCAATCAAATTCCCAACTCTTCATACGTCCCCGGCGTTTTGGCAAAAGCCTTGTTCTCTCCATGCTGGAAAATTACTATGATGTGGCCAGGGCAGATGAGTTTGATCAGATATTTGGTCATCTTGCCATAGGCAAAAATCCAACCAGACTACGGAACTCTTATTTCATTTTGAGGTGGGATTTTTCTTGTGTGGATATCACAGGAAGTGTCAGTGATCTGAAAAAATCCCTTTTTAACCATCTTAATGCAAGAATTGAAGATTTTATAATGTACTATACCCATAAGGGGTATGAACTGCCACCTGTAAAGGTCAACCATGAGGATGCCCTATATTCCATGGAATCACTCTTGACTTCTGTGAAAACAACCCCATATCCCATCTATCTTTTAATAGATGAGTACGACAATTTTGCCAACACCATCATGATGGGGGTTCAAAGGGATAAAACAAGGTACGATGCCCTTGTTCATGATGAGGGGATTTTAAGAACGCTTTTCAAGGCAATTAAATCCTCTACCTCTGCTTCCAGCTTTGACAGGGTATTCATAACAGGTGTCTCCCCTGTTGTGTTAAGCGACATTACAAGCGGTTACAACATTGCCGAAAATATCTATTTTCACCACAGGCTGAATGATTTATGTGGTTTCCGGCAGGAAGAGGTACGTGGTGTCATTGAAAAAATTGTGGATGCCTGTAATCAGGACAATCAAGCTAATCAGGGTGGTCACGCTCAAGGTACAGCAAGGATAGAAGAAGCCCTTGAACTTATGAGAACCTATTACAATGGCTACCGGTTTGCCTTTGGCCCGGGTGATTATATTTATAATCCCACCCTCTGCCTCTATTTTTTTAAACAGTTTCAGGAGATGTGTTCCTATCCCCGCAAGATGCTGGACTCCAACCTTGCCGTGGATGAATCCAAGCTGGAATATATTGCCCAAATCCCCATGGGAAGGGATATTCTTCTCTCCATGATGGAAAAGGATCATCAAGTCAAGGTAACGGATATTTCAGATCGTTTCGGTATTAATCAGATGCTGGATGAGCAATCAAAGAACAACACCTTCCTTGTTTCGTTTTTATATTTTTTTGGAGTTTTGACCCTTGCCGGTGAAAATGATGAAGGTGAAATTCTCATGAAGGTTCCCAACCTTGTGATGCAGGCACTCTATGTGGAGCGGGTACAAAGAATACTCCTGCCGGAGCCTGCTGACAGGGATGACGGTTATTTTGCTGCAAAGCAGCTTTACCAGAAGGGCAATATTGAACCTTTATGCGAATTTGTGGAAAAACGTTTTTTCACGGTGTTCAGAAACAGGGACTACAGGTGGGCCAATGAGCTTACCCTTAAAACTGCATTTTTAACCCTTCTGTACAATGATATTATGTTTATCATGGATTCAGAGCCGGAAATCCATAGAAGGTTTGCGGATCTCACCATGATCATCCGCCCGGACAAGCGGCATTTCAGAATATCTGATGTGCTCATCGAGTTCAAGTTCCTCTCCCTGAAATCATTGAACCTCACAGGAGATGGAGTAAGGCAGCTTTCGGAAAAGGAAATTTTTGATATGCCCCAGGTCAAAGAGGCACTAAAAGAGGGGCAGGAGCAGGCCGTAGCATACGGAAAATCCCTTCAAAAAAAATACGGCAATCTCCGGCTGCAAAAATTTGTGGTGGCTTCCCTTGGATTTGAAAGGGTCTGTTTCAGAAAAATCAGTTGATTTCAGCAGGAAATATCCTGGTTCAAATCAAAAACCTTAAAACCAATAAATGTCCGTCTTCAAATTTAAATCTGTCAGATGTCGGGGTATGGTTTTAGGGCCTCGGAAATAAATAATTACACCAATCTCGCTTGCCTTTCAGCTCGTCTCCTGTGTTGTAGCAATGGGCACATAAGTACCCGTGCATATATTCCTCAAAATAAAATCCATAAATATCAATGATATATGGTTGTAGAATACCGAAAAACATATGTGTGGGTACTTAGTTAATGCTATGTGAGCAGGCCAAAATAGGCGAAAATGGAGTGCTGGCCGAATATTTATGCAAGTATGGCTTTAAAGTCAAGTGTATTCGGGGGGGAGGAAGGGATTCTAATGCTGACTCAAAATGTGGGATGGGCTGGCTTGCATTATTGCACTTTTTCCCAAAACAAAAAAGCCCCGACCATTAGAAGCTAATGATCAGGGCTATTTAAAAAGATAATCCGGCGGCGTCCTACTCTCCCACACAGCTGCCCGTGCAGTACCATCGGCGCTAAGGTGCTTAACTTCCGTGTTCGGGATGGGAACGGGTGTGGCCACCTTGCCAGCGCCACCGGATTAAATTGGGTCGGATCATGGATGAACCGGGAGTAAAATTTTTACTCAGCTATAAATCACTGCGTGGTGTTTCCCGGGCGTGTGCTGTACACACGTTTATATTATCAGCAATTCATACACCGTCATTCAATTCCGTATATTTTTATTGTCACAGTAAATTATGGGCTGTCAGAGCTATTCGCAATGCTTTTATCTGATTTAGTTGACAACCGTATGAGTAAAATATATTCGCATTAAAACGTTTAAACTTCTTTGGGTTTAAGAAGTGGCTAAGCCTCACGACCTATTAGTATCGGTTAGCTGAACACATTACTGTGCTTACACACCCGACCTATCAACCTTGTAGTC
>Ga0307929_1002282_pt1 | contig 12652 bp, 13 predicted proteins | sample AceLakmetage1330_FD_203160 | JGI IMG/M metagenome (GOLD analysis project Ga0307929, IMG submission 203160) | Saline water microbial communities from Ace Lake, Antarctica - #1330 | ecosystem: Environmental > Aquatic > Non-marine Saline and Alkaline > Saline | place: Antarctica: Ace Lake...
AAGTGCCTAAAGTGAACTAAAGTGACTAAAGTGACTAAAGTTAAGGATTACTCTCCATTCTAAACACCCGATCGGCCATGGGCAGAATCTAGTGTTTTTTCAAAACTGATCGCCGAAGGCGACCCACAACTTTAGGCACTTTAGCTCACTTCAAACTTTAGGCACTTATTTTTGTTTTAGCCCTCAGGCAGAGGAACCAACGCCTTCCTCCGTTGCCTTATCCTAAAGTAGTCAGTATAGCCCGCCTCCCGAGCCAAATCAAGGGCTAACGCAAATCCGTCCCCAACATCATCGGGACAGTGAGCATCAGATCCAAAGCATATGGGGATTTCTCTTTCCCGTGCCATAGAAACAATAAGCGGCGAAGGATAAATTTCCCCAACAGGTTTCCGCAGGCCGGATGTATTCAGTTCAATCCCCATCCCGACCTTGGCAATACGGTCAAGCACAGGCTGGACCATCTCTTTCAGATCCTTCTCCTTAGGACGGTGCCCAAATTTCTTGGGCAGATCAAGATGCCCTACAGCATCGTAGAGGCCGGAATCAGCAAGCTTCAATAAAACATTAAAATATTTTCTCCATGTATCTGTTATATCCGCTGAATCCCAGACATGCCGCTCTGCCGGATTATCAAAGCCCCACCCCTCAATGAAGTGCACAGATCCGAGCACAAAGTCAAACTCCTGGGCAGGGAGCCATTCCCTGAGGAACCGCTCACACCCTTCATAGTAGTCCACTTCCATCCCAAACAGGACCTCCGGGACCTCACCATCCTGCAGCGCCTCAATCCGCTCCCTGTAGGAGGCAAACTGGTCTATCGCCATCCTGTGGGCCGGATCGTATCCGTCCGGGTTGGGGACGTGATCAGTAAAACAGATTTCAGGTATCCCCAGCTTATTTGCCCCTGATCTGTACTCAGCCACATCCCCCGTGGCATGCTTACAAAGAGCGGTATGTATGTGATAGTCCGGCAGCATTAACTGAAAGTTTGGAGTGCCTAAAGTTTGGAGTTTGGAGTTTAACATCTAAACTGTTGTTCCTTTTCCTATCGACGTAAAAAGAGATAACAACTCATTACATTCCTTATATTCGGGTTTGATCCTCTCCCATGTAAGCCAACGTGCCTCAACAATCACCTCAAGCCAGTATTGAGTTTCACTTGCTTCACTTTCACATATCTTAATCTTATTCTTGAAATCAGCTTTGCTTCTGGCTCGGTTGGCTTCCCGGTAATTAGCGCCGATGGAAGTCCCGGATTTTGTTATCTGATTTCTTATCACCCGCGCTTCAGGAGTATTGGGCAATGATACAGATAAATGAATTATTTTTACCGCAAATTGACGGGTCCGCTTTTCGAGATTTTTGGAAAATTCTCTGTTCTCCATAACTTTAGGCACTCCACACTTCAAACTTTAGGCACTTTAATTAAACTGCCACAGCCACAAAATGAATGTCAAGGCAGAAAGGAGGGTATTCGTTAAAATCGCGGCTGATCTGACTATATTGTTGTTGGGGATACGGGTCTCATTCTGTATCTTGACACGAAGTTCCCTGCCCTTTTTATACTGACTTTTTTGTTGTGTTGCTCACGGAAATAGATGGCAAGCAGGAGGTAGGTAATCAGTCCGGAAAGTGTCTGGACTATTAGGCCATACTGGCTTCTGGCAATCAGATGGTAGACTCGGAGATGGCGTTTCCGCCATGCAAAGAATTTCTCTATGTCCCATCTGAGCTTGTAAATAAAAGCGATTTGTTCTGCTGTTAAATCATAAGGACTTGTGGCAACCCGGTATTTTGTGCCATCGACGGTATATCCCACAAGCCTGAGAGGTTTCTCGGTCTGATTGACTCCGGGAGTAGCAAACAGAACAGTTGCACCGCACACCCTACAATCTAATCCGTACCGGCATAACTGCCCCTCTTGAGAAGGTCCGTTAAGCGGGGATAAGGACGATTTTAGCCGCTGCCGTACGTCCTTCATCCAGATCCTGAAAGGCTTGCGCACCCTCTGAAAGCGGTCGGGTTTCCACCCAGTTCAAATCGCCCAGCAGACCGCTCTCGATCGCCTGCACGGCCGCCCGCACATCCGCAGGCGTATAGCAGTAGACGCCCAACAATTTGACCTCGAACAGGGTGAGTTTGCGGATATCGAACGCTCCCTCGGCGTCCATTAAACCGATGTGCACAAGCATGCCACCGGTTTTTACGGCCACCATAGCCGGTTTACGGGTTACCCCGCCGCCAACGGCATCGATCACCAGATCATATGCATCGTTTTCGAGTGCGGGATCGTTGATCGGATCGTGTACGCGGCAGCCCGCATGGGCCACCAGGCTTTCCCGTCGCAGGGGGTTGGTTTCCGATACCACAAGCCGGTTGCAACCATAGCCCCGCAGAAAAAGGGCGGCCAGAAACCCCACAGCCCCGCCGCCGATGACCAGGGTCTTGAGTTCCGCCAGGGGACGGTTGGACACCTCCCTGGCCAGATTCAACGCATGAAGGGCCGTGGCCGCCGGTTCGGTAATCGAAGCATGTACGGCGCTCATGGAATCCGGAATATCGATAATATTTCTGGACGGGATGGTGACATATTCAGCATAGGCCCCGGCCAGACGCATGCCGATCAGTTCACGGGCGGCACACAGGTTGGAACGGCCAGTGTCGCAGGATTCGCATTGGCCGCAGGTGATGAGCGGATTGATCACAACGCGCCGTCCGGCATCCGGGCCGGAAATCAGGCTGCCGGCCACTTCATGGCCGAGAATCAACGGCGGGACCCGGCGCTCATCTTTACCGTGATAGGCGTGCATGTCGGACCCGCAGATCCCTGTGGCCTCTACCTTCACCAGCACATCGCCCGGTGCGGGCACAGGATCCGGCTCATCCCTGTAAATGATCTGATTTGTATCGGTATATACCAATGCTTTCATGAAATCTCACTCCACTTCGAATTATACTGCACTGAGGCACCAGTCAAGGCAGATGCCCCCGAGCATTATTTGGCTGTCCACCCACCATCCAAGGGAATGGTTTGTCCGGTTATGTAGTCCGAGGCACGGGAGGCCAAAAAAATTGTCAAACCGTTTAAATCCTCCAATTCTCCGTTGCGGCCAATGATAGTCTGTCCGGCAAGGGCATTTATTACTTCCTGATCATCAAAAAGAGAAGCTGTCAGCCCCGTTTTGAAAAAGCCTGGTGCGATAGCATTGCAGGTGATTCCGCTCATGTTTCCGGACCAGGCCTCTGCCATGGCACGGGTCAGCTGCATCACCCCTCCCTTTGAGGCACCGTATGGTGCGCTATTGGAGAAGGCACGCGTTGATTGCAGAGAAGCAATATTGATTATTTTTCCCCATCCCTTTTCCTGCATGGCAGGTATCAGCAACCGTGCAAGAAAAAAAGGCGCAGTCAAATTGATGGCTATTGTTTTGTTCCAGGTTTTTTCACTTACCTTATCCCAGGGTTCACGCAAATTAACCCCGGCAGCGTTTACCAGGATATCAGGCGGCCCAAAAAATGACGACACATTCTCCACTACCCCCGGCAACTGATCGAACCTGCTCACATCGCATGTCGCATAGGCTGCTTTTCCGCCGGCACGCTCCACATGTGTGACGGCTTCCTGCAGGGCATCCTCTTCCTGTTCGAGTGCGGCATGAATGACGGCTGCGCCGGCAGAGGCCAGGGCCGAGGCGATGGCGCGGCCAATACCGGAACTGCCACCTGTCACCAGGGCCACCCGGCCGTTCAATTCAAAAAGTTCGTCAATAATGCTCATTTTAACTCTCCTAAATCGAATGTCTCGTCTGAAAAATACTTGGCCAAACGCACATCTGATGTACGAGCATGGGCCTCCATACCTTCCAGCCGGGAAATGCGGGCAGAAACGGCTCCAATCTGTCGATTCGCTTCTCGAGTCAATCGCTGGTAGGTGACTGTTTTGATAAACTTGCCGGCACTCAACCCACCGGAGTAGCGACCCGCTTTCTTGGTGGGCAGGATATGATTGGGGCCGGATGTCTTATCGCCATAGGCCACAGTGGACTCTTCACCTAAAAAGAGGGAACCGTAATTGGTCAACCTGCCAAGCCACCAGTCGAGATCTTCGGCCTGAACCTCTAAATGCTCCGATGCGTATTCATCGCTCAACTGGGCAGCTTCCTCCCTTGTGGAAACCACGATCACTTCTCCGTAATCGCGCCAGGACGCTTCTGACACCTCGGGCGCCGGCAATGCGGCAATGACCTCGGGAACTTTCTTCATGACCTCCCGGGCCAGATCTTCTGATATGGAAATCAACACGGCCGGTGAGTCATAGCCGTGTTCCGCCTGCCCCACCAAATCGTAGGCCACAATCTCGGGATCCGCAGTTTCATCGGCAATCACAAGGATTTCAGATGGACCCGCAAACACATCGATGCCCACTTCTCCGTAAAGAATTCGCTTGGCCTCTGCAACAAATTTGTTGCCGGGCCCCACCAGGATGTCCGCGGGTTTTCCCGTAAAAATCCCGTAGGCCATGGCGGCAATGGCCTGGACCCCGCCCAGGGTCAGAATCACGTCCGGTTTAGAAACCGACATGGCATAGAGAATAGAAGGATGAATGCCGCCCCCGTGGTGGGAAGGAGAGCAGGCAACAACATAGGGAACCCCGGATGCCTTTGCCGTGGCAATACTCATGAGGGCCGATGCGGCATGGGCAAAGCGTCCTCCCGGCACATAACACCCTGCTACGTTCACGGGAATCAGTTTTTGTCCGGCCACAACGCCGGGATGCAATTCCGTTTCAAATTCAAGCATACTCTCCCGTTGCTTTTCGGCAAAATTGTATACCTGCTCATGGGCAAACTGAATATCGTCTCTGGCACGCTGATCCAGACTCGCCGCCGCCTTATCAATATCGTCCTGGGTAATAATGAAATCACCGGTCCAGTTGTCCAGTTTCTGGGCATACTTTTTTATTGCCTCTTCACCGTTTTCCTTAATATCATCCAACATGTTGACGACGATCTCACGGGTTTGGGCTTCATCGGTTTCCGGCGTTTTTGCTGCTTTTTTAAGATAATTGATACTCATAGTTATTCTCCTTATATCTAAATTAATTAATCAACCATAGTGAAATCCATGGGATATAGCCTATCATGAGCGTGATGACCAGCATGGTCAGCACAAACGGAAAGACGTATCTTGAGATGGATATAATCGGTGTCTGGGTAACGCCTGATACCACAAACAAGTTCAAGCCCAGCGGCGGTGTAATAAAACCGATACCCAGAGCGCTGACCATGAAAATACAAAAATGAATTTCGTTCATACCGATTTCCTGGGCCAGCGGCAGCAGCAGCGGGGCTAGAATCACAATATTCGGCGTTGTTTCCATAACGCAACCGGCAACCATCAAAATCATAATCATGCTGACAATAATCAAATACGGATTGGTGGTCAGGGATGTCATGAAACTCACGAAGGCTTGCGGAACCTGCAAACTGGCCAGGGTTTGGGCCAGGGGAAGACTCATGGCGATAATGGGTACGATGACACCGCTCACCTTGGCAGAGGTCTCTAAAATATTGGGAATATCGCCCAATTTCAGCGTTTTCTGAAAAAATCCGATGACGATGGCGCTGAGGGCCGCCACTGCCGCGCTTTCCGTGGGCGTAAAGACGCCCGAGTAGATGCCGCCCAAAATAATCACGGGGATAAGAAGGGCAAAGCGCCCCGCGTATACGGTTTTCAGCCAGTATTTAAAACTGAATCCCGCGGTGCTGTTTTCGTAGCCTCTTACACGGTTGACCACCGCATTGGCAAACATGATAGAGAGTAAAATCAACGCCCCGGGAATGGCCGCGGCCAGAAACAGGGTTGATGCGCTGATGCCCAGCACCATTCCAATGATGATATAAGCAATCGATGGCGGAATTAAAATCCCGGTGCATGCGCCTGCCGCCACCAGCGCACAGGCGTAGGGTTTGGGATAACCCTTAGCCGTCAAACGATCGATGGTGATTCTGCCGATAGCTGCGGCGTCGGCGGCATCGGAGCCGCTGATACAGGCAAAAAAACCGCAGCCCAGAACGGTGGAAGTTCCCAACCCGGATCGACGTGCGCCCATGGTGGCTTCGGCCACGTCCAGCAGCCTGCCGGACAACCCGGTTCGCACGAGAATGTCTCCGGTCAGAATAAACAATGGCACCGCAATCAATGCGAATGAGTCGATCCCATCGAACAATGCCTCGCCCAGCAGTGTGGGGGGAAGAACACCCGTTAATAACAGCATGGCAAAGGAACCGATTCCAATGATCACCCAGATTCGAACCGCCAGTAAAAGCAGGACGACCATCAACACCAACGGAACAAAGAATCCCCATCCGAGAATGACTTCTTCATGTTGCATTAAATATTGTTGAAGCATGTGTAGACTCCTAATCGAAAAGTTTCTTTCCCTGGTATATGGGCCGACCGGCCTTCATATCGGAAATATCTCGGATGATGGACTGAATCAACCGGCAAAGCATCATGCCAAACCCAAGCGGTACGGCGGCCAGAAACCAGGCCAGACTGATTTGCAGGCCATGGGTCACCGACCCGAATTTAATGGATACCAGAACACTCTCAAGGGACCACCAGAAAGCGAGAACAGCCAGCACAATGGTAACCAGATCGCCAAAGATCATGATCATGGCCCGGGCACGGTCGCCGACGATTGGCAGGATTAAGTCGATACGGATGTGTGCACGCTCCCTGATGGCGGCCGATGCGCCGATCCATGAGACATAAATAAAGGCGTAGCGCGCAATCTCTTCCGCCCAGATCGAAGAGTAACTGATTGCAAATCTTCGGAACACTTCGCTGAAGATTGTGATGACAATCAGGGCGTAAAGCGGCAACAGTAACCACCGTTCGCCGTTTTCATCAATATTGTGGAGAATATTTTGAATGGTCATGGGTCACATCCTTTTCATGAACAATTTTCCAGTGATAAAACAGGCGGCGCCTTTGTTGATATGGGCGCCGCCTTCTTTAAAAGACTATGCCTTGACGTCATGCACGTAGAATTTACCCATCGTATTGGCCGCTTTGAGTAACGAATCAAATTTATCCAAAGATCCGGCCAGTTCTTTCTTAAAACTGTCCCATTCAGGCAACTGATGGCCGGCTTTATCCACCCACTGTTTCATTTCACTGGCAGTGGGCACATAAAATTTCACGCCGGCTGCGGACAGTTCAGCCATGGAAAAGGCCCGGGCAGCCGGAACTTTGGCCAAATTCTGGTGCATGGTGATTTCACTGGCGAAATCAATGCCCTCTTGAACTTTCTTCGGCAATCCTTCAAACCACTCGAGGTTACAGGAATAAACCTGACTATCGGGTACGGCTCCGTCGAAGGTCACCCAGTCCAGCACATCCTTGAAACCGAAAACATAGAGGGCTTCAACAGATGGATCCAGGGCATCCGCCACACCCTGCTTGATGGCTGAAGAGGTTTCGCCCCAGGCCACGGGGGTGGGATTGGCGCCCAGCAACTGATAAAACTGTGCCAGAATCTTGCTTCCGGGCACGCGAAACTTGATCCCTTTCATCTGATCCGGCGTTTTGATTGGACCGGCAACCCCTTTACGGGTGGCAACCACACGCGGGTCGATGACCACATACCATAGAACTTTGAATCCTTTTTTGGCCACCTTGGTATGAACTTCTTTGTGCCAGGTGTCGGAATTGACCAGATTGACAAACTTTTGATTTTGACCGCACCAATAGGGAATGTTGATTAAATCTACCACCGGAGCAAAAGGGGCGAAGTTAGAAATGGAATGCTGGGCGGCCTGTATCGTGCCGCTCTGAACTTTTTGGACCAGCGCAGAACCGGCCCCAAGCTGGCCGCCCGGCGCCAGTTTCACATAAACTTCTCCATTGGTGCAGTTCTGGATGTTTTCTTTCATATCCAGCTGCATAATGGGATAGCTGCGTGATGCGCCCAGTATATACGCCGTGGCGATATTCATTGTGTATTTGGCCCTCTTCCTGCGCCTCGACTCTTCCTTGCCGACTGCCGCGCTGGCCTCTTTGGTACCCAATACGCCACTGAATAACGCTACCGTGGCAGCCGTAAATCCGAATTTGGTCGTCAATTCCATGAAACGACGCCGCTCTACATTTTTCAGGCCGGATTCTTTCTGTTCGTCATGTGTCATTTCTTCCTCTCCTTTTGGTTTGAGTTAACGACTATTTTTCAGCAGCTTCAGCCTTTAAAGCCGCTACTATCAATACAATCGAAGCCAAGAAAAGCAGGAGAAACTCGGCCACATTTCCTAAATGGGGTATATTCAGGCCATATGAGATATTCGCTTTTCCAAAAAACACGTTGATAAAGTATATGGCAAAAAGAACAAAACAGATGATCAGTGCGCCTTTGCCCTTCTTGACCTTAGTCCTGTTGTCTTGTTGTGACACCATGAAATTTCACCTCCAGGTTATCTTTTTGGTATATTGTTTCCTTGCACGATTCCCTGATTTAGGCGCTCTCGTAAAGCTTGGTCAGGACAAACTCCTCGTGGCCAAGAACTTCCTGTGCCGTCAACCGACCATTGCAGGTGCGCATCAACATCTCCATCAGATTGTCCCCGGACTCATCAAGGGTCATTTCCCCTTTGAGAATGGACGAACAGTCGTAGTCTATGTGCTCTTTCATATCACTGGCGGTGCGCGGATTGGCTGTCAGTTTAATTACCGGCTCGATGGGATTGCCAATGATGTTGCCCTGGCCGGTGGGAAATAAATGGGCCACAAAGCCGGCCGCTGCCCAAAGCGTTACCGCCTCGGCCGCAGCGCTGGACGTATCCATGTACCACAGCCCTTTGCCGGTAGGTGCTTCGGCTTTGTCCAGAACGCCCACATAATTGATCGTCTTGCCGATCTTCTGGAGGTTGCCGAACGCTTTTTCCTCGATGGTGGTCAGGCCACCGGCGATATTGCCCTTGGTCGGCTGGGAGCCGGACAGGTCATCGGTTTTGTTGCGATCGATCATGTCCTGGTATTTATTGAAGGTTGCCATGAACTGATCGGCCACCTCGGGTGTTGCCGCCCGCTCTTTGCAGACCATCTCGGCGCCGGTGATTTCGCTGGTCTCACCAAAGCTGCAGGTAGCGCCCATCCCCACCAGTTTATCAAAAGCATTGCCCACAGTCGGGTTGGATGCCAGACCAGAAGTCGTATCGGACTCGCCGCACTTGGTGGACACCCAGATCTCACTCAGATCGCACTCTTCGCGTTTGAGCTCACTGGCCCAATGCATGTATTCTTTGGCTTTCCAGCTGGCCATTTCAACCGTTTTGATTTCACCATGACGTTCTATGGAAAAACCGGTGACAGGCTTTCCGGTTTCGGCAATGCCGTCCACAATGATATTGGTCCATTCCGGCTCAATCCCAATGACCACAACAGCCGCTACGTTGGGATTGGCTCCGGTGCCGATGAGGGTGCGAAAAAATAGCTGCAGATCCTCTCCAAACTGAAGGCGGCCGTAAGCATGAGGCAACGCTTTGCAACCTTTGGTATTAAACGCGACTTTTTCGCAGGCAGAGTTGCTCAAATCATCCAACGGCAAGATTATTACGTGATTGCGAATACCGACGCGTCCGTTTTCACGACGATAGGCCATAACTTTTGGGTTGCTCATGATTACCACCTCCTGGTTTTTAAATTTTGTGTGTGTACGTGTTCGCCGCCTTTGATTTCGGCCACAACCCGTCCGATATCAGCCCCGTACTTAATGACCGAAGCATCCACGGCAATATCTGTGAGAGCGATTTTGTGTCCCAGCGGGATATCGTGCAGCGTTTTTATCTCAAAACTTTCTTGGCTGTCCATGTATAGTCCCTGGGCAGCTTCACCAGTTTTTATATCAACGGTGGCAACACCAACGTTATCAGCCTTTTCGTGAACTAAAAGTTGAATCATGTCCGACCTCCTAAATTTGAGTAAAATGGTTCCATGCGAAGCATCAAAACCATCATGAGGTTAAAAATAAGACTCACTTCTGTGTAGGAAGGCGTCAATTGCCTTCTTAAATCTCTGATAAGTATAAGCAAAAAAGGTGCCAATAAGAATAATGTTTAATATAGTGTGTAATTATAATATGTTATGGAATTCATCAGCTCGAATCTCACCATTGGCCGCGCCCATTATTGTGCTTTAAGCACAATAATGGGCAATCATCCACATAGCTTGTTTATTAATATAAATTTCAGTTAGTTACACAGACATAATAAAATATTTTACTTCAATTCCAGGCGATTGATAGCATGAATCCACCCAAACCACCTGGATTGTATATGCTTCCTCGCGCTGTGCACAATATTGGGCTTGACAAAACAATATCGCTCACATATTTACTATAATATCCTGTATTCAGTGGAGATCTTTGTTGACCATTTGGGAACAAAGAAAATGAATCGGAAATGTAATGTGAGGAAGTTGGCATGCAATGGGATACGGCAACCAGATATAAATTACTCCTCCGGATGAACAATGACATCGTCTCTGCATCTACAAGGCATGATGTGTTTTCTGCCATAGCTCAATCGTTGGAAGACATTTTTCGCTTCGATCGATTAAGCATAAACCTTTTTGATGAAAAGACCAATTCGCTCAGTTATTTTGCCGCAGCGGAGGGTATTTCTCCTACAGAGATCAGCGAAGATGCCAGGCCTTTAGCTAAAGGTGCCATCGCCAGTGCGGTAATCCGTTCTCGCGAACCTTTTATTCTTTCGGATCTTTCAACCCATACTTATTGGCAATCGGTAAATGCCATGAAAGACGCAGGCTTGAATGCCACAATGGCCTTTCCGCTTATCGTTCGAGATAAGGTTAAGGGAACCCTCCATTTAAGCTATGCCAAAGCACCCGAGCATTTAGAAGAGATGATTGAGTTTTTATCGGAGGTCTCTTCACGCATAGCCATCGCAGTAGACCACATGATGACCCACACCAGGCTAAAACATATCAATGCACAGTTACGGAGGCAAAAAGAGTTTTTAACTTCTCAGAATAGACTTAGCGAAGATTTTGGCGAATTTATATATGAAAGCCAGGTTATGGCCGGTGTGGTCCGGCAAGCCAGGATGGTGGCCAACGAAGATGTATCCGTCTCTATCACCGGCGAAACCGGAACCGGCAAAGATCTCATTGCACAGTTTATCCATCAGATGTCAAACCGCAAAGACGCACTTTTCGTCAAAGTGAACTGCCCATCCTTGAACAGCTCTCTTTTTGAAAGCGAACTCTTCGGCCATGCCAAAGGCTCTTTTACAGGCGCACAAACGAACCGGGTGGGCCGATTCGAGATGGCTCATAAAGGCACTATTTTTCTTGACGAAATCGGTGACTTGGATATTGGTCTCCAGTCAAAGCTGCTTCAAGTCCTTCAGGACAGGACAATTGAAAGGGTGGGTGAGAGTCGTCCGAAAACCATAGATTTTCGCCTGATATCGGCTACAAATAAAGACCTTGAACAAGCCATGCAAAACAATTCTTTTCGTCCGGATCTTTATTATCGCCTTAACACTGTGACCATCAAGGTGCCCCCACTGCGAGACCGCCTGGAGGATATACCGGTCTTGATGGAGAAATTGGCGGCCATAGAATCGGCAAAGAGGAACCTGTCGCCGCCGTTATTTTCAGAATCCTGCCGGAAAGTCATGTTACAATACCCATGGCCAGGCAATGTAAGGGAACTTAAAAATGTTGTAAAACGGTTAATAATTCTGCGGCCTGGAGAAACAATAACGGGTAATGAAATAGACACTCAGCTCAGTGGCGTGCGCACTTCCACTCGCCGGAAGCATATGACATTAAAAGAACTGGAACGTCAGCACATCGTCAGCATCCTCAAGGATACAGGGGGTGTCGTGGGCGGCGCTAAGGGAGCCGCCGCTCTTTTGGGCGTTCCCCGGCAAACCCTGCAATATCGAATGAGGAAGTATGGAATTTCGGTCAAAAAATTGGAGGCGCTGTAGAATGTTATGCAAAAATCTAACCGGAAATTACTGAATGCTACCCACATTTTTTACCGACAACCGCTAAATTTATATCAGAATGACTCAGCTAAAATCGGTGTTCCAAAGAAGTCATTTCTTAATTGGATCGCCGAAGGCGTACCTTAACTTTAGGCACTTCAAACTTTAGGCACTCCACACTTGGCGTGCTTTAACCTCCTCTCAACTCAAACCGCACAGGAACCCTGACCCACATATCCACCTTTTCGTCCCCCGCCATACCCGGTTCAAAGAGCCACCCGTTTACAGACTTCAGGGCCGCCCTGTCTAAAACCTGGTGTCCGCTGGACGTCAGGACACGCAACTTCTTCACCCTGCCGCTTCGATCTACCAGTACCTCTAAGAGGACCGTTCCTTCGTATCCCCTTCTACTGGCCCGTTTGGGGTATGCTGGACGAGGGTTATCTTTGTAGGCAGGCCTGGCCTCACGGACCACCTTTACGGGTGGAATCGAGGCAATTTCCGTTTCTCCCTCAACCGCACTATCTTCCTGAATATCAGGGAAGGACTCAATCGGAAGTGCTACATCCGCCTTTGGTGAAGCTGAAGCATGAGTGGATGATGGGGGCGTAACAGGGACTATTTTTTTCTCAGGGGTC
>Ga0307929_1002285_pt1 | contig 12638 bp, 7 predicted proteins | sample AceLakmetage1330_FD_203160 | JGI IMG/M metagenome (GOLD analysis project Ga0307929, IMG submission 203160) | Saline water microbial communities from Ace Lake, Antarctica - #1330 | ecosystem: Environmental > Aquatic > Non-marine Saline and Alkaline > Saline | place: Antarctica: Ace Lake...
AGCCATTCCCTCCTCCTCCCTCCTCCTCCCTGCTTCTCCCTCCTCCTCCCTGCTTCTCCCTCCTCCTCCCTGCTTCTCCCTCCTCCTCCCTTCTCCTCCCTGCTTCTCCCTCCTCCTCCCTTCTCCTCCCTGCTTCTCCCTACTCTTCCCTTCTCCTCCCTGCTTCTCCCTACTCTTCCCCATTCCCCATTTTTTCTTTTGCCTTTTTACTTTTTATTTCTGTTACTGGAATACGTACTTCCAGTAACGTTCCCTCGCCAGGAGAAGATTCAATTCTCAGGGTGCCACCAAAAATCTCTACCCGTTCCCGCATCCCGACAATTCCCAGCCCGGCAGACTTTTTCGCTTCCGCCCGGGAGAACCCCCTGCCGTCATCCCTGATAAGGAGCTCGATCAGGTCCCCTTGTTTACTTAACTCTATGGAAATGTTCTTCGCGTGGGCATGCCGAATCGCATTGCTCAATGCCTCCTGAACAATCCTGAATATCGACGCTTCCAGAGCCGGGGCTATTCTCCCTTTAAACCCACTGACGTTCAAGCGAAATCTTGGTTTCGCGTATTGCTCAAAATATTTGAGATGCGGCCGGAGAGCGGGAACCAGTCCCAGGATATCAAGGACCCGGGGGTGGAGGGAAACCAAAATTCTTCTTATATTTATTATATAATTATCGGCAGTGGTCTGCAACTCTTTGATATTATGGTGAATCTCCTTATCTCCCCTGGGGAGAATATCTTCTAAACTCTTCAGACCCAGCTTGAGTAATATCAGGGACTGCCCCATCTCATCGTGAAGTTCCCGGGCCAAGCGGCTTCGCTCTTCTTCCTGAACTTCCAGCACCCGGGCGGAGAGACGGCGGGTCTCTTCCTGCTTCTTTTGCAACTCCCGGTTGCGCTCCCGCAAAACCTTCTCGGCCTTTTTCCTCTGGGTAATATCCCGACCAAAGCTGATAGTCCCGGTGATCCGCCCACCCTCCCGGACCGGCGCGGTATAAACGTCCAGCCATATAAGAGAGCCGTTCTTTCCCTCCACTCTAACCTCATAATTTTGGGCAATTCCATCCAGAGTGGTCTGAAAGACCCGGTTTGCCAGTGGCAGGTCTTTCTGATGAATCAAATTATTATAGAGCTTCCCTATCCATTGTTTTATTGGGTAACCACTGATCTCCTCCCCCCTTTTATTGATCATGGTAAACCGGCCTTCCCGGTCCAGCATCCAGATAATATCGTGGGTGCTCTTAACTATCTCCCAATATTTCTCGTCCGACTTTTTCAGTTCGGCTTCCGCTATCTTTACCCTGGTTATATTTCTGAGGATAACTTCAATACCTATTATTTCATCGGCCTGAATATAAGGATTGGCGCTCACCTCCAGATAAAGGACTTCCCCCTTTTTGTTCATGCCCTGCGCGACATATCTTTTTTCAACCCTGTCTCCCCGCATCATTTTCATGAATTTATCCAGAACCTCCGTCAAATCATCGGGGTGAATAAGATCGGAGATGGTTTTTGTCCTAAGCTCCTCTGCCGAATATCCGGACATCTCCTGAAGAGCCCGGTTAAAAGTAGTTAATCTCCCTTCCGGCCCGGTTAATAATAAAACCGGTTCATTGATATTTTCAAAGAGAGATCTATACTTTCTCTCCGAAGTCTGCAGTACTTCTTCCACCTGCCGGCGGCCGGTGATATCCTGCCCCTGGGCGATAGTGGCAATCAGGGTTTTACCATCCTTGCCATAAATATTGGCGGAGTTCCACAATACTACGCGGATTACGCCGTCCTTTCGCAGGATCGGGATTTCCACTGTCTCCCAGTATTCACCCTTTAAAGCGCTTTCAATTTTCTGGAGAGAACCGGCGCGGCTTTCTTCGGGAAAGAGCTTCTCCAGCGGCTGCTTCACCATCTCCGCTTCGGTCAGGCCGCTCAGCTTTTCAAAAGCCGGGTTAAAGATAGTTATCCGTTTATCCGGAGCCCAGACAATTATGGGTGCGTTGGCGTACCTGATCAGGTTATTGAGATAATCGCCGGTCTCTTTCAATTCAGTGGTCCGTCTTGCTACCTCTTCTTCCAACCTGCGCGCCCAGCGATACGAGATGAAGAAAAGGATCCCCCCCCCTGCCAGCAGCGCCAGGATTACAAAGACCAGAGTATATTGTTCGCAGCGTTTCGCCGCGTGGATAGTTTCTTCCACTTCACTCACCGGATCGCATACCGCTAAAGACCAGACATGGCTATCGATCAGGATGGGGGTATAGGCGACCAGCTTCTCTATCTCCCCGCGCTTTTCCCAGTGCCGGGCGCACAGGTACCAGCCGACCCCCTCTTTGCCGGCCATCATCTCCCGCTGGATTCGCTCAACCGCTTCGTAAGATATTTCAGGGTTTATCTCCTTGCGCACCTCAAAGGAGTTTCGACCGACAAATCCCTTCTCGAAATGCGACAGGAAGACCCCATCCTCGCTGAGAAGCCAGGCATAGCCGGTCTTACCCGATATGATCGGTGAGATCATATCTTGCGCGATGAGATAGGGGTCAAATGAGCCTACCAGGAGTCCCTGAAAATCACCCGATTCCGGTTGGGATGAATCAAAGGGCGTAACAATAACCCCTTGTCTACCTCCGACCTCTACAGTCTCCGTCTTGTGCGTCTGGTAGACCGGAACCGCGATTCTGACCCGGGGCTCACCCTCTTCGTTAACAATCAATCCGGAGAAACTTAGCCACCCTGTTTCCTTAGCTTCCCGGAAGTAGTCCTCCGCGGAGTAGTCCCGGCCGATCAGTTCTCCTCGCCAGCCTGTAAACGGGTAGATAAAGTGAAGGGCACCGTTCGCGTCCAGACGCCGGACCGAGGTTCTTTTCGGGAAACCCCGATAGGCGTGCTGTATATACTTCAAGCATTCCGGGGTCATTCTCTGAACTTCCGGGATGGACGCCAGCGATGAAAGTTCGGAGGTAAGTTCCTTGAAGTAGTCTTCCATGCCGGCGGCAACCGAACGGGCTAATATCAACTGTGAGCGGTTGAACTGCTCGATAGCCATCTCTTGATATGTTCGGCCGCTGAGAAACAGCACCACCGCAACCGATGAGAGAGTAATGAACAGGATTAGAACCAGAAGCCATACCGACGGCTTTCTTCTGTTTTTATTTCCGGTTAGCATTTTTTGGGGTAAGCTTTCAGTGAACCCATTATTCCCAATTTGATACTTAGTGTGGGAGAGATTTTTAACCTTGATCACGGGATAAAAGTTCTGTGGGAGAGGTTTTTAACCTCGATCGCGGCGCCAAGCAATCGGGCTTGCCCCGAAAAGAGACATTCGGGATGCCCCGAAAGAATCGGGATGTAAGCACAAGCAAAAAACCCTCCCACAATCCGCCCATATGGGTTCACGGAAAGCTTACAAATGCATAATCTGGGCTTAATTGTTCCAAACTAAAATTATTCTTCCGGAATAATTTTATATTCTTTCAGCTTGCGCCAGAGGGTGTTCCGGCCGATTCCCAATTTTTTGGCCGCCTTGGTTTGATTCTCTCCGCAGGTCTTCATTACCGTCTGAATATGTTTTTTCTCCATCTCCTGAAGCGATAATTCTTCGGCGGACGGCTCTAAGAGAACCGGCTTTGCTACGGACATTACAATATCATCAAAATCACTTACGGTAAGTCTTCCGGACCGGCAGAAGATGATAGCTCTCTCTATCGTGTGTTCAAGTTCTCTGATATTGCCGGGCCAATAATATTTCCGGAATAATTTGATCACGGCGGGATCGACCCCGGAGATCGGGTTTTCTAATTTTCCGGAGTAGGCTTCAACAAAATGCTCCACCAGTAGAGGAATATCTTCTCGCCGATCCCGCAAGGGAGGGAGCTCGACCGGCACCACATTTAAGCGATGGTAAAGATCTTCCCGGAAACGCGATTCCTCGACTTCGTTCTTCAAATCTTTATTAGTCGCCACCAGCAGACGGACATCGACCTTCTCCGTCTTGACATCACCCACCCTCCTGATCTCTCCTTCCTGGAGCACTCGTAAAAGACTGATCTGAAATTCCGAACTGGTGGCGGTAATCTCATCTAAAAATAATGTGCCCCTATCGGCCGCGGAGAACAAGCCTTCCTTATTCTTGTTCGCTCCCGTAAATGCGCCCTTGACGTAACCAAAGAGTTCGCTCTCCAGAATCTGGGGGGGGAGCGATCCGCAATTTAAAGCCACAAAATTATTATCCCGGCGGGAACTCAGATTATGAATCGCCTTGGCCGCCAGTTCTTTTCCCGTTCCAGTCTCTCCTAATAAGAGGACGGTACTGTCGGTAGGAGCTACCGCACGGATAATCTCCAGAACCTTTTGAAACTTCGGGCTCTCTCCCACCAGGTTCTCAAACCGATACTTATCCCGCACCTCTTTTCTGAGGTACTCGACCCTTCCGATGAGATTCTTCCTCTCCAGGGCCTTATTGACAACCAGGATTCCTTCGTCCGGCTCAAACGGTTTGGTCAGGTAGTCAAAAGCCCCCAGCTTCATCGCTTCCACCGCGCTCTTTATTGTCCCATACGCGGTGAGGATGATTACCTCGGTCCCGGGGTGGACCGCTTTAGCCGCTCGTAAAACATCGATCCCGCTCAATTCTTCCATTTTGAGATCGGTAATGATTACATCAAAGATATCTTTGTTGATAATCTCAACCGCTTCTTCTCCACTGGAAGCGGTCGAGAGCGTATGCCCCTGTTTCTTAAAGAGGAGGGAAAGAGTAATCCGCATTGATTCTTCGTCATCGACGATTAATATCTTGCCCATATAATTTTTTCTCCAAAATAATTATTTGCTATTTTTGCTGCGCAAAAATAATATTTGTTCAACTTTTGGTTAATAGATAACTCATGCAATGAGTGTGAAATGTTGGCTGAGATTAGGAAAACCTTTTTCAGGTACTCCGCCCCGATGTAATCGGGGTCGCCTTGATAAAATAAAATTAGTTAAAGCAACACCCCCCGATTGATTCAATCAGGGGACCAGATAAAGTAGCGACCGAAGAGAGCTAATTTATAAAGTAAACCATAATTAAGGGAAATATACAGAAAAATATTGGAGTTCGGAGATTTTCAGCTAACCGAATCGAACTTAAAGGAGGGAGAACAGGGAGTTAAAAGGAAAAAGGGGAAAATCCCCCTGCCTCTTCCCCTTTAAAAAATGGATATCCAACCTGTCCGCCATAGTGCTTGCATCCCGAACTTGTTTCGGGGTTAGGAGTTGGTACCGCTCCTTTCCTTGTTCATTGGATATTCCTTGTCCACGTCAAGGCGGGATAAATTGGATACTTGCCCCGCTCTGCGGGGTTGGATATTCGGAACCCTTTCCTCATTACCTATTCCGCGGTCAACGACCGCGGCTACAATGACCTGGTGTTCAGCAACCACTACTCCCCACTCCCTATTCCCCATATGAAGAGGAAAGATAAGGGAAAATTTTGTGCCCTGGCCGAGCCGGCTCTCAACCGTAATTTTCGCTTGATGGGCATCGACAATCTTCTTGACGATCGACAAGCCCAGGCCGGTCCCTTCCTTGCGGGTGCTGAAGAAGGGCTCGAATATTCTCTCCAGAGATTCACTGTCGATTCCTTTGCCGTTATCCTCTATATCCAGGATATATTCACCCGGGCCAACACGGGAAGAAACAATTATCTCTCCCCGGTCGGAAACAGCATGTAAAGCGTTTAACAGCAGATTCCACAATACCTGTTTTATTTGGTCTATATCAAAAAATACATCAGATTTTTCCTGGGTGAGATCCAGCCTGATAGCCGCCTCTTTCCGTAACTTTTTATCTCTCTTGATAACCTCAATCACCTCCGTGATAATGGCGTTAAGATCACCCGGCTTTAATCGCGGTTTCTGGGGACGGGAGAAACGGAGGAAATCACCGATAATTTTATTGAGCCGATCGGACTCCTTCCGGATAATGTGAGTAATCGTAATGTGCTCATCGTTAATTGTCTCGCCCCGGGCATCCTGAAGCAGTTTGAGAGAAGTCACAATCGAACTTAAGGGGTTGCGAATCTCATGAGCCATCCCGGCGGCCATCTCGGCCATGGTCTTCCATCTTATCGAATCAAGCAGGCTCTTCTCCATCTCCTTCTTTCGCGTAATATTCTCGATAATGCTGACCGCGCCTTTCTTCTCCCCCTTGGAATCGAAGAGATAGGACGTATAGAGCCAGATCGGGAAGGGCGAGCCGTCTTTGCGCCGGTCGATCAACTCCCCATGCCAGGGAACAACCTGCTTAGCTTTCTCCGCAATATCCTTCAGGATGGAATCCGGATTCTCTTTGGAATGTAGAATACTGCTCTTCTTCCCGATCAGTTCCAGCGCCGAATAGCCGAAGATCTTCTCGGCGGCCTTGTTGATGCTGACGATCTTCCCCTTTTTATCGGCAGAGATAATCCCCAGGGATGCGCTCTCCACCAGATCGGCCATGAACTTCAACGTCTCTTCGGCCGACTTTAATTTGCTGATATCCCGGGAAATGCCGACTGCGCCTTTCTTTTCTCCGTCATTATCAAGGAGATATGAAGCCGCCAGCCAGAGGGGAAAGATCTCTCCATTTTTCTTCCGGCCCAGTGTCTCCACTTCCCAGCCCTCTCCTTTTCGGGATTTCTCACGTAAAAATGCCCGCAATGAATCCGGAACCTGTTCCGATTGAAGCGCCTTGACCGGTTGGCTGACCAACTCCCCGGGGGGGTAACCAAACATCTTCTCGCCGGCCCGGTTGATGCTGATAATTTTGCCATCCATATCAGTGGAGAGGATGCAATGAGAGGCGCTCTCCACCAGTTCCGACATATAGATATTCTTTTCCCTCTCCTTCTTTTCCTCGGAGATGTCCCGGGAGATCCCTACAATCCCCGTTACTTCTCCGTGCATATCCCTGATATAGGAAGTAGCCAGCCAGACGGGAAAGGCCTTGCCGTTCTTTTTCTCCCTAAAAACTTCCGCCTCCCAACTCTCTCCTTTAAGTTTCTTTTCGTGTAATACCTTCGTCAGGGAGGGAGGATTGGTCTGGGAATAGAGGATACTGATATGCTTATCGATTAATTCGTCGGCCGGATAACTATACATCTTCTCAGCCGCGTGATTAACACTGGTTATATTTCCATAGACATCGGTTGAGATAATTCCCAGGGCCGCCGCCTCGACCAGTTCGGACATATACCGGGATTTTTTCTTCTCCCGCTGCTCATCGGTAATATCGCGGGAGATTCCCACCATCCCTTTGATCCGGTTATGCTTGTCAAAGAGGTAGGAGACCGCCATCCAGACGAGGAACTCTCTTCCATCTTTGGATCTCCGGACCACCTCAGCCTGCCAGGGATCTCCCCGGGCCTTTTTTATCTCCAACCGACGGCGGACTTCTTCCAGAAACTCTTTGGCATAGAGGATGCTGATATGTTTTCCTATCAACTCTTCTTCGGCATAACCGTATAATTTCTGCGCGGATTGATTGATACTGTTAATATTTCCAAACTCATCGGTGGCGATAATGCTCAACGAGGCGGCGGACATCAACTCCGCCAGGTAACGCAATCTCTCTTCCCGGACCTGATCCCCGGACATATCCCGGGAGATACCCACCGAAGCAACCAGATTGCCGTTTTGATCGTAGATATAAGAGACGGCCACCCAGACGGAGATCCGGGTTCCATCTTTTTTTCTTCTGGTCAGAACCGACTCCCAGTTTTCTCCCTTCTTCTTCCGGGCCTCCAACATCCTATATGTCTCCAGAGGGGTTCCCTCCGCATAAAGCATGCTGATATGCTTTCCGACCAATTCCAACGATTCGTAACCATACATTTCACAGGTTGCCCGGTTGACGCTGGTGATCGTACCGTAAAGATCGGTAAATATTACGCTCATGCCTACCGCCTCGATCAATTCCGAGAAATGGGTCGATCGGAAATCGAGGCCGCCGGACAGAGATGATTGCAAGCGGCTCCACTTGTCAAGATTTCGGAGGTATCGATCCAGTCCGATTTCTTCCCGCCGGGAGGCGGATAGTTTTTCCATGCCGGGAAGAAAAGAGAAATTATCATAAATCTGATGTCGGAAGCAGATCCGCGGGTAACGGTTCAAAACTTCCATCAACCGGGCCGGGGGCGCCGTCTCCCTGTCATACTGACAGATTATCTTGACTTTCAAGGAGAAATGAAGTGAATTCAACTCCGTCTCCAACTCAGGTAATTCTTTAAAATCTATCCTGGTCTTTAAGTATTCAGTGAAATCCCAGGCCACCGCCAGTTCGCTATAGCCTTCCTCCTTCCCCAGTGCGGCTTCCTCTTTGAGAAGTTGGAGAATACTCTTGAACTCCAGGCGCCCCGAGGAAGAAAGGGCCGAATCCGGGAAATATTTCATCTGCTCCGCGTTGATATGAAAATCGAGATTCATCCCCAGCTTCTTAAAGGATTCCCCCAGGGAATCTTTCTCGCGGGGATTGGTGAAGAAGTACAGACACTTCTGATCGCGTTCCAGAGTGGATTTCAAGAAAGGAACAAGCTGATCAACTTTATCTTGTGAACCTTCATACAAACTTACGATATGTTCGCAAAATGGCATATCAGGGAGTTTTTCTTCTTTTTTCATTTTACGCTATAACAGACACTTTCTTACTCAGTTCCTGCATCTTATTTTCTAACTGAATTACCCGGATATTCAATGAAATGAAGATTTAAATCCTCTAATCTCAGGGACTTTTCGCTGATAACGCCCTTAATCCCCGCTATCTCCGTTTTGATCCTATCCAGTTCCGAAATTAGACCGCTTTTAAAGTACCGGTATTTATTTTCGGGATCATCGGGTTAGTCTTCTTATTCGAGCTTGAGAATTTTACTTTAGTGAAATTCCGAAGCAGTGAGTTACCTTAAAAAACCTTGTGTTAATATATCACAACCACTGGATTAATCAAGCGAGTTGTCCTCATGCGGCTACAGCAGACTGTTTTTTCTTAACCGAGAGGACAACGTTTTACTCCTACTCTCGACAATGCAATCAATAATTGACACTCGCCGACAAGTGGTTTTCCAAGAGTATAATATGGCCACTGCCTTATATTATTGCTCTCGATGGAACCTCTGGCATTGTTCAAAACTAACCCGATTTATGAATAAATCGAGTCAGTTGAAAAATATTTTAATTCCCAACAGCATTCACGGATTCTTGGCAGATTTTTTTCCAGCAGAGTTTATTGACAGGATCAATATCCTCTATCCTGGCCCCGATTAAATTTCTCTCTCCGTTGGAACTTTTCCAGATCAACCTCAATCTCTCAAGCTCGATCCGAAGTTCCGAAAAGATTATGTGGGCGGAGAACTCATTTCCCACCATCACTTTTTTATCGACCTCAAACATCACTCCCCCCCGGCTGATGTTTCAGACCGTGGCTACCAGATCCGCTCTTTGACCGGGAAAGATACATTTGCCGGGGTGATTAATTCGGGGATATCTTCTCTGGTTCTTCACAAGCTCGGTCTGTTCGATTACGCTGATAATTCCCCGGAGCAATTTTCTAACCTGATCGGATTTCAACCAGAACAGATATGCCCCGTGCTTCAATGATATTATACGGTACCAGTCATGGATCGCCATCAGGATAACCGGCATATCATTTCGAATTCGCCGCAAATGCTCCAATAACCCCCATCCACCCAATACCGGCATATTAATATCACTGATAACGCAATCAATAACAGTACTATTACCATCAAATACCTTTTGTGCCTGCCGACCATGCATGGCTCCAATCGGCTCATACCCATAAGACCGGATCGCCCGGGCCAACGTATTGGTGATTGCAGGATCATCATCTACAATTAAAATCTTTTTCATTATTGTTATCTGTAATGGTTTTAAATTGAACTCCCTTTTAGCTAAGAGAGCAATTTTCATACCAACTGGAGCCGGAAAGGGAGATTACGCTTCAGAAAATTAATTTCGCCCCTAAGACCAATCCAATTATATGACTCCAAAATGAAACACCTGTGCAAAGATGGAACCACGACAACAAAGGTAAAAGTAAACAGGGGACGATCCCCACTACGGACACCATAAAAAAGCGAATATCGAATGTCAAAGTAAAAGAAGCCAAGGCTAAACGAAACTTCGACATTCGGATTTTGGTGTTCGATATTCGATATTCGCTTTTAAGATTTTTCACTTGTTTTCTCGCGTAATACGTGAAATGTCGCGTCCCATTATAAATGAGACTGGCGTTTCATTATAAATGATACTCACTCCTCACTTATCTCACGCCTCACTCGCTCTGTGGTTTTGAAGGACAATTAAACTCGTGCTCATGCGCAAACTCACGCGCGCGAGCATGAGTTTTTTGTGTTTATGGTTTTCCCGACGGAGTGGTAATTTGTACAGAGAGGTATAGAGGAAAAGGGGTGGGACCACGGGTGATTGGCACCCGTGGCCCCCGGAACTAAAACAACCCGGCAACTTGGCAACTTGGGGGTCAATCCCATGCCCGTTCCGTTCCCAACATCATATTTTATGCTTTGCGCTCTCGCCGTCAAGGGCGAATTGCTGAGTATAATTGCTGAGTATAGATATTATCTGTCCGAAGTGCCAGATGATGGGGCGGCTATTTTTCACCAACTCCTGGGTTTCCCGGGGCATCATCTGGTACGGGAAAAATGGCAAACTTGTTTTCGAGAAGATCCAAATCCCCTTAGCTTGCTGCCGGTGGTGTGGAGGGCGTTTCCGCGTTTTACCTGAAGAGATCCTTCCCTATAAGCACTTTTCCCTGCCGGCAATCGAAGATATTTGCCGGGGTTACGCACAAACTGATCCGGATGCTCCGGGGTTCCGAAAATATGTTGATAGTCTGAGTGGAGTTCATCCCGACTATTCCACTGTACACCGCTGGACGGAAGGTCTGGGGGAAAGAGTTCTGGACCGGTTCCAACCTGGATCCCAAAAGGCGCCTTTTTTTGAACTATGGTTACCCTCATCCGCTCTTGTCTCCGAGAGTGCGAAGAGGATCAATCCCGGAGTTCGGGGTCGATGGCGCCAATCCCATGAAATCCCCTCCTGGAAGTATCATAGTTCCAGCCGTCATGATCATCTCCAGGCCTGCGCCCGATTGTTTGATGTTGCCGGCTTTCTCTTCCCGAATGAACCCCATCCACTGACCACCTGGCAGGGGCAAATCATTGAATATCTCCATGTGGCGGGGTGGTGGTTCCCCACCGGTTATAACTGCACGGGGTTACAACACGCCAAAACTACCCCGGATGCGGTAATCTCCTTTTTAATTTCAAAAACCCCAAAAAAGGAGATGAATTATGGCTCAAGACCCCCTCCGGATGGCCTGGTTCAGGTTTGAACAGATCAGTCCGCTCCTCGATACGGGCCTTGCCGCGTCCGAAACGAGGATCGAATCTCTCTTTCCCCGATCCAGGATCCGCGGAGAGAACTCTTCAACGCTCCCCGAAGAATTGGTTCAGTATGCTCTGGCATTACTGGAAGAGGAACCGAAACGTACTCTATTTACCGTGAGTTTTCGGCTGAGAGATCATTTTGATCTGGAAAAACCACCGAGCAGATCTTCTCTCTACCGGGCTCTGAGGAAGGAGCCGCGGTATCGCAAGCTGAGGAAACGAGCTCGGGGGGAGCGGAAGATCCGCCGTCGTTTCCAAGCCCTCCACCCACACGAGATCGGGGAAGGTGGGGGGAAGTGTATTTTAGTAATGCTTTGCCCGAGGAGATGTGTTAATTTTTTGATGAACCTATTATCATTTTCCTGGGACGCCAGTCTCATTTATAATGAGACGCGACAGCTTCACTTCAAAGAGAAAACTCTTTTGATTTAATATACACTATTGAATTCTCATTCCGGGCTTATCCGGCTGTTTTCATTGGTGATTGATTCTTGAACCGATTCTTTATTCATTTATTTGTGGTCTAAATGAGGTTCCATTCAATATTTTTGCTCGGCATAACCAATGATTTTTTAATTTGACAACTTGGCGGCTTCGCCGCTAAGTTCATTACAATCCTTGGAAATTATTCTTATATTTTCAAAGAGCGAATAAAGGCATCTTATCCCAGTTTCAATATACCCAATTCCTATAAAATATGTAAATAGGGTGAAGACCCTATTTTTTGGTAAATTAAGAATCTATTTTTTCAACTGCCAGGTCCCCCGCCTCGGCCCCAATTAAAAGAGAATATCGAATGTCGAAGTTGCCTTTGCCTTGGCTCTTTTCCCTTCGACATTCGATAATCGATATTCTTTCCCTGCCCCGTTAAATGCCTGCCCTGTGGAATGTAACACTATTCCACCAGGGCGAAGCTATTTAACCAGGGCGGTTCGCTTTTAAACTTTTTCCGTTGCCTTCATTGTCATTGCGAGGAGCCCCGATAAATCGGGGTAGACTACACGACGAAGCAATCTCCTTATGTCACTTAAAAATTGCCTGTCCCGTTGGATGCTTGCCCCGTGAGATGCTTGCCCCGTGAGATGACAAAGCCTATCTTATGGGGGCAACGCCTATCTCATGGGGGCTGAGCCTATCCCACGGGGGCAGTTGGCCATTAGTTATCCTCCTCCGCTAAAGCTTCGGCGGACACGTTGGTCATTTTTAACCCGAG
>Ga0307929_1002290_pt1 | contig 12620 bp, 9 predicted proteins | sample AceLakmetage1330_FD_203160 | JGI IMG/M metagenome (GOLD analysis project Ga0307929, IMG submission 203160) | Saline water microbial communities from Ace Lake, Antarctica - #1330 | ecosystem: Environmental > Aquatic > Non-marine Saline and Alkaline > Saline | place: Antarctica: Ace Lake...
TTATCCAGGGTATTGTAAACCGCCTGGGCTTCTTTTTCCATATCCAGGGGCCAGATGTCTTCGATGGTCATGATGCCAAGAAGAAAGCCTTCCTGATCTCTCAGGATGACGGACTGACCGATTTCAATGGTGGCGGCAAGGCTTTCCGGGATATCCAGGCAGATGGGAACCGGCCAGAGTTCACCGGACTCAAGGCGCATGCGGTCCAGGACAGACTCGTAATCAATCTGTTTCATAAACCCTTTTAAGGGAGAGAAGACACCAGTGACCAGCAGCTCAAAATCACAGATCTGCCGGTCATTTAGAATAACATCCGGCATGGAAGCGGACAGTTTTTTAAGAACTGATTGCTGTTCTTCAGGAACAAGAAGATTAATCAACAGATTGGATTTCATTTTCTCCCCTATAAACGAAGTGTAACTATAGCTCTGCCCTTTCGGATTACAAGTCGCATGTCCCGAATAAGCAGCGCAATCATAAGGCCTGCAATAAGTATGCCGTGATTAAAGTTTTATAAGGTGTTTTTCACAGATATATGCAAATCATGGCCCCCTAAAGGTGTGAGCACAGCAAAACCCATAATCTTTTATTTTAATTAAAAAAACTGGGTAAAAAAGTTATATTTTAACATTTTTTACCCAGTTTGCACAGTCTTCCCCAGGAGATCAGCTTAAAACATTGCGCAATCTTAACACGGAACAGGTTGCATTTTTCACGACCTTCTGTGCACAGGTCTGTGAAAAAGCCTCATTAATCTTGCGCCGATGGTTGTGGTAGACCACAATCAGATCTGCTCTCCATTTCTCGGCCATCTTCAGAATCTCTTCATGATGTTTGCCCACCATCACCTTGTGGGAAACCTTTGTGGCTCCCTGGCAGTTTTCTTGAATAAATTTTTCCAGGGATGCTTTAAAATGATTCTTGGCCTCGTTTTTTATCTCTTCGGTGACATAGGATGCGACGATGGGCATTGAAAAGCCCGGCATCACGCTGACAATACGGATTTCGGCACCGCTCAGGGATGCAAGTTCCGCTGCATTGTCATAGACAGCCTTGGAGGTCCTCGGATAATCGATGTCGATGGGAACCAGTATTTTATTAAACATGAGATCTCTCCTATACGGTTAATTTAAACGGTAACAGGTCGATCCCTGCGCCGTTTTTGAAGCCAATAAATCAGACCCAAAAGCCCAAGGCCAGGAAAGAACATGAGCTGCTTGGGAGGCCTTTTTGAATCCATTTTCACCATTAAGATCTCCTGGTCAAAATCCACGCCCATTTTTTCGGCCTTGCTGCCAAACACCACATTGTCCACCAGAACCTTGCCTTCTTCTTCCCGGAGTTCAAATCCAATCTCCTCCAACCTTTGCGCACCGGTTTGCGCATTGCCAACCTTGAGCATCATGGATTTGGTGAATTCTTTTCCCTTCATGGTTTCCCCTTTGATTCTCAGGCGAAGTTGGGAACCCGGATCCATGGTCTCAACAATCTGAACCAATTCTATCCCCGGTTTTTCCACAAAAGGAGGATAAAACTTGTCCCAGAAATATCCGGGCCGAAACAAGATAAAGGTCACCAGCAGCAGGGCAAGGGTTTCGTAAAAACGGCTTTTGACCAGGAAATAGCCCTGGGTGGCAGCGGCAAAAACCAGCATGGCAATGACGGCCGTAACGATCACAAGCACAAGGTGGTACCAGCTTCCTATTCCGATCATTAAAAGCTCTGTGTTAAAGATAAACATAAAGGGCAGGATGGCGGTTCTGATATCATAGGTAAACCCCTGGATACCGGTCCTGATGGGATCCCCACCTGATATACCGGCAGCAGCAAATGCTGCCAACCCCACAGGCGGCGTGTCGTCCGCCAGAATTCCAAAATAGAACACGAATAAATGCACGGCGATCAGGGGAACTATGAGCCCGTTCTGGGCACCCAGGTCCACAATTACCGGTGCCATCAGGGTGGAGACCACAATATAGTTGGCCGTGGTGGGAAGCCCCATGCCGAGAATCAGACTTATGACGGCAGTAAAGAACAAGATGAGCATCAGGTTACCGCCGGAGATAAACTCCACAAATTCGGTCATGACAAGGCCGATACCTGTGAGGGTAACGGTTCCCACCACAATACCGGCGGCAGCCGTGGCAACCCCGATGCCGATCATGTTCCGGCCGCCGGAAACAAGTCCGGTTACAAACTCATCAAATCCGCGCTTGAAAGAAAATTCTTCTCCGCCAACCTTGCGGATAAACCCTTTCAAGGGCCTCTGGGTCAGCACAATGACAATGAGCAGCATGGTGGCCCAATAGGCGGACAAAGAGGGGGATAGACGTTCAACGGTCAGACACCACATGAGCACCACAATGGGGAGTAAAAAATAATACCCGGCCTGGGCCGTGGATCCAAGATCCGGCAGTTCATTGATGTCATGGGAAACAGGCAGTTCAGGCACTTTACAGGCAACCCACAGCAGGGCAAAATAGGAGACCGCCAACAGCACAGACACCGCATAGATGGTGGCGGGTCCTGCAACGGTTTTTATCCAGCCAAGGCCGTAATAGGTAACCCCGCCGATGATGATAATGGTCAGAATGGTCATGACAAAGGAAAGCAATTTCTGGGCCAGGGTTTTTACAACCCGTCGTTCCATCCCCTCAAGCCCCATTTTACAGGCTTCAAGGTGAACGATGTAGACCAGGGCAATATAGGAAATAATGGCTGGTAAAAAGGCATGCTTGATCACCTCCACATAGGAGATGCCCACATATTCCACCATGAGAAAGGCAGCCGCCCCCATGACCGGCGGGGTCAGTTGACCATTGGTGGATGCGGCAACCTCAACGGCGCCCGCTTTTTCAGCCGAAAACCCCACCTTTTTCATCAAAGGGATGGTAAAGGTTCCCGTGGTCACCACATTGGCGATGGAAGATCCTGACACAAGACCGGTCAGCCCCGAGGAAACAACCGCAGCCTTGGCAGGCCCTCCTTTCATATGGCCCAAGCCTGCATACGCCGTCCGGATAAAATAGTTACCAGCCCCTGCGGATTCCAACAGGGACCCAAACAGGACAAACATGAAGACCATGCCCGTGGAAACCCCCAGGGCCACCCCGTAAACCCCTTCCGTGGACAACCAGTAGTGGTACATGCCCTTGGCAAAACTTGCTCCCTTGTGGGCAATAACATCGGGCATATGGGGCCCGCCAAAGGTATAAATGATAAACACACAGGCCACCACCATGAGCGGTGGTCCCAAAGCCCTTCTGGTGGATTCCAGCAGGAGCACAAGTCCTATGGCTGCTACCACAAGATCCAGGGTGGTGGGATCCCCGGGACGGTCGGACAGCTGAACATAGAATATATACAGATAGGATGCACAAAAGGCGGCCACAAAAGCTAAGAACCAGTCCTGGATGGGGATATAGTCCCTTGGAGAAGATTTAAACGAGGGGTAGGCCGTATAGGATAAAAACATGGCAAAAGCCAGATGAATGGCCCGGGCTTCCGTAGCATTGAAAACAAAGATATTGAATATAAAAGGCAGGGGGGATGCATACCATAGCTGAAACAATGTCCAGGCCAGAGGGACAAAAAAAAGGACTCGTTTGGGAATCGTGCCGACGGGATTTCGTGCGCCTGTATCCGCCTCGGCAATCATCTCCTGCAGATCATCCTGGGATGCTGCCGTTGTATTTTCTTGGGTCATTGTGACGATTCCTCCATGGGGAAAGGGTACCTTTAATACGGGTAACGCAAGTGTTTCTAAAGATAAAACGATAAAAGTGTGCAGCCGGACAGCCGCACACTTTTAATCGCTTACATGGGGCCGATCTTACATCAGACCGGCTTCTTTGTAATATTTAACGGCGCCGTCATGGAGGGGAGCTGACAGACCGTCTTTGATCATTTCTTCTTTATTCAGGTTTGCAAAGGCTGGATGCAGTTTTTTAAACTGATCAAAATTCTCAAAAACCGCTTTTACCACCTGGTAAATGATATCGTTGGAAACCTTGGCAGAGGAAACAAAGGTAGCGCCCACACCAAAAGTTTTGGTATCACCATCTGTTCCGCGGTACATGCCGCCGGGGATGGTTGCCATTCTGTAATAGTCATTGTCACCAACCAGCTTGTCAATCACAGGACCGTCCACGGTAACCATGACTGAGTCACAGGAAGTGGTGGCTTCCTTGATGGATCCTGAAGGATGACCCACCGTGAATACAATGGCATCAATTTTGTTGTCGCAAAGGGCGGTTGACTGTTCCGCAGATTTGAGCTCGGAAGCCAGTTTGAAATCATCCTTGGTCCAGCCCATGCCGGCCATGACAATTTCCATGGTACCGCGCTGTCCGGAACCGGGGTTGCCGATGTTGACCCGTTTGCCCTTAAGGTCCATGAAATTTTTAATGCCGGAATCCGCTCTTGCCACAACGGTAAAGGGCTCGGGATGAACTGAAAATACAGCTCTCAAGTCTTTGTTCGGTCCTTTTTTTGCAAACTTGCTGGTGCCGTGGTAGGCATGGTACTGCCAGTCTGACTGGGCAACCCCCATGTCAAGCTCACCGGCTGCAATGGCATTGAGGTTATAAACAGATCCGCCGGTACTTTCTACGGAGCAGCGAATACCATGTTCTTTTCGGCCTTTGTTCACAAGCCGTGCGATGGCACCGCCCGTGGGATAGTATACACCGGTCACACCGCCGGTGCCGATGGTGGCAAATATCTGATCAGATGCCTGCACAGGTGCTGTTGCTAAAAAAAGACCCATTCCGAAAACTGCTGCAATAGCAATAACCAATAACTTTTTCATCCTAAAACCTCCAAAAAATTAAATATTAAAAAATGTCGATAGCCATGTAAATATGTTAAAAAGCGTTCTTACGCTTGGCCCTCCCTATTTTTTCGATATGTTAAAAAAACATACGAACTAAAAATACATAATTATATCTTCCCAATCAAATTTAGAACATTCTTTATTCCGACACCAAGGCCGTATGGTCCCAATACCCATATCCATACCCAGCAACCCGACAAAATACCCCCCCCCCTTGTTGATTAGATATGGTGGTTGCAGCAATTTGATCATTTTCTCAATTTTGAGAATTTCATCAACTGCATCTGATCATATTTTTGGGTTAGAATCAACATAAAACCTACCCTTTCCGCCTGTTTTTGTAAACCTATTTATTTTATAGGAATTCTCCGGTTGTTTTTTCCTTGACATATTTTTTTTTTTGCCTTACTTGCTCAATGTTCCCATGGAAAAAAATAATACAGACAGGACCCCATGAACCCCTTTATCAAAGCCTATATAAACGATCACCACCCCCAGATGTTTGGTCTGCTCAAAGAACTGGTCTGTATCCAGAGCGGATCTTGGAACAAAGAGGGCATAGACCGGGTCGGAGAACGCATCGCTCTGGAAATGGAAGCCATGGGGTTTTCCTGTGAATTTCAAAAAGAAACAAAATACGGCAACCACCTCATTGCCAGAAGTCCCGACCCGAATAAATCTGGCCTCAAAAAAAATAACCCCAGAGGTACAGGCAATGGCCAAAAACCAGATCGGGACAAACGGCAGATCCTGATCACAGGGCACATGGATACGGTATTCCCCATGGATACCGCCTTTGATTTTTATACGGAAGATAAAAACAGCTGTTTTGGGCCGGGGGTTGCCGACATGAAAGGCGGTCTTGTGGTAGGTATCTTTGCTCTCAAAGCCTTGTGCCACGCAAATCTGATGCACAAAAACCCGATCACCTTTATTTTTAATTCCGACGAGGAAATTGGTTCCCCTTCTTCCCGGGCCCTCATCCAACGAGAAGCTGGCAAAAGCAATTTAGCCTATGTGCTTGAAGCCGGCGGCCTTGGAGGAGAAATCGTTACCGGACGCAAGGGAAATATGTCCATCCGCCTTGGGGTGGAAGGAGAAGCAGGCCATGCGGCCTTTGCCGGCAAAGACAAGGCCAGTGCCATTCTGGAACTGGCCCATAAAACCATTGCTATTGAAAAGCTCAATGACCCGGAAAAAGGGATCACCGCCAATGTGGGAACCGTTGAAGGGGGCCTGGGTCCCAACACCATTGCTCAGAACGCAAAGGCCGCCGTTGATTTCAGATTTTTATCCACTGGAGAAGATAAAATTTTAAAAGCAAAACTTGAAAAAATTGTGAACGGCCAAACCATTCCCGGAACCCGTTCCCAAATGATCGTTAACAGCGGCCGGCCGGCCATGCCCCAGAACCCCGCCAACACAGAATTGTTCAACCGAATAAAAATTTTGGCCGATGAACTGAAAATTATGGTGAAGCCAGAGCTGAGACAAGGGGTCTCCGATGCCAACATTATTGCCCTGGAAGGAATCCCCGTGATTGACGGATTGGGTCCCATCGGCGCAAAGGACCACAGTGAAGATGAGTACATCCAAAAATCAAGTCTCCCTGAAAGGGCCATCCTCTTTGGAAATATACTTGCCTGCATTGAATAGCCCGGAACCCTGGCGAGAATAGATGCGATCGAACCGAAACTAGTAAACAACCCGGGTGGTTTTGGCATCAAACAGATGCATTTCGTTGAGGTTAAGGCACAGGGTTATATCCTCATTCGACCTTAACATCTGTCTTCCTTCACTCCTGGACATGAGTCTTATTCCATTGATATCCACATGAAGATGGGTTTCATTGCCCAGGGGTTCAACCACCATGACGATCCCGGGAAATTTCCATTCTTCAGGAAGATTGGGTTGGGTGTCCGCTGGCGTGATTTCTTCGGCACGAAGGCCGAACACAACCGCCTGATCATGGGTCAAACTTGTGCCCTCCTTATCCGGAACGGGAATCTTGAAACCTGTTTCAAACTGAACAAAGGTAAGGTTCTCTTGTTTTAAAATTTTAACCTCAACCAGATTCATGGGAGGGGTACCGATAAACCCAGCCACAAAAGTGTTTGCAGGGGAGGAAAAAAGTTCAAGGGGAGTGCCGACCTGTTCAATGTATCCGTCTTTGAGCACCACAATCCGGTCCGCCAGGGTCATGGCCTCTACCTGGTCATGGGTCACATAAATCATGGTGGAATCAACCCGCTGGTGCAGCAATTTTATTTCGGCTCTCATCTGAATACGAAGCTTGGCATCCAGGTTTGACAAGGGTTCATCAAAAAGAAAAATTGAGGGTTTTCGGACCATGGCCCGTCCCATGGCTACCCGCTGGCGCTGTCCCCCGGAAAGCTCATGGGGTTTTCTGAGCAGGAGATCTTCAAGTCCGAGAATAGTGGCGACCTCTTCGACCCGTTGCCGGATTTCTTGTTTGGGTGTTTTGTTCAGCTTTAACCCAAAGGACATATTCCCAAATACATTCATATGGGGGTACAGAGCATAGTTCTGAAACACCATGGCAAGGCCCCGATCCTTTGGTGCAATATCATTGACGATGGTATTATCGATTGAAATCGTGCCCTCGGATATTGTTTCAAGCCCCGCAATCATCCGAAGAACGGTAGATTTACCACATCCTGAGGGGCCCACAAGAACAATGAACTCCTTGTCCTTTACATCCAGATTAATGCCGTGGATCACCTGTGTTTTGCCATACTTTTTGATAATGTTTTTTAATTTAAGCTCAGCCATGTCAATATCCTGCTTCCTAATATTTTTTTAAATTTTTATGCCCATAAAACACCAATTATTACTATAATGCAAACCCTTTTCAAAATCAGCTTAAAAAAGAGGAGAATAATTCAGTTTAACCTTGACTCTTGGTCGATATCCGAATAAATCTGAGTTAACACGGTATGACTGATATATTGACACTTTTAATTTGGACGGTTCGATAAAAAAAACCCTAACAACTTTATAAGGAGAAATATTAAATGAAACTCACGAAATCCTTTGTATTTTTAATCATTGCCCTATGTCTTGCATTGCCCGCATCTGTATTTGCTAAACCCGTTACCATTAACTGGTGGCATGCCATGAGAAGCGCCCGGGGTAAAATCGTTGAAACAATGATCCAGGAGTTTAATGCCTCCCAGTCAGAATACAAGGTTGTCGGCACCAACAAGGGCAACTATGATGAAACAATGAACGCAGGTGTTGCAGCGTTCAGGGCAAAAAAACAACCCCATATGCTCCAGGTTTTTGAAGTTGGAACCCAGACCATGATGATGTCCGGAGCCGTTTATCCTGTTTACAAACTGATGGAAGACGCAAAAATTGATGTGGACTGGTCCCGATATCTCCAGGCGGTCCTTTCCTATTATATGAATGCCGACGGGAATCTCATGTCCATGCCCTTTAATTCTTCCACACCGATTATGTATTACAACGTGGATATGTTTAAAAAAGCCGGCATTGCCCCTCTGTCAAAGACAAAACCCATCACCTGGGATGAGCTCGGTGAGATCACAAAAAAAATTGTCAGTGCCAACATTGCTTCGGCCGGTATGGTTACGGCATGGCAGTCCTGGACCCAAATTGAAAATTACAGCGCCATTCATAACATTCCCTTTGCCAGCAAAGCCAATGGATATGAAGGCCTTGACTGCGAGCTTGAAATTAATAACCCCCAGGTGGTAAATCATATCACCCGGCTTAAATCCTGGGCCGATGACAACCGCTTCATGTATGGCGGACAAAAATACCAGGGCCCGAAATCCGAATTTATCGCCCAGAATGTAGCAGTTTACATAGATTCTATCAGCGGGATTGCCAAACTCAAAAAAACGGTTAAGGATTTTAAATGGGATGCCGCACCGCTTCCCGTTGAGGCAAACACCAAAAAATTACAGAACTCTATTATTGGTGGTGCCTCCATATGGGTCCTCAAGGGCCATTCAGATGCTGAATATAAGGGAGTTGCCACTTTCTTAAAATTTCTGGCCGGAAATAAGATGCAGGAATTCTGGCACAAGGAAACCGGATATTTCCCCATCACCATTGACGCCTATGAAAGTCTGAAAGCCAAGGGCTATTATGATGAAAACCCCCTTCAGGAAGTGGGCATCAATCAGCTCAACCGTGCCATCCCCACCAAAATATCAAGGGGACTGCGTCTGGGTTACTTTGTTCAGATCAGAAACATTATCAATGAGGAGCTGGAACAGGTCTGGAATGGGAAAAAATCTCCCCAGGAAGCAATGGATAGTGCTGTCAAGAGAAGTAATGTCCAGTTGAGAACCTTTGAAAAAACCTATGAATAAATAAGATGTGCAGGGAGTCGGGTAATTTGTCTAATCTTTTTACCCGGCTCCTTTTTAGCTGACCTACATAACATCCGGATAAACAAACACTAAGCCCATGATAAAACGGTCTTTCTTTAAATCAAAATATTTGCCCTATCTGCTGATTTTACCCCAGATGGTCGTGACCCTGACTTTTTTCTATTGGCCGGCCATCAAAGGTATTATCCAGTCTTTTCTTCTCAGTGATCCCTTTGGAAGAAAATCCACCTTTGTATGGTTTTATAATTATCGTGAATTGTTTACAGACCCCCTTTATCTGAAATCAATTTTCATCACCTGTACCTTCAGCATTGCCGTTGCCGCTGTCTCCCTATCCCTGGGACTTTTCATTGCCTCCATGGCCAACAGGGCACTGAAAGCAACGGCATTGATAAGAACCCTGCTCATTTGGCCCTATGCGGTTGCACCGGCCATCTCGGGCATCATGTGGCTTTTCTTGCTCCATCCTTCCTATGGGGTTGTTGCTTTAGGCATTAAAAACTGGATGGGGATTGACTGGAATCCGGTTCTTTACGGAAGTGATGCCATGGTAATGATCGTCATGGCCAGTGCCTGGAAGCAGATCAGTTATAATTTTGTATTTTTCATGGCAGGACTCCAGGCTGTTCCCAAGTCCTTGATAGAAGCTGCCGCCATTGACGGCGCCAGCCCCTTGAAACGATTCTGGTTCATTACATTCCCTTTGTTGTCTCCGACCTTCTTTTTTTTAACGGTGATGAATATTATTTATTCTTTTTTTGAAACATTCGGTATTATTCACACCGTAACTCAAGGAGGCCCCGGCGGTTCCACCAATATTCTGGTCTACAAAGTTTACCAGGATGGATTTGTGGGCTTAAATTTAGGATCTTCAGCAGCCCAGTCTGTGGTGCTCATGACCCTGATCATTGTTATCACCTTTCTTCAATTCAGGTTTGTTGAAAAAAAGGTACAATATGGTGGATAAGACTTATGGTTGAGAAAACCCCCCTACTTGATTTTTTTACCTATACATTTTTAATAGGGGGAATATTCATTGTAGGATTCCCCATTATTTATAGCCTGATCGCAGCGACCCTGCCCCTGGAAGATGTCTCCAGGGTCCCCATGCCCCTGATCCCGGGAGACCAGTTTTTCGTCAACATAAAAGAAGCCTGGACAAGGGGAAATCTGGGAACCCAGATCTTAAATTCCTTTATCATGGCATCGGGTATCACTGCGGGCAAAATTGCCGTGTCCATGATCGGCGCCTTTTCCATTGTTTATTTTGATTATAAATTCAGGGTGGTGGCCTTTGCATCGGTTTTCTGCACATTGATGCTTCCCGTGGAAGTCAGAATACTTCCCACCTATGAAATGGCGGCAAATGTGCTCGCCCCCCTCCAGGCCCTGTGGGATCTTCTTCACCTGAACGGCCTTGCATCCTGGGTCAGCGGCCATGACATCGTAGTCAGTTTAAACTGGAGCCTGCTGGACAGTTATACAGGCCTTGTCCTGCCCCTGGTTGCATCGGCAACCTGCACCTTTTTATTCCGCCAGTTTTTCCTGACCATTCCCGAAGAACTGTGTGAGGCAGCAAAATTAGACGGGGCCTCCCCCATGATGTTTTTCAGAAAAATTCTTTTCCCCCTGTCCAAAACCAATATTGCCGCCCTTGTGGTCATTGAATTTGTATATGGCTATAACCAATACCTCTGGCCCCTTCTGGTGACCACCAATCCCAAAATGACAACGGCTGTTATTGGTCTTCAAAATCTCATTCCTCAGGCAGATGATCTTCCCGAATGGAATATTGCCCTGGGAGCTGCTCTTCTTGTCATGCTGCCCCCTGTTTTGGTGGTCCTGTTCATGCAAAGATGGTTTGTAAAGGGTTTGATAGAAAAAGAAAAATAAAATGGAACCTATTAAAAATTTTCCCAGGGAAAAAAGATCCGGCATTGCCTACCTCCTAACGGATATTGATGATACCATCACCCTTAATGGCAGAATCCCTGCATCTGCTTTTTGTGCAATGGAAGACCTTGAAAACGCTGGCATCAAAGTTATTCCCATAACGGGCAGGCCCGGGGGATGGTGCGATCACATTGCCAGGATGTGGCCTGTTCACGGGGTTGTGGGTGAAAACGGCGCATTTTATTTTGTTTATGACGCCATCAAAAAGAAAATGATCCGCCGGTATTTTAAAACAGATCAGGAACGGGAAGAGGATCAAATAAAACTGACCGCCTTAAGACAAAAAATTCTCACCTCCGTTCCCGGTTGTGTGGTCTCCGCGGATCAAGGCTACAGGGAAGCAGACCTTGCCATTGATTTTGCAGAAGATGTACCGGCCCTTGACCCGGCAGCCGTTGACAAGATTGTGGCTATTTTTACGGAAAACGATGCCTGTGCCAAGATCAGCTCAATCCATGTAAACGGCTGGTTCGGGGCCTATGATAAACTGACCATGACAAAACTTTTGTTCAAAGAAATATTTAAAACAGATCTGGATACCATCAAGGAAAGGGTTGTTTTTGTGGGAGACTCCCTCAATGACGAACCCATGTTTGAATATTTCCCCAATGCCGTGGGGGTTGCCAATGTGCAAGATTGCTGTGACAGGCTTGTCTTCAAACCTGCCTGGATCACAGCGTCAAAGGGAGGCATAGGATTTTCGGAACTTGCAAACTGCCTTGTTCCCTAAGCTCCTTTCCTCCCATCAGATTTCGGTTCCCACGCCTAATCGGTTTTTAAGACAGACAAAAACGCCGACTGGGGAATTTCAACCGATCCCACCATTTTCATGCGTTTTTTCCCTTTTTTCTGTTTTTCCAAAAGCTTTCTCTTTCTGGAAATATCTCCGCCGTAGCACTTGGCCGTCACATCCTTTCTAAAGGCGGAAATGGTTTCCCTGGCAACGATTTTGCCGCCAATGGCCGCCTGGATAGGAATTTTAAACTGCTGTCTCGGGATCTCCTCCCTTAGTTTTTTGCAGGCAGTCCTGCCACGGGCCTCCGCCTTATCCCGGTGGATAAGCTGGGACAGGGCATCCACCCGTTCACTATTGATGAGGAAATCAAGCTTGACAAGATCAGTGTCCTGGTATCCGGCAATCTCATAGTCAAAGGACCCATACCCCTGGGTGACACTCTTGAGCCGGTCATAAAATTCGTACACCACTTCGGCCAAGGGGAGTTCAAATTTCATTTCCAGACGGTTGGCGGTCAGGTATTGATAATTTTTGCTGACCCCCCGGAACTCATGGCAAACCTGCATCACATTGCCCATGTATTTATCTGGGACAATGATGGAGGCATTGATAAAGGGTTCACGGGTTCTGGTAATCTCAGCAGGATCCGGATAGGCCGTTGGGTTGTCAATTATTTTGATCTCTCCTGTGGTGTAGGTGATCTCATACTGAA
>Ga0307929_1002294_pt1 | contig 12584 bp, 8 predicted proteins | sample AceLakmetage1330_FD_203160 | JGI IMG/M metagenome (GOLD analysis project Ga0307929, IMG submission 203160) | Saline water microbial communities from Ace Lake, Antarctica - #1330 | ecosystem: Environmental > Aquatic > Non-marine Saline and Alkaline > Saline | place: Antarctica: Ace Lake...
ATTCCTTTCTATTTCTAACTAGTAGCTATATATTTTTAACAAATTTGGCATTTGTATTTCTTTTCACTAATCACTTTTCACCCAAAGCCGTCTACCTAAGGTAGACAGCTTTGTAAGCACCTTCCCAACAACCGCCACAAAGAAGAGGCTTCCACTTGATATTAGGAAACTCTGGAAGCGCACGGCCTAAACAAAAGATAACTACTGGCAAATGTCCAGCAAGTGCCTTGCGGATAGTGAACAAGCTTCCCTTGCTCTCGCCATGCAAAAAAGCAACTATGCCAGATACAGCCTCTATTAAACGCATGTTGCGCTGAAGCAAGCCAGTGCGAACTATGGGATATTCTTCCTTGCCTTGCAGACCGCCCCAGATAACAGAACCGCCATACTGCTTGAACTGCCTGGTAAGTGCACGAACCTTGACTGGAAAACCCTCATAGGTGCTCCATGGACTGTACAAAGTGCCTTTGCCGCTTTCGCCAATATGCACTAGCTGGCTAAGGCAATATTCATCTGCACCAACAGCGCCACCGCTGGCGATATGGCAATTGCGCCCAAGCAGATCCTCCACCACCAAACCAACTAGCCCAGATTGGCTGGATGGTAACGACCTAGAACCTATGACCCCGATATGTTTTACTTCTGACATTTTGTGCCTCCTTTTGTGCCAGCTATGCTGGCACTGCTTTGATGGGGCACAGAAAAACCAGAAAAAAAGATTCATGTCAAAGACATATTTTTGATGATTTTCTGTATTTAAACACCTTTTTTGTTTGGCTGAATAATAAATATGAAATTATCTATTTATATTCTTTTTTGTAGAAAATTTGTAGATTATAATTTTTCGTATAGTATACTAAAGAGAGAATGGAAAAAGAAAATAAATTCAACAATTACTTACTACCTAAAACTACTTTTTCACTAGAGGAAATGAATAATAAACTTTCTGAGTTTTCAACAACTATCTCTGATAGCTTTGCAATAAACCCAGCTGTTACTCTGAAAAACAATTACTTACTACCTAAAACTACATTTTCACTAGAGGAAATGAACAATAAACTTTCTGAGTTTTCAACAACTATCTCTGATAGCTTTGCAATAAACCCAGCTGTTACTTTGAAAAACAATTACCTACTACCTAAAACTACATTTTCACTAGAGGAAATGAATAATAAACTTTCTGAGTTTTCAACAACTATCTCTGATAGCTTTGCAAATTCGTTAACTTTTGCAAATAATGTTTCATTATTTTCTAATGCTGTTATGCTTGATGAAACATTGAACTCTAGTTTCAAATCTATTGAATCTTTTTCAGATAATTTTAAAAACAGTATAAATAGCCTTACAAATATTTCATACGGAGATATAAATACAGCAATAACTAGTAATACTGAACTACAAGCTTCATCAAATGCATTATATAATTATATAAAAAAAACAGATTTCCCAATTTTTTATGATCTAGATTCAACTAATACAATTATTTCTAGAATCAATAAACTTTCTATCAAACCAATAATAACAGCAAACAATGAAGATCATTCAAAGGACAAAAGGTCCATTCAAGAGATTCAAGAAGGTCTCAGTATATTGGATATTATTACCTCTATATCTGAAAATGAGGCGATAAATTTTTATGACTTTATTACTGAACACTTTATGCTTGGCCTTAATCATTCTGTTGGTAAAAAAATATCACAATTTATAAAAAATCATAAGCATATTGAAATCAATAACATAAAGTTATATCGAGGAAGAATTAATCCAAAAAATCAAGACAGATTTTTAGCTAAAAAGGAAATGTGGGCTCCCCCAGAAGAAAAAGCTTCTCAATCAAGATTTAATTTTTTTGGTGAAAGCGTTTTATATACAAGCGACAAAAAAGATGGGGTAATTGACGAATTAGGGATTACTGATAATGTTAATCATAGAATCATAGAAATAAATCTGATAAAAAATTTGACACTCCTAGACTTAACAGAAACCAAGTGTCCAATTTTTAATAGTTGCCTACAAAGAAGTGATTCAAACACTTCATTTAAGATAGAATATGTCATTCCTAATTTTTTTGCTCAATGTTGTAAACTTCACAGAATTAATGGAATAAAATATCGTAGTACTATGAATGATGAAGCTATAAATTATGCTATTTTTAATCACTCAAAAGATTGGTTTGAGGATTCAGCTAATAACTTAAACTCTTAACTTTATCATTACATCTTTTCCATAATAGCTCTAAAACTTTCAAGACCAGCTTCGAGGTTCTCAATAATATCAGTTGCTAAAACATCTGGATCGGGGAGATTGTCTAAGTCAGCCAAAGATTTATCCTTTAACCAAGTTATGTCTAAGCTAGTTTTGTCTCTGGTAATAATTTCTTCGTAAGAAAACTTTCTCCAACATCCTTCTGGATTTGTTTCGGCATTATATGTTTCAACACGTTTATGTCTATTTTCTGTGTTATAACAAGTAATAAAATCTCGTAAATTTTCAAGTTTGAGAGGATTTTTCTTTAATGTATGATGAATATTCGTTCGATAATCATAAATCCAAATTTCTTTTGTCCAAGCATCTTTACTTGCAGGTTTATTATCAAAGAAAATTACATTTGCTTTAACTCCATTTGCATAAAAAATTCCTGTAGGTAGTCTAAGTATTGTATGTAAATCAGTTGTCTCTAATAATTTTTTGCGAACTGTTTCACCAGCCCCACCTTCAAACAATACGTTATCTGGGACAACAACAGCGGCTAGTCCGGTTGTTTTTAGCATTGACCTGATGTGTTGAACAAAATTTAATTGTTTGTTGCTAGTTGTAGCCCAGAAATCTTGGCGATTGTAAGTTAACTCTTCTTTTTTTTGTTCACCTGAATCATTAGTAAAAGTTTGGCTACTTTTTTTACCAAAGGGTGGATTAGCTAATACATAATCATAAGTTATAGGAGAAGCAGCTATTAAGGCATCAGCAGGAGATATAAAATTATCACTCTCAATATCGCCAATATTATGTAAGAACATATTCATTAAAGCCAGTCTTCTTGTCCCTGCAACAATTTCATTTCCAAAAAAAGTGTTGAGCTTCAGAAATTGATTTTGTTCCTTATCTAATTTGTTATTGCTTACTAAATAATCATATGCTGCCAGGAAAAATCCTCCTGTACCACAAGCAGGGTCAGCGATTGTTTTCATGGGCTGTGGCCTAATACATTCGACCATAGCGCTAATCAATGTTCTTGGCGTGAAGTACTGTCCAGCTCCACTTTTTACGTCTTGAGCGTTTTGTTCTAATAATTTTTCATAAATATCACCCTTGATATCAGCACCCAAAATTAGCCAATTCTCTTTATCTATCATATCTATTACTTTAAAAAGCATGGCAGGGTCTTGAATTTTATTCTGACTTTTTGTAAATATTTGTCCTAATATCCCTTTTTGTGTGCTTAATTCTCGGAGCAACGTTGCGTAATGTATTTCTAATTCTGCTCCCTTTTTTGATGTTAATGTTTCCCAACTAAATTCTTTTGGAATATTCAATTTACGATTATATGGTGGCTTGCTATACTCATCTGCCATTTTCAAAAACAGCAAATACGTTAACTGTTCTAAATAATCACCATATCCAACCCCAACATCCCTTAATGGATTACAAAAACTCCAAACTTTACTTGCTATTTCTTCTCCAGTCATAATGTCTCCTTTTTATTATTATAAAATTTATCGGTATATGAATAATGTATATTCTGTCCTGATATTCCTTTATTTAGTTCATGAATTTGATTTTTTATTCCATTTTTATTGATAATTAGTTTTTGATACTCTTCTTTGAGCCATAAATATTTTTCAAATATATGAGGATTTTCAAAAGAATTATCTAAGCCATCTATAATTGTTTGTTTTATTTTGTTCAATCCTAATTTTAAAGCATCATCACTATGATTAACACTTGGTTCTATAACCTGAAAATAAATCATTTGATGGAATCCAACACATCCATCACTAAATCTACTAATATACTGGTGGTATGGAAATTTTATTCTTTTTTCTTTGAGTGGATAGTTTAATTTCTTTAATAATTTATTAGATAATATAATTCTTGGAAATTTTGAAACAACAACTTCTAAATTATAGGCATCAATCAATCCTTGTCCCATAATAATCCCATCATTTGAATGAATAAGTTTTCCATATGTTATGGCACCCCTGATTAAAATTTTATCAGTCATTAATTTAGCACCAATGTAGGAAAGATTTGTTACTAAGGTAGATAGAATTTTATTAAAATCATTATTAACTTTGACAGAAACAACAATTAAATCAGAAAAACAGGTACAAGCAACTTTGGAAGAAATATCAAATTTATTAATTCCTTTCATTTGTGCTGATTCTTCTAATTCTATTAAACTTAGATCCCATTCTTCTGGTTTTTCAAATCCTTTTAAGAAATTTAGTGATTCATGTATCAGTTTTAGTTTTGAATTATCTGTTTCTGACTGTTTAATGATTTCTTTAAATCCCAGAATATCAATATAAGCAATTAATCTGTTTTCATATTGTGGTTTTTCTTTTTCTAAAATCATTTTATTGAAACTCCATTATATTGAAACCAATACATAAATCACAGCACAAACAGTGCCAATAATAAAACTAGCATATTTTGTAAATTGCCAAAGATAAGCTTTGAAAAAAGTAAACCAACTTGTTTTTGGTGGAGTGAATTTATCAAAACTTTTATTAATATATTGGCTGATAGCTTCTGTTTCATCTTCATAACATTCTGGATTTTGCATAACATTTGTGACGAGATTATTAAGTCTAGCTCCAATCTCTGCACCGAATTCATCAGCATTAAATGTCAACGCTTCTGTTGGCATATTTTTTATTGCCTTAATAGCATTTTTTCTCATTACAGCGTAATAAATAACTAACATTATTAGACATATGCTAAAACTAATAAACGAAACAACTAACCAAAAGTTATATCCACTGTTAAGTAATTGGTGTGCAATAAAACCAACCGCTCCAAATGATAAGGTAATCAGAATCTTGTTTTCTTCTTCGTATGATTTCATCGCCATATCAGATATTTTTTGAATGGCTTCAATGTGGTATTCAGCAGGTGATTTCAAACCAACTTCCCCTCAAATGCCTTTTTCAAGATACTTTGCTTTAATGATTCAGCTTGCAATAAACTTTGACTTATAGTTTCTTCTATTTTATCGCAAACTGTCAGTTTGCTTTCTAGTTCTTGGACAATTTGAAGTTGTTCTTTAATAGGACAATCTGGCACTAATATTTTTTTTATTGTAACCTGGCTAACAGTATTTTGGCCTGCTGATGTTACCATATTGTCATGAATATATTTTCTAACTTTTATTGTTAAAAAATAGTAGTAATAAAATTTTGAAAAAGCTTTTATAGACTCGAGTTTAAATCTGATAAAATGGTCACAAAATGCCCAATCATTATTTTCATCTTCTTTTGATACATAAACTAATCTGCCTACTAAATCTTTGCTTCCATTAACTCTAATACAAACTAAATCATTATTTAAGAGTTTATATTTATCAATTTCATTTTTATCCATTAATATTTTTCTTGGATTTGAAACATTAATAGTATTATTATCAATGTCAGCTAAACGTAAAACCTTAAATTCACAACCTTTTGTCCCAGACCTTTTGGATAACCCATTTTGTGATACTTCAATAAATTGTTCGAAGGGTAATAACGATTTTCCTTCAAAAGCCCACTTGAGCAAACTCTGGCGATAAACTTTTAACTGCTGTTGAGCAGTTAGCAGTTGTTGTTTACCGTTTTCTAAATCGCTGAGTAGTTCTTCTATTTTGGCAACTATGGCTTGTTGTTCTGGGAGAGGGGGGATTTTAATCTTTATAGTTTGAAATTTGCTTTTATTTACGATTGAAACTGTTGTGGCTGAAGACAATTCTTTCAGTTGGGTTTGAAAATAAAATGATTGAGCTTGATAAAAGAGAAACCTTCCATTAATACTTTTAGGAGGTATCATTGCATTAATCTGTTGATTGAATGCTACTGGTGTTTTATTTATTGCTGTTCTGCCTAAATTACCAATACAAGTCACCAAAACTGAGTTGATTGGCAAAATTCTCGCTTTCTCAGAACCTTTATTTGAAAGTTTTTCTGGGGAATCATTTATTGCTCTGTTTAATAATTGCGGTGGCTTTACAAAAGGGATGTCATTACCATAATTACTCGAATCTATTTTGGGAGGAGTAGTTCCAGTAACACAATTGCAAACTTCCCCTATTTTTTTTATTTGCCAATGTTTGGGGATAGTATTTTGTTTAGTCATTAGTTTTTAAATCCATATTTATTTTCACGTTTAATGAAGGCTTCATCTCCACCTTCAAGAATCTCGCAAATATGTTCTTTTATTCCTTGAGATTCTAGAATAATATTTTGTTTTTCATCTTTTTTCTTTGTGTTCTCAATACTCCCTGTTTTGTATTGAAATTTAATAGAGTCTTTATTTTTTGAGTCCTTGCCATGTTGATTTGCGACAATAACTTGTTCAGCATCCGCACCTATTACAACATTTGGATTATGTGTTGCCAGAATAATCTGTCTTTCTTTCTTTTTTGATTTTAAATAAATAACCAATTCATTATAAATAGCTCTATTGTCTAAACTATCTTCTGGTTGATCTATTAATATTGGACATTTTTTATCACTAAACTCTAATAATAGTTTAAGAATAACGAAAGCCTGTTTGCCTTGCGACATATCAGAAAACACATCATTTTGATACTTAACTTGATATGTTATATAAAACCAATTTGTAGATAATAAATCAGAAACTACTGTTGGTTGTGTTTTATCCTGATATATTCCTTTATATTCTATTTCTTTATTTAAAGCTAAGTTGATAAATTCTGCTAGCTTCTCTTTTTGATTTTTTTCATACTTTTTTATATAATTTTTTATATAATTTTGCCTTGTTATTCCTTTTAGGCTAAGTCTTTCATTAAAATAACTAGTTAATTTCTCTTGGTCATATATAATTTGAGGAGAAATAACGATATCCTCACACTCGAATTTTGTTAAACTTAATACTTCTTGGGCTTTTACATAATAATTACAGTGAAGTTCTATTATTTGCTCTATTAATTTTTTCTTATCACTATTTTGATTTTTTATTTTTGCTTCCAGTTCCTTATATTGTGACAATTTTTTGTTTTCAGATGTTAATCTGGCAATTTGTTCTTTATGGTATTGGTTTTTTTCTAAATATTCTAAGATAGAAGAATACTTTGGAATTTTTTTTTGTTTTTCAATGTGTTCTTCCAGTTTTTTGATGTTCTTTTTTATTTGTTTAGCGTATTCTTCTATTTGTTTTTGCCATTTAGACCGCACATCTTTACTTAATGATAAAAATCCACTTTTAAAATCATTTCTTGTAGCTTCAGAAAGCTCATTAAAGTCATACTCTATTGATTTGGTTATTATATCTTTAGCACTTATTGCATCAATAACGGATAAATCCTTATTTAGGTTTGCTACTTGCTCACTCATCTCAGATAAAGATTTATTAGTAGTTTCGTAGTCTTCTAATGATTCGTCAGATATATTATCTAGCTGAATTTTACCTAGATTTTCATTAATCTTAGCAATTTCATGTTCAATGCCTTTTTTATCCCCATTTTCTTTCAAGTCATTATTAAGAATATCTATATTTTTTTGAAGTTTAAAAAGAGTATTAATATTATCAATTAATTCTATCCTGTTTTCATCACAAAATTTCTTATAATTAAGCAAGGCTTTATTTTCATCTTTATCCCTAACTATTTTTTCTATTAATTCATCTACTTTGTTAGTATCTTTAGAAATATCATACATATAGTTTTGCCTAAAATAATCAATGTCTCTTTCGGAAGTAGATTCTCCATCTTTCCACTTTACCGAAACACTGTCAGAAAAACCTGACACAAATTCGTCTTCAATCATTTTAGGGGAAATATTTTTTGTGATGCTTTTTAAAAGTGTAGATTTTCCAGTTGATCTCCCGCCGATAATTGTACTCAAATTGGAACTTAATAAAATCGTTTGATTCCATATTTTTTCTTTCTCAATATGAATAGAATCAATAACATAGTATCCAGCTTTCTCTTCTGGCTTTCCTTCTTGGATTCTAACTCTTTCCAGTGGTTCATAAACTATTTGTTTTAAACCTTCAAAAGTAGGGTCTGCTTTTATCCATACAAATTTATTTCCTATTTCTGTTTTAGAATGAGCATCTGAGGTAATTATGGATGGTTTGTTAAACTTTTCTAAATAAAAATCTTCACTATCATTTTCTTTACTTATCTCGCATATATTAATGAAATTCTTTGATAATAATTCTTCTTTCACTGTGCCCAATGAATCATATAGTTCCGTAACATTTTTTTCTGCTGCACCTTGATGTTTCATTTCTTTGTCGAGCCCATTATTCTTTGAACCATTATGAACAGCGACTAGTCCTCCGTGTTGATGTATTAGCTTAGAAGCTTCTTTAAAATCAACTTGAACAAGAAACATCCCTTTTTTGAAAGCATCAACACCATTAGCGGAAGAGTCTATCTCTTTACCCTTGCTAATTACCTGTGTTTCAGATACTCCAAGTTTACTTAGTATTAAATCTTCGAGTGCTTTTTCATTTAATTCAATGCCATTATAATAATCAGGGAAATAACCAATAAAATGAACTGATTTACTTCCATATTCTGAACGAAATTCAATACCACTAATTACAGTTATGCCTTCATTTTTTGCTATTTCTTTTATTTGATCTATGTTTTTTACAGTGTGATGGTCTGTTAAAGCAATAACCGAGAGTCCTTTAGCTTTAGCTTCTTCAATTATTTCTTCAGGACTAGCACTGCCATCAGAAGCATTTGAGTGAATATGCAGATCCCATTTTCTCCACTCAGAACCTCTAGGATATTTACTCATTATGCTGCTAACACCTCATTAAGTTCATTAATTATAATGTCTGTTTGCTGGCCAAATAATTGCCACATTTTCCCTAATCCACCCTGGGCATTAAACGGATTTAGATCGAAATCATCCTTATCAATATGAAAGCTGCTTAAAACATAATCTTTAATCATTCGTAACCACTGCATCTGTTCTTCATTAAACTTGGTAGCACCAGCTTGCTTTTTAAATACCCACTCCTGAAAGTTTTTATCTACAACTTTATCATACGAGGTAAGCGTCTTATCTAATTCACTCACTTTACGAATTAGAGAAACAATAGCTGTTAGTTCATTTTTTGGCGAACCATTACATTTTTCAAGTGACTCATAAGCACGCCAAACATTCATTGGGGCTAATAAAGGTTTATCTGTCTTTAATTTTTCTAAAACATCTTTAATCATGTTATATGTTAACTCACGTCTGCGGTATGGTTGATCATAGAATATTTGTAAGGCAAGCAATTCATCTTTATTTTCCGTCATCCAATCTTTAAAGCCTTGAATTAATTCATTAGCATTAACTGCATTGTCTTTATCCCAACCAACATTAATTACTTCGTCTGGATTACTTAAATCAATTCTTTGTTCATGTGATTTACGAACATTTTCAATGTATTCATTTAATTCACCAGTAAATACTTTAGCGGCTTCATTTTGTATTTTTTCAGTTTCTGCTTTTATCTTAGATTCTATCGTTTCATTGGTTGCTCCAATATTAGTATTTCTTACATTGGTTTCTATTTCTTCTATGACATCAGGATTGAATGCATTGAGTAAATCTTTGACAACTTGTGGAACTGTTTTTCCGCCTGATTTTTCAATAAACTTTTCTTTTTCTTTTTCAGTAATTTGTTTGGCTAACCTTGCTAACCTACCAGCTAAGGTAGTAAACAATCCTTCATCTCTCGCACCAACCGCTACAGCTTGCAGTAAGTCTTTGAGTGGGACTCCTGGTTTTTTCTCCAAAGGTCTACTATCTGTTTTTAAACTTTTAGTAACGCCAATGGCATCTACGATTACAAAATGGTCTTTAGTATATTTAGCAGTAGGAGTAACTTTCCTCAAACTATCTAAATCGATTGTACGGGTTCCTCTTCCTTTCATTTGTTCAAAATAATTTTTACTTTTCACATCGCGCATGAATAATAAACATTCCAATGGTTTCACATCGGTTCCAGTTGCTATCATGTCAACAGTAACTGCGATACGTGGATAATAGTAGTTGCGAAATTGTGCCAATGTACTCTTAGGGTCTTCGTCACTTTTGTAAGTTATTTTTTTGCAGAAATTATTTTCTTCCGCAAACTCAGCTCTAACAATGTCGATAATATCATTAGCATGGCTATCAGTTTTAGCAAATATCAAGGTTTTAGGAACTTCAAAACTTCCACTAGGTGTATATCGATCCTTAAATATATGTGGCAAATTATCTTTGAATGTTTTAATAATAGTTCTTATTTGATTTAGATTTACAACATCTTTATCTAACTGTTTATTAGAATAAGTTTCATCTTCATCTTGTAGCTCCATCCGTTTTTTTCTGCTTAGCCGTTCACGATGTTCAATATATTCCCCTTTCCAAAGAGTTGAACCTTGTTGGGTTACTTTAGTATCTATAATAAAAACTTCGTAACCAACATTTACGCCGTCAGCTACAGCCATTTCATGTGAATATTCACTTACCAAATTTTGTTCAAAATACCCGATAGTTCGTTTATCAGGAGTTGCAGTTAATCCTATTTCAAATGCATCATAATACTCAAGAACCTGCTTCCACAAATTGTAGATACTCCTATGACACTCATCAATAACTATGAAATCAAAAAACTCAATCGGCATTTTATAATCATATTCAATGGGAGGAATTTCTTTGGGTTGATATTTTCGTTCATTAGGATTCTCTTCTTCTGCTGTTTCTTCTAATTCAGTCCCTTTTAAAATAGAATATAATCGCTGAATTGTGCTTATGCAAACTTGGCTATCAGTTGCTATATAGCTGGACTTAAGCCGTTGAACATTATATAGCTCAGTAAATTTCCGATTATCATCATTGGGGACAAAGGACATGAATTCCTGTTCGGCTTGTTCTCCAAGATTTTTAGTATCTACTAGAAACAGGACTCGTTTAGCTTTAGCAAATTTTAATAATCTATAAATACATGTAATGGCTGTAAAAGTTTTACCAGCTCCTGTTGCCATTTGAATTAATGCCTTCGGTCTATTCTCTTTAAAGGATTTTTCTAAATTATTTAACGCATTTATTTGGCATTCTCTTAACCCTTCAGTTTCTAATATAGGCAAGTCGTGCAATCTGCCTCTTAATGACTTTTCTTTTTTTAACCAAACTCTTAATGTTTCAGGTTTATGGAAGCTGAACAATTCTCTTGCTCTTGGTTTTGGATCATTAAAATCAGTAAATTTAGTAATTTCTCCGGTACTAATATACACATATGGCAGAGGTAAATTGTTCAGGTGTTTTAGTTTAGCTTTAGCATAATCTTCACCTTGGGTTTCATGGACATTAATTCTATGGCCTTCTTCTTCTCGTTTTGCTTCGAGAATGCCACAAGGTTTTCCTTCTACAAATAAAACATAATCGGCCGGTCCAACATCAGTTAAATATTCCTTAACTGCAACACCAATCCCAGCATTTAAATTGATTTCTTTTAGGCTTTGAATAATCCAACCAGAAACACGCAGTTGCTTGTCAATATTATCCCTAGCTATTTGTTCTGGGTTTTGATTTATCATGTGTACTATCATACATTAATTAATATATTTTTTATATTTCTATCCTTAAATTTTATTAATATTTACCTATATATTGTAGTTTTCACAAACAAATCATCAAAAATATGTCTTTGACATGAATCTTTTTTTCTGGTGTGCCTTTTTCCATCAAAGCAGTGCCAGCATAGCTGGCGCAAAAGGAGGCACAAAATGTCAGAAGTAAAACATATCGGGGTCATAGGTTCTAGGTCGTTACCATCCAGCCAGTCTGGGCTGGTTGGTTTGGTGGTGGAGGATCTGCTTGGGCGCAATTGCCATATAGCCAGCGGTGGCGCTGTTGGTGCAGATGAATATTGCCTTAGCCAGCTAGTGCATATTGGCGAAAGTGGCAAAGGCACTTTGTACAGTCCTTGGAGCACCTATGAGGGTTTTCCCGTCAAGGTTCGTGCACTTACTAGGCAGTTCAAGCAGTATGGCGGTTCTGTTATCTGGGGCGGTCTACAAGGCAAGGAAGAATATCCCATAGTCCGCACTGGCTTGCTTCAGCGTAACATGCGTTTAATAGAGGCTGTATCTGGCATAGTTGCTTTTTTGCATGGCGAGAGCAAGGGAAGCTTGTTCACTATCCGCAAGGCACTTGCTGGACATTTGCCAGTAGTTATCTTTTGTTTAGGCCGTGCGCTTCCAGAGTTTTCTAACATCAAGTGGAAGCCACTTCTTTGTGGCGGTTGCTGGGAAGGTGCTTACAAAGCTGTCTACCTTAGGTAGACGGCTTTGGGTGAAAAGTGATTAGTGAAAAGAAATACAAATGCCAAATTTGTTAAAAATATATAGCTACTAGTTAGAAATAGAAAGGAAT
>Ga0307929_1002295_pt1 | contig 12584 bp, 4 predicted proteins | sample AceLakmetage1330_FD_203160 | JGI IMG/M metagenome (GOLD analysis project Ga0307929, IMG submission 203160) | Saline water microbial communities from Ace Lake, Antarctica - #1330 | ecosystem: Environmental > Aquatic > Non-marine Saline and Alkaline > Saline | place: Antarctica: Ace Lake...
TTTTGTTGTATCGAAATCGTAAAAATACATATCATTAACATCAGAGAGATGGTAATAAATCCATTTATTTTGTGGATTTATTACTTCGTAATCAATTCTTGAAGTATCAAGAATGGGAGTTTTGTCAATATAATACTGGGCACTCACATTTTGCCCGCATACAAATAGCAAAACAAAGCATGTGAGTTTTATAATATATTTTGTTTTCATTATTTCTGTTGGATTTCGGTTTGACAATGCAAAATAGCAATTTTATGATAATTCACACAAAGAATAATCCACTAATTCCAAACGTGTTAATCTTTCCCATTTGTATCTTTTGATGAACCAAAGGTGTAGCGGATGCCGAGGGAGATACGATACCTGTTTGTATTAAATGCATTCTCTAATCCAAGCTGTTAAAATACCATGTCAATGCAAGTGAAAAGTTCATTGGTTGCTAAAAAATATATCACAGCAGAAATTATCAATACTGTGATTTTATATTCTTTAAAAACTTATATCTGACACCAATACTAAAATTATAGCCACTATAAGGAATACTATTAAAAGGTATATCATCTTCTTCGAGGTCTGCAGGAGTAGAATCAACCCTAAAACTCTCAAGTACTGTTCCTTTAGTCAGCATAAGAGACCCCTTAGAATAACCAATTTTCCCAAAAATACTTACATTTTTATACACATTATAACTCAAGCCAAAACCAGCTGTAAAGCCATAACCAAAGCCCGAATATTCCCATTCTTCATATATTATGCCTGACACATAATTAGTTTTATAGTTAAAATTTTGTGACCAAGATTTGTGCTTTATTTTAGTGTAATATGTATCTGCCGAAATATATAATTCTGGCTCAAGTTTTTTCAATGGATATTTTATGGCAATACCTAATGATAGCTTTTGAAAATTATATTTCAATTCGTCAAAATAAATACTTCTAATAGCCAGCTCCCCCTCTCTATATTTGTTAGAGACTCCTTCACTAACAAAATTAATGGTATCAGATAGATTGATATAGTCATAAGCAAAATGCACTTTTAAATAATCATTCATTTCATATCCTATTGCGATACCTAATAATTGATTCGTATAAAAGTTATGTTTATTCACTTGTTCCGTATAATCCCTGCCTAAATCTTCACGGAGAAAGATCATAACCGTAGAATCCTCAAGCTCAAAATACGATGTATCTATTGGCACACCAGCATATCTGTTTTGAACAAAGTCGTTAAAATCATCTGGAAGCGTAAATGTTTCATTTGAATGATTACTCCCGTAATAGCCATCAATATAGAATTGGCTGTGTGCTGAGATGGATACAGCAAGAAGTATTATGCTTGTTATGTTATATTTAAAATTCATAAGTGTTTTGCGTTTTAATAATCTTTTCAGTCAAGATCGTGTTGTTTGTTATGTATTGACAAAAATACAAGCCAGGTTTATGGTTGAAATTATTTACTTCAATTTGATAACAACCTTCACTTATACACTGATCAAATACTGTTTCAACTAAACGGCCGTAAGCATCAAATATTTTAATAACAACTTGTCCTTCTTCAGGTTGATGTATTTTTATATCAAACATTTCTCCCACAGGGTTTGGAATAACTTGCATTGAGGCAGAATTTTTTACATCAACGATTATCTCTGGTTCATCACTCATTTTTTTATAATTGATCTGCTCACAAGGCTTAACAATGCCACCTGCCTGCGCTACAAATCGACCTTCTCCTGTTTCAAAGCCGTCTTCAAGAATAACTTGATTACAGGCAGACAACATTACATCATATTCATTAATCACTGAATTTGCTGCCCCATTTAACTGAATTGTACCTGCAATAAATTCACGCCAATTATGTTCAACATAGACATTAGCGGGTAAACAAATACCTCTAGTAGAAGAATAGGAATTAGTATATTGGTTATTATGTAAAAAATCCTGTGTATTCATTTCAGAATCGCAATCAAGTACTATTAGTCTTATCGTGGTTTGTTTATAACAAGAAGTAGCAGGGTTATCGGAAAAATCTCTACCCTGCAACTTAGCCCTCACATAATTAATCCCCTGAGATAAGTCATGTTGTGATGACAAATCAATGTCTGTATTTAATGAAGAAGCACCGCCTTGACCAAGATACATAGCTTCTCCATAGTTTACTTCGCTTTCCGTATTTGAATATTCCCACCAGGAAGATTCCTCAGCATCATAACATGAACTACAAATACTATTCGCATTAAGCAGGTACTCATATCTTAAATTAACCAAACAAGCATTACCATTACCATCATCCCATGGGATAATCAACCTCTGGTTTTGTATATAATCCTGAAAGTATGTTATACGCAAATCAGTAATGCAATCATCGGGAGAACTAATCTCCTGGTTTCTTGTTATACCCATTGTACAATTATTACCATCCATAACATTTAAAAACGTACGATAAATTCCATTTGAATTATAAGTAATAGACCCCAAATTATGGGTAGGGGTTGTAGTATTGGCAATTCCTCCAGACTCTCCACCTACGGGCGGAACTCCAGTATATTCGTCATTTAAGAATGCCCAATGCCAATGGTATGGAGGAACTCCCCCTGTTACATTACCAGTATAACTAATTTCAATTTCATTCGTTTCTTCATCCAAATATGCAGGATTACTTGGTGTTTGGGTAATATTTAAATTTAAATCTCCACATGGGTCAGGATCCACTAGAGAAACAACAGGACATGAACATCCACCATAGAAAATAATGTCATCATATATATCTCTTATTTCCAAGGTTACCTCTGGATGATATGTACCATAATCTTGATAAGTATGTAAAAAATCGAAAGGAGACATTGAAGATTCATTAACTTCAGTAATTTGATTACCAAAATCAACAGTACAGGACATATCATTCAGATTGTCATCACCCGTGTAAAGTACTTGAAAGCTCACAGTTTTGTCCGATGACTGCTCATTATAACAAATTAAATCATTACTACTTCCATCGTAAACACTTATATAATTACTTCTAATCATACTGCGGCTACCTTCAGTATTTGACACAGTTAACTTAACATCAAACAAACCCGAACTAGCATAACTAACTTGGGGATTTTGCAAACTTGAAGTAGCAGGTTCGCCACCTTCAAACTCCCAATAATAAGAATCAATTTCTCCTAATGAAAGATTTTCAAAGAGTACAGTTTCTCCTGCATTAATTATTGAGTTATCCGCTGCAAAGTTTGCCACAATTTCACCTTCTCCAACTATGTTTATGTAATTTTCTTTGGTTTCAGTAAGGGTTTCCCCATTTTGCTCAGTCAACTTTAAACTAACATCATATGAACCTACGGCATTATATGTAACCGAAGGATTTTCCTCCGTTGAATGTATGGGAGTTCCACCTTCAAATGTCCAATAATGTGAAGTAATATTATCCCCGGAACTTTCATTTTGAAATTGAACAGTCTGTCCAGTACTTGCATATTGAGTATCTGAGCTAAAATCGCTGACAAGATCATAATCTGCAGTAAAATAAACATTAAATCTATCTGCTTGATTACTAGTTTTATCCAAATTCATTTTTGATATAATAATTTTATCCCCTGAGTTTACATCAATGTTAAATGTGTATTCAAAGGGTTCCTGATTTAAGTTGATTCCTTGTAAACTACCATCAATGAAATTATTATTAGCATCCCATTTTGAGATAATAAAATTATGATGCCCGTCTTTTCCATACTCAGGAAATATTTTACACCGAACACTTATATTCCCTGGAGAAACAAATGCCTTCTTGTAAAGACTCATCCCGGTGTATTTAATACTCCCAATTAGACCAAAATCGTCAATAATCTCATAATGGTTAGGTATTTCTAGTTCAGAATAATCAAGTGTATTTGTAATAAAAGCTTTTTTGTGATAAACTTCTTTCACGAAATCAATTAGTAATTCATTAAAATTATTATAATCGTTTGTTTTAGTTAATGCAGTTTCAAATAAATTTTCAATACTTGTTTCGTACAGATTATCATCATTGACAATCTCAGACGGAACATGTGTGTCAATTTTCTGCATGAGTTCTTTAAAAACAGCAATGTGATCAATCCCACATTTTTCATGAATAAAATAAAAAAACAATCCTAAAGAATATATTTGAGGATCATCTTTGTTTGTTTCCCATATAAATCCATCCATAATATCATCCGGAGGATCTTCTAATAAGCCATTAGCAAACTTTGAAAATTTCGTCCCTTGGTTCAATTCTATATCGGGGAATGCTTCAGCCTGAGCCATAACAGATAACCCTTCTGTTATCCATGCCAACCAACCCGAATATGCTCTGTCCATGAGATTCGTACTATGAGAAAATTCCACCCAATGGAAAGTCTCATGTGCAATCAGGGGTTTTAATAACCAATAAATATTCTGATATGGAGAAGAAGCACTTAACAAATTTGGATACTTACTTCTAAATGTAAAAGTGCTGCTGTTAATTGAATAATTAGGGGTATAACATGCTCCAGCATTTTCTGATAAATCCTTATGAAAATAGGTGACTTTATTATCATCACAAGAAAAAATAACATATAGTGGAATTTTATTATCATCATCAACTAATCCCTCTGGCGTTATATATTTTTGATAATCCCCAATCCATTTTCCCATAACTTCATCAAAAGTACTCTTCATTTGCGAGACATATAAATTCATATCTACCTCTGAGTCAAAACTCTGCTCCAAATAATGAAGCTCAAGTGTAAAATTTGTCCCTGCAATGGTATGGGTTGCATCAATTTCTTCGGGTATGAGAACGACATTCTCGATAAAATCCCATCCGCCTGAACTATTCTTATACTGAAATAAATATATTCCAGAAGAAATATCAGTTGAGCTAACTTGAAAACTGGCTCCATTAGAAGTCACATTTACCACTTGACTCTGAAAATCACATTCTTGCGGAATATCGAATTCTTCTGAACCAATGGATCTATATAATCTGAACTGCGTATTATTTCCTAAATTTGTGAAGTTCGAATATTGCACATTAATACCACCTGCTGCTTTATTATAATAGAAAACATCCCAATTATCTTGATCTTTTGGGTCTACCTCATTTCCATTTTGTTGTATATTCAGATAATTATTATTTGAACTGCGATTTCGTTGTGTGTATACATCTCTACACTCAAGCCTAACACTAGCAATTTTTCTATTGATTGATTCTCCTGGTGGATATATTGAAATGCTTTGAATTGCACGGCTATCATTTTTAAATAGAACTCTGTACCGATAATTATTACCTTTAAATTCAATATCACCTTCAAATCTCACTCGATAAATACCTTTGTAAACAATTGAATCATTTGTATCTTTAATACGATATTTTTCACCAGGAATTCTGTGCTCCACCGTATCCATACTCATAATATGAACATCCTGATCAAACATCCACAGTCGCCATTGTGCCAGTATTTTTGTTTTTGCAATTTGTGGTAGCTCGCCTTTGCCCATTTCCCGCATCAGGTAATTAAAATCCTCATAACGAAAGAATTTTCCGTTGTATTGGGCGATGACTCTTTCATCAGCATTTATTGTAAGCTCATAATAAAAATCACATTCCGGCAACAAACGATTAAAGGTTTCATTGTCGCTTATGTGATATCTGTATTTTTTGGCGTTTTCAAAATAATGCACAACCCCAAGCCTGCCCAAATACGATTGAAGTCCGGTACAAGGTTCTGCTTTTGTTGTATCGAAATCGTAAAAATACATATCATTAACATCAGAGAGATGGTAATAAATCCATTTATTTTGTGGATTTATTACTTCGTAATCAATTCTTGAAGTATCAAGAATGGGAGTTCTATCAATATAATACTGAGCATTCACAGTTTGCCAGCATACAAATAGCAAGACAAATAGTGTAAGGCTTATTAAATATCTCGTTTTCATTATTTTGCCTCCTTATCTTTATTAATTTCAGATTCGAGCGCCTTTAAGCGTTTCTCCTGCTCAATAATGTACAAACTTAATTCTTCGATTTTTTTCAATAATAGTTTATTCATTTCCCCAACATCTATGCCATTTTCAGCAACTTCAACTTCAGATGGAATCTCAGGTAAATGCTTATTAATCTTGACAAATTTCTCAAGTTCAGCAATAGACATTAATTCATAATCGTCTTCAAAAACATAATCGCACCAACTTGACTCTACAACTACTTTAAAGAAATGTCCAGTACCTCTTACATCTAACTTACTTTGTGGACTTACAGTTCCAATACCAACATTTTGACTTGAATCAAAAGCGATGACATATTTCGCCTTAGTCCGGTCAAATAATCCAAGTCCAGTATCAGACACCGCTCCACCAGTGTACCACTCCCATTGATAATTTGTTTCTGTATTTTCAATTATAATAGCAGCACCTCTCATTCTAAATTTTGAGCTACCTTCAAAATTAGAATTACCTAAAACATGAAATTTTGCACCTGGTGCAGCAGTCCCTATCCCAACATTCCCTCCAGCCTTTACAGTTAAAGACCGATTAGACCCGCGTCTCAAAACAAAATCACCAGTATCGTCAAGACTTAAGGTTGTCCCTGCATTTTCCAGCTTAAATCTCCAGCCTCTTCATTTCTTATGATGGCATTCTCTGAATAAGATTCAATGAAAAGCCCATCGTTTTCTCCTTGTCCGGAAAAGTGATTTGTTAGTTGAAGTGTGCTTTTTGAGACAGGACCAGAAACGATTCCATCTTTTGTTTTAATTGGATCTTTAATTATCCCATATGGATCAAATGTCTCCTCAGAATGAATATGCAAATTGCTCGTCGGGTTCATTGTTCCAAGACCAAGATAAGATGGGTCGTAAGTGAGTACCATGTCGTAATAAATTTGTGTTAAATAGTTGAAAATTAAATTCTCCCTGCTTCATTCCTCAAATGTACTAATTTTTAAACCTTATAGCTGCATTTCCACATTGCATTTTCGTATGAAATTATCAAAGCTAGCATCTTTTTATCTCCACTTTCTATCCTGATCCCGAATCACAGCATATTATTTTTAAGCGTTCGGGATAAAAACGGCATATTATTTTGGTGTTTTTGTGAAAGAAAGTTCGCAAAGAAAATCAGGCGCTGTATTCAGCTTTTTTATTAATCGGACATTGCTCCACACTCCGCGAAAATCCTCGCCCCATCCCAACTGGCAGACAAGCGCGGATGCGCGTAGTGAAAAGTTCCGCTAATGTCTCGATTAATCACAAAAACCTAAACTTGACCGGCGAAGACGATTAATGCGCCAAAGCTCGCATTTAAAGAATGAGCAGCTCCTGGTAAGCTCCTCGCTGAGCGAATTAGCGTCCGCTATAGCCAAGGCTAATCGCTAAGCGAGGAGCTCAAAAACTCATCTATATTCCAAGGCTAATCGCTAAGCGAGGAGCTCAAAAATTCATCTACAAAATAAGAACACAAATAGATGTATTTATTCTTTTTTTATAACATAAAATCGCTTTAAATGTCACTCTAAGCCATTGAATATTTGTGTTTTTTTCGTATTATTGCAAATAAAAACAGAATGAGACACATGACTCTTTTCCGGCTGCTTATTTTCCATTGCTTGTTTTCATGTTTTTTGCTACATGCTCCAAAAATGTTTTCTCAAACCTTTTTTGGCGAAAGGGTAGTATTAACAAGCGATGTTGTGGATCCTCTTGGTGTTTTTTCTGTGGACCTTGACAATGATGGGGATCTGGACATTGTATCGGGCAGTTATGAAGACAACAAAATTGCCTGGTACGAAAACGATGGCAATGGAAATTTCAGTGCACAGCAAGTCATATCAAATTACCTTACGCATTTAACACGGTTTTACCCCATGGATAAAGATTGTGATGGGGATGTGGATTTTTTGGCTGAATACAATTATTCAGATTTTGGTTTTTCTTACGCATGGTTGCAAAACAACAACGATTTTGCAACCCAGTGGGATGTGGAACCGGCAGATGATCAATCTGACTTACATGATTTCTTTGAGATTCAGGATTACCCGTTTATCAACGATACAAGACGCTATTTTAATTTTTCCGATTACAACGCAGATGGCATCATGGATTTTGTCAATCCATATTTTTATATACAGGGCAATTGCCAATGGGGTGCGTTTGATTCGATCATAACAACTCCGGATAATGTTGATATTAATTTCCTGAAATTATGGAAGCAAGATGTGGACGGGGATAATCTCGATGATTACATTGCTTCTGGATGGGGGCGTCCTTTTTTGGGTTATGCTTCACAGGTTTATTACAAAAAAAATCTGGGAGGTGGGTTATATCAAAATTGGGAAGTATTGGTGGAAAATATAGACGATTGTAAAACTGTCGGATTGGGAGATATTGATGGGGATAATGATATTGACCTTGTGGCAACAGCTTATAATGCAGATCAGGTAATTGCATATTACAATGACGGGGATGGAAATTTTTCAAGCTCTGAGATACTATGCAATACCATTGATCGCCCCTTATTGGTTTTTTCTGAAGATTTGGACATGGATGGAGATGATGACATCATAGTGATAGGAATGTATGACATGAAATGGATTGAATCGTATGGAGATGGAGACTTCTCAGGGACAAAACTTATTGAGAATTTCCCAAATGGTGTATATGCATATAATGCCCCTGGTTTTAGAGATTGGAATTTTTTTCGTTTTGATGACTATGATGACGATGGAGATTTGGATATTTGCTTTGCAGATAATGCACGGAGTCAAATTTCATATTACGAAAACTACCAACTCAATATTGACTCACAACCTATGGACACTTCAGTATGTCCCGGAGAAACACTTGTTTTAAGCATTGCATCTGAAACAGCAGATGATTATCAGTGGCATGTAAACAATGGTGCAGGTTTCTCTCCTGTTGTAGATAACACACAATACAGTGGTGCACTTACCGATAGTTTAAACATCATCAATGCAGGAGAATCATTATCAGGCAACTTGTATTTCTGTGAAATAAGTGTTTCCGCAGGCAGTACAGTTTCTGATACCGTGACATTGTATGTGGGTGACAGCATTCCGCCTGAAATTCTTTCATCTCCAAGTAATCAGCAAATTGGTGATGCGACAAGCTGCGAGGCATTTCTGCCGGATTTTACATCGCTGGTGCAGTTTACCGATAATTGTGATTCGTCACCCACCATTGTTCAAACACCGCCTGCCGGCACAGAAATCAATGGTGCAATCAATACAATAAACTTCACCATCAGCGACATCAGTGGAAACATCAGTGAAGTCAATCTTAATGTCGCAGTGTCTGATACAACTGCGCCTGTTATTGCAGGAGGACCATCTGATCAGAATATTTCATCTGCAGAGAATTGCATGTATATAATGCCCGATTTTACCGAGGAAATAATAGCCTCAGATAATTGCGATACCAATTTAGAAATCATTCAAAATCCTGCAGCAGGCACAGAAATTAGTAATGAAATTACTCTGGTAAATTTCACTGTAAATGACGACGTGGGAAACAGCAGTTTCTACTCCTTTACGCTCACAAAAGTGGATGATTCTGCACCGGTATTCCTTTCCAATCCTGATGATCAAATTCTGATTGCAGACAATAATTGCCAAACCACTCTACCAGATTACATTGCAATCTGTACAATTCAGGACAATTGCGATAATGATCCCTTTGTGCAGCAAATTCCTCCTGCCGGTAGTATTGTATCCGGCGCAATAAATACAGTTCAGATATTAACAGAGGATGATGCAGGTAATACAAACAGCATTAGCTTTAATGCAGAGGTTCAGGACACCACAGCTCCATTGATTACCTCGATTTTAAATGACATAATTATTGGAGACTCAGTTACTTGTACTGTGAATCTTCCGGATTACACAACTCTACTCAACGGATACGACAATTGCGATGATCCATTGATCAAGGAACAACAACCATTAGCCGGAACTCCTGTTTCAGGACTGGACAATGCGGTGGTGTTAAGTTTAATTGACAATTCAGGAAATGTGTCACAGACAAGTTTCCTTGTTTCTGTGGCAGATACAACTGCTCCTGAGTTTTTAACCAGTGTGGAAGATCAGGATATCATTGCCTCAGCTAATTGTGATTATCAAATTCCTGATTTTACAGATGATGTATTTTTCTCAGATATCTGCGATGCCAATCCTAGCATAACACAAATCCCGGAGGCAGGAACAATCAGCGATGCAGAAACGCAGCTAATTCAACTTTTGCTTGCGGATGAGTCAGGGAATCAAAATCTGCATAGTTTTTATTTAAACTTACAAGACACCACCCGTCCTGAAATTCAATATGCACCAGAAAATCAAACCCATTATCTGAATACTTTATGCGAATTTTCAGTGCCAGACTTTACGGATTCTGTTCAGGCAAATGACAATTGCGACAATGCGCTGTCAATTGTACAAACTCCACTTGCCGGAACAATCGTTTCTACAAATGAAGTTGATGTGCTTATTCAGGTCACTGACGATTTTGGAAATCAGGAAAATGCTGATTTTACCATAACATTATTGGATACAATTGCTCCTGTCTTTTCAAATGTTTTGAATGACACCATCATTGGTGATGCGGTGAATTGCGAGCATGTATTGCCTGATTTCACAAGTTTGCTTGGCATTTCTGATAATTGCGACTCCAACCCTCAAATAGCTCAAAATCCAGCAGCAGGAACATTGATATCAGGCGTTGACAATGAAATTACATTGATAGTAACTGATATTTCAGATAATTTCAGCAGCATGTTATTTAATGTTGCCGTTATGGACACAAGTGCACCAGAAATACTGTCCACACCTGCATTACAAACGGTTTATGCAAATGAAAACTGTCAGTACATTATGCCAGATTATTCAGGCTTGTTACTTGCCACTGACAATTGCTCTGACACTATTTTCATTACTCAGTCTCTGGCTGCCGGCGAATTAATTTCTGATATTTTCTCCGAAGTTATTTTGTATGCTACGGATAACTCAGAAAACATGAGCCAGACAAGCTTTAATGTACAAATGTTGGATACCATCAAACCGGAATTTGTGAACCCACTGAACAATCAATTTATTGGAGATGGTGAAACATGCGAAGCTATTTTGCCGGATTACACGCGACAAGTTGACTTCCATGATAATTGTGATGCTGCGCCTGTGATTTTTCAAACACCTACTGCCGGCTCAGTTATTGGCGGAGATACAACACTCGTTCATTTAACAATGATTGACGACAGTGGAAATAACGCCTCAATTACATTTAATGTGAGTGTGTTAGACTTAGTGTCTCCTGAACTAAATAATGTTCCAGAAAATATGGAGTTTTATGCTGACACAAATTGTTTGTTTACTTTACCGGATTTCACAAATGAAGTTATGATTTCTGATAATTGCGATGAAAATCCTGTGTTGCAACAAATACCACAAGCTGGCAATGAAATCAGTGGAAACATTAACACAATAATTCTCGCTGGTTCAGATCTGTCCGGAAATGAAATATCAGCATCCTTCAATTTAAGTGTCATTGATAGCATTCCTCCTCGACTTATATGCAGCGACACCATCAGCATAAACCTCATTGGAAATGAAACGTATTATTATGTGCAAGCCAATGAAATCGATCCGATTTTCTTTGATAATTGCCATGTCGTTCAGCTGACGAATGATGTGAATCATTTTGAAAGTCTCGAAGGTGATCTTTTTACAATTGGAGCACATGAAATTCATTGGACAGCAACAGATGCCTCATATAACGACTCACAATGCAGGTCGCTATTGATTATAAATCGTCCTGAAGGCATGTTACTGCCTTATGGCATTGCAATTTATCCGAATCCAAATCATGGCATTTTCACCATCGATTTCGCTGGGAATCAGATTGAAAAACTTGAGATTTACAATGCCATTGGACAACGAATGTTAGAAACAATTCCAACACTCGACGAAGAAACAGTTGATATTAGTGATTTTGCGTCAGGCATGTATCTTGTACGCATTCACCTTTCCAATGATATCCTTACAGAAGAAATAATTGTGGAATAATTTTCGTAAGCTCCTCGCTGAGCGAATTAGCGTCCGCTATAGCCAAGGCTAATCGCTAAGCGAGGAGCTCAAAAACTCATCTATAGCCAAGGCTAATCGCTAAGCGAGGAGCTCAAAATTCGTTCAATTCCCATACCAAAAGCGTAACCGGTGTATTTTTTCGAATCAATTCCTGACGCATCCAAAACATTGGGATCTAGCATTCCGCATCCCAGAATTTCAAGCCAGCCGGTGTATTTGCATACATTACATCGATGTTTAATCGGTATAACACTACCGGTTTTCACATGCGATTTTTTCAATGCTTCAAATCCATTTCAGGAAGCTCCTCGCTGAGCGAATTAGCGTCCGCTATAGCCAAGGCGAGTAACTGTCCCGTTAGGGACAATCCCCCTTCGACAAAAATATCGATGAATATTTTCGCTAACGATTATCTTTGTACTGAGTTTCATGTTGAGACCGGTTTACAAAATGGTGCTTTTAAAGTCCGAGCGCAATCCTGGTCCGAATAC
>Ga0307929_1002296_pt1 | contig 12581 bp, 14 predicted proteins | sample AceLakmetage1330_FD_203160 | JGI IMG/M metagenome (GOLD analysis project Ga0307929, IMG submission 203160) | Saline water microbial communities from Ace Lake, Antarctica - #1330 | ecosystem: Environmental > Aquatic > Non-marine Saline and Alkaline > Saline | place: Antarctica: Ace Lake...
GCCCACCCAGCGTTGCGCTTTCCCTGGAACATGCAGGGGTGAAGCTTGAGAATTAACATCCAACATCGAACACTCAACATCGAACATCGAAGTTTGGAATTCTCTTTTCGTTCGATGTTGGGCGTTGAATGTTCGATGTTGAACGTTCGAAACGACTAGCAAAGCGAGGTCGTTTCAGCTCAGCGGACTCAATAGATACTCGAGTCCATTGCTTTTGATCTCTCGCACAAGCTGTAGCATTTTTCCGAGCTCTCCCTTTGGATATCCCTGATGCTCGAACCAGATGACATAGGGCTCGGGAAGATCAATCAGCAGCAGCCCTTTATATTTTCCAAAAGGCATACGCATTCGGGCAACCTTAAGCAGAAAGGCCTGATCCGCATTGAGTTCCTCTTGCATAACGCCCCATTTACATAAGTATTCAACAAGCCTGAATTTCTGTACAATATCACCGTCAGTGCATATCATACGGCCTTCTATGAATTCTCGCAATCAACAACACAGCTGGCTTGAAACGTTCTACAAGGATCTCCAGATGCTTGTCGACACGTCCTTCCCCAAGAAATGCACGAAGTGTGGACTCATCTTTGAGTCACAAGAGGAATTTCTGAAGGAAACTATCCCTGTCAAAGACCTTACGTTTGAAGACAAGAGCGGTCTCTTTGCGCTCGAAGGGGGGGGCGAGACAACGACAATCGGAGTGTTTCGCAACTGCACGTGTGGCACAACTCTCATGGCGGATTTTCATGATCGACGTGACAACAGCGAGGCCAATCAGAAACGGCGCGACCAATTCGACATCCTTCTGAAAGCTCTTATGGATCATGGGGTGGAGCATCTTGCCGCACGCAACGAACTGCTACACATTCTACGTGGTGAACACAGCAAGGTCATTGAAGATCTTCTCGGTGATGTAAAGCTTCACTTGTAGTTTTACAACTCAACATTCAGGTTTACACACTATGCAATATACCATACTTGGCCAAACGGGACTCAAGGTGTCTCGCCTCGGATTTGGCGCCATGCGCCTGCCCATGTGTGGCGACGGTATTGATCGCGACCTCGCCATCCCCATGATTCACCATGCTTTCAAGCAAGGGGTCACCTACATCGACACCGCCGTATTCTACTGCAAGCAGGATAGCGAGCGTGTCGTCGGCGAGGCATTGAAAGGCTGGCGGAACAAAGTTGTGCTCTCCACCAAGAACCATTGCTATGAGGCAGACGAAAAAGCGTGGTGGATGAATCTCGAAAACAGCCTTGAGCGGCTTGATGTTGAAGCGATTGACATCTATAACACGCATGGCGTCAATGCAGACTCGTACGATCAGTTCGTCGTTCCACACATTCACGGCTGGATGGAGAAAGCCAAAGATCAGGGGTTGATCAAGCATATCTGCACCTCATTTCATGGATCACAGGAATTCTTCCGCCGCATGGTCGATGATGGTCTCTATGAATGTGTCACGATCCAGTACAATCTACTAAACCGCCAGTTTGAAGATGAAATCGCCTACGCAAAATCCAAGGGCATGGGAATTATCAACATGGGCCCTGTCGGCGGCGGACAGCTTGGCGGCGAAAGTGAAGTCTTAACGCAGTTCGTCCCCAACATCGCCCGCGTTCCAGAACTGGCATTGCGCTTCGTGCTTACGAACCCCAATATTGACGTCGTGCTTTCGGGCATGAGCACCATGGATCATGTCGAAGAAAACGTAAGGGTTGTTGCCGCGAATGCCCCGCTGAACACAGAAGAGCTAAACATTATCGACAAACATACCGTGCGATTGAAAAAGATGGCAGAGCTCTACTGCACGGGGTGTCGCTACTGCATGCCCTGCCCACAAGGGGTAGACATCCCCCGCATCTTCTCACTCTATAACAAGGGCCGCGTGTATGGCCTTTGGGATTTCGCAAAGGCCGGTTACGCTGAGTTGCAAGAGGCAAACAAAGAAGACAAACGCCCCGCCGATGCCTGCACCACATGCGGGGCCTGCGCCCCAAAGTGCCCGCAACACATCGACATTCCCACCGAGCTCAAAGCCGCCCACACTGCGCTGAGCTGAGCTGAAACTTCAATTCGAACGCCCAACAACCCCAAACACTCCGAACCCAAAACTCTGGGACACATCTGCAATTCGTTACATAACTGCTTTGTAGGACGCGCTTCCCAGTATTCCGGGAGAGCGTGTCTCTCTGGCACCAAAGCACGGACTCCCGAATACAGGAAGCCCGTCCTACAAACAACAACTGACACGGTCACCCACGGCCAACCATCACCAGAACTCGGAAACCCGGAACCCGATCCTTGCCCCCCCAACTTGGGCTGGCATACTTAGGCAGAATAGGCCATAATTGTTTGATTATGAGAGCAGCACTAATTGCACAGCAGTTTGATGTCGGAGGACGTTTGGTTCGAGTCGTCCCACAAGGCGGAGGAAACGTAAATGACACCTACCTCGCCATTTTTCGAACCACGTTTTCTGAAGAGCGTTTTATTCTACAACGCCTGAATCGCAAGGTTTTTCCATCCCCAGAAGATGTTACGCGAAACATGAAAGTGGTCACGGAGCACGCGCACGCGCGACTTGAAGCCGAGGCACACATGGCGGACCGAATCTGGCAATTGCCGCGCCTCATTCCTGCTAAGGGTGGTGAAGATTTTGTGGTTGATGCCGATGGCGGCTTCTGGCGGGCCATTTCTCTCATCGCCTCCGCCCATGCTTACGAGAAGATCCAAAACATGGAACACGCCCATGAAGCCGGTTTCGCGCTTGGACAATTCCAACGCATCATAAGCGATATACCCACCGAAACACTCTGCGATACGCTTCCCGGTTTTCATATTACATCACAATATCTCGCCGGCATGGATAAAGCCTTGGCGACAAAAGAGGGGCAAGAGCGACTCAACAGCTCGGCAGATGCCCAGCATTGCTACCGCTTTATTCAAAAGCGCCGCGAGTGGTCCCGCGTCCTTGAAGACGCGAAAGCCAACGGCGAACTTCAGGAGCGGCCCATTCACGGAGATCCCAAGATTGCCAACATCATGATCGACGACGACACCGGCAAAGGCACCTGCATGATCGACCTCGATACCGTGAAACCGGGACTCATCCACTATGATTTTGGGGACTGCCTGCGCTCCTGTTGTAATGCTGCAGGCGAAGAAACCCTAGACCTTTCAAGGGTTATTTTCGATACAGATCTCTGTGAATCCATCGTTCGGGGCTATATGACCTTTGCACGCAGTTTTCTCACGGAAGCAGATCTGCACTATCAATATGACAGCATCCGCCTCATCACCTACGAACTTGGCGTTCGCTTTTTTTCCGACTTCATTGCTGGTGATGTCTATTTTAAAGTGCAAAACGAGGGACAAAACTTGACTCGTGCACTCGTGCAGCTGAAGCTTTGTGAGAGTATCGAGACCCGCGAATCCGTCCTTCGCAAACTCCTGAGCAATCTCGCCTAAGCATTATGGGGTTCACGTAGAAGAGCCCAAAAGGGAGTAGATTATACCGTGCAGCAACAGACGATTCGTCTCGAAGATTACCAAACCCCTGCTTACTATATTCCGAGCACTGAGCTTGCTTTTGAAATTCGCGATACATCTGTTCGCGTATCAAGCGTTCTGCATGCTGAAGTCAACAGCGACACAGCTGGAGGGCAGCCACTTGTCCTGAACGGCGAACGCCTTTCGCTGATCAGCATAGAGCTCGACGGAACCCCCCTATCATCGGATCGCTACACCTTAACGGAAAAGGCACTCACCATTGCCGACGTCCCCGACCAATTCACGCTAAAGATTGTGGTCGAAATTGATCCCTACAAGAACACATGGCTCGAAGGGTTTTATGCATCAGGAAATGTCCTCTGCACACAGAATGAATCCGAGGGCTTTCGTAAAATTACATACTATCTGGATCGCCCGGATGTGATGAGCATCTTCACCACCACCATCACGGCAAATGCAAAGCGCTTTCCCTATCTGCTCTCAAACGGAAATCTCGAGACAGAAGAAATGCTACCCAGGGGTCTTCGTCGTATCCGCTGGCATGATCCGTTTCCAAAACCCTGCTATCTCTTTGCATTAGTTGCAGGAGATTTTGCCCGCGTCGAGGATGCCTTCACCACCGCATCCGGACGCAACATTAAGCTTCAGGTCTATGTTGATCACGGAAACGAGGATAAGGTTCCGCATACCCTTGCATCGCTGAAACGCGCCATGCGCTGGGATGAAGAGACCTATGGACTCGAATACGATTTGGATCTTTTTATGATCGTGGCCGTAGATGCGTTCAATTTTGGAGCAATGGAAAACAAAGGCCTTAACATCTTCAACTCCGTCTATGCTCTGGCGAATCCCGACACAGCCACGGATCGGGACTTCCAAAATGTAGAAGGCGTTGTCGCCCACGAGTACTTCCACAACTGGACGGGCGATCGCATTACCCTCCGGGACTGGTTCCAGATCACGCTTAAGGAAGGTCTGACCGTCTATCGCGATGCTGAATTCACGGCCGATACATACTCTCGCCCCATCAAACGCATCGAAGATGCGCGAGATTTACGGGCAAGGCAATTTTTCGAAGATGCGGGGCCGAATGCCCACCCCATCCAACCGAAAGCCTATCAAGAGATCAACAACTTCTATACCAACACCGTCTACAGTAAGGGGGCAGAAATCATCCGCATGCTGAGCGTGCTTCTGGGGCAGGATGGATTCAAAAAGGGAATAGCTCGCTACGTGGAGCTTTTTGATGGCAAAGCCATTACCACCGAAGATTTTCTGTACGCTATGGAATCTGCCAACGGGGTGACGCTCCCACAATTCAGGCGCTGGTATCATCAAGCCGGAACCCCCGTCTGCCACATAACCGGACATCACGATGCCAACGCAACCACCTTTACGCTAACCGTCCAGCAAAGCTGCCCTCCAACAGCAGACGGCAGCCCAAAGGATCCCTTCTATTTTCCCATGACCCTTGGCCTGCTCGGCGCCGACGGGAACGACCTGCCTCTGACACTTCAGGGCGAAACAGACATGCCGTCTCTTACATCACAATCCCTCGTCATTTCCGAGCCGGAACATGTGTTCGTATTCACAGGCATCACGCATCCTCCAACGCCATCGCTTTTTCGAAATTTCAGCGCACCAATCAAAGTCACGTATAATTACACTCGCCAGGATCTGATCTTTCTGCTCCAGCATGACAGCGACGCATTCAATCGCTACGACGCCTCCCAACAACTTGCGCAAGCCTGTCTACTGGAAATGACAGAGGCACTGCAACAGGGCGAAACGCCCATTCTTGATGATGCCATACTGGATGCATACAGCGGGCTGATACAAGACGCCTCTGCGGATCCCGCCTTTTGCGCTCAGGTGCTAACACTGCCCAGCATTGCTGTTCTCAATCAAGAGTTGGACGTCTTTGATTTTGATAACACATTCCGGGCTCGGGAAACCTTCAAGAAGGAATTGGCGCAACGCTGCGCAGCAGCGTTAACAGCACACTACAAAGACTTCACGGCAGAACACTATAGCCTGGATTCGGCAGCGGCGGCAAAACGAACATTCCGAAATCTGTGCCTGGACTTACTGTCCTGTCTGGATGAGGGGACAATCGACTTAGCAAATGCACAATTCCACGGTGCCGACAATATGACCGACCGGATGGCGGCGCTGCGCATTCTTTGTGAGACAACCTCCCCACAGCGCGATATCGCCTTGGAAGCCTTTCGGGAACGGCATAAAGACAACTTTAATGTCACCAACAAGTGGTTCGCAGTGCAGGCCTCTGCGACACGCCGTCCCGACCTGCTGGCCGATGTCGTCGCGCTGGCCAAGCACCCTCTCTTCGATTGCCAGAATCCCAATCGCTTGCGCAGCCTCTATGGCGCCTATTCCAGCAACCTGCCGGCATTCCACAACGCATCGGGATACGGCTACCGGCTTATTGCCGATTTAACAATCAAAGTTGATGCTTTCAATAGTCAGGTCGCAGCCGGACTAGGCAAAACATTTAAACACTTCGGAAAACTCGATACAGAACGCCGAGCGCTAATGCGTACCGAACTGGAACGCATCATGGTGATACCCAACATTTCTGTGGGACTGCACGAAATCATAGCCAACACATTAAACCAATAACGCAAAGCCTAACCGAGTTTTCAAAAGCACCGGAATACACTCATGACAAAGACGTTCTTTGATGCACTAATGGAACCCATGGCGATTGTGGGGCTTATCGGTCAGGCCTGTTTCTTCTCGCGGTTCTTGGTTCAATGGATCGCATCGGAAAAGAAGGGTCGTTCGGTTATTCCGGTGATCTTCTGGTATCTATCCCTTAGCGGTGGCCTCCTGATACTCATCTATGCCATCTGGCGACAAGAACCCATCTTCGTACTGGGACAATCGGTCGGCGTCTTCGTTTATCTGCGAAACCTCATGCTGATCCACAAGAAGCGGAAAGAATAATATCAATGAAGATATCCATTGCTGCTAGCCTAACTTCATAACTCCGCTAGGGTTGTGTTGTCGTGCGATAGTGTAGGACAGGAGCCCGTGGTTTGAGCGCTGATTTTCACGCGCTCCCCGAATACGGGAAAGCACGTCCTACACGTTTTGTGGATAGCGAAAGCAGTCCGTCGTATGGTCGTTAACCATGCCAACGGCTTGCATGAAGGCATAACAAATCGTGGAGCCTACGAAGTTAAAGCCCAGTCGCTTCAGGTCTTTGCTCATCGCATCCGATTCGGCTGTGGTTATGGGGATGTCCATCATAGTCTTCCAGTGATTCTGCCGGGGGACACTATCTACATAGCGCCAGAGGAAGGCATCAAGCGAGTTATATTCCTCGACGATTTTCAGAACGCCACGCGCATTTCGGATTGCAGATTCAATCTTGAGACGATTACGCACAATACCGGCATCGGCCATCAACCGCTCAATATCGGGCGCCGCATAGGATGCAACTTTCTGGCAGTCAAATCCATGGAAAGCCTTACGGTAGTTTTCGCGCTTTTTCAGAATGGTTAGCCAACTCAATCCCGCCTGAGCCCCTTCCAGAATAAGCATCTCAAATAGATGCCGATCGTCGTGAGCGGGCACGCCCCACTCATCATCATGATACGCTCTATAAAGCGGATCGTCGCTGCACCATTCACATCGTGTTTTCATAACCTATCTTTCACCAGACCCCACCACAAGATCCACAATTAGCGGGTAGTGATCGGAGCCCACGGCTTCACCAATTCGTCTTCCCACAACGGACACATCGGGTGTGTGCAAACAGTGATCTATCGGTATTCGAAGCAGTGGATTGAAACTGGACCATGATGGCTGAACCCCAAACCCTTTTGTGCTGTCCATCAATCCGGATTGCTTCAGCAACCTTTTGAAATGATAGCTCCATGGCGTCATGTTGAGATCTCCAACAAGAATCAGAGGGACGTCACTTTCGATATATCCCAGCAACCCATCAAGCTGATCATTTCGTAACGCTGAATAATCTCGCCCCCAGGGCGGTAAGGGATGTGTTGCAACAACGGTGAGATTGGTAAAAGGAAGCTCGAGTGTTGCAATAATTGACGGCACTTGAGCCCGACCTATATTGATAATGTTCTGCTTTGCAATCGGGACCTTACTAAAAAGGCCAATTCCAAAATTATCAGAGCGCGGTTGAATGCAGGAATAGGGGTGGGTCTCAGAAAGCCACAACAAGTCGAACACCCACTGGAGGTTGATCTCCTCAAGGACAACAATGTCCGGTGTCGCATCTTCAATCACTCGTTTGACACGATCGGGATTACCACGTTCCGTATTCACATTTAGACACAGAACCCGAACTGAAGGCTCACAAGGCGCCACCACAGCAGATCCCCCCACATACAATGGAAAGACCACACCGGCATTGATGCCCGCAAAGACAACACAAAAAAGCGCCATGCGATGGCGGCGCGCCAAACCAAAGAGTACCCCAAGCGCAACAAGACAAACCATGTATTGCACACGAAAGTGAGAAAAGAGATCCAGGAACCACGAGTATTTTCCAAGAAAACCCATAAACGTTGCAGCACACCCGACAACACCAGCCGCAGAGAGCACCCCCCACAAACAGGGCCGTATATGAAACCATTTGCGAACCCAGTTTTTCATAACAACACCCCCCACACTGGAACGGTTTAAACAATACTTAGCCATCGTCACGGGCTCCCCGGAATACCGGGGAAGCCCGTCCTACAACATCGCAAGACAACACAACCTTGCAGGACGTGCTTTCCCGTATTCGGGGAGCGCGTGCAGCTTTACTCAAACCGCTCTAGCAACCCTTTCGCAACGCCTATGGCGCCGCCGTATCCAAAGCATACCAATTCCCGGTATCAGGATCGCCCCTGCAAATGCGGGCAAAAACGCATTGAAGTTGACCGAAAATGCGCCAATACCCGCATAGACTATCGAGATGCCGAGATTCGAAAGTGTTGTCAGCCAGAAGAACCGCCAGCGGGACATTCGGCCCAACCCGGCAAAGAGTACAGACATCTCGGCAATGACGGGAATCGGACGCGACAGAATAATGACCCAATCCCCATACCGCTCACGTAGGGATTCAAAATGGGACATAGACCGGTCGCCAACCATGCGCGCCACAAAGGGACGTCCAAGTGTTGCCGCAAGGACGTAACCAATAACACAGCTCACCACCATCCCCGCCCACGAGACGAAGGACCCCAGAAGAAAGCCAAGGAACAGACCACAAGCCGTACTGACAATACTAGAGGGTACTGGCAGGAGAATGTCAGACCCCAGCAACCCACCCAGAAGAAGCGACACCACTCCCGGGTGCCGTTGAGGACCCTCTAGAAATGCCGCAGTCCACGCATCTATCTGCGGACCAAATATCATAAAGGGCACAATAATCGCGGCCAGCGTTACCAACCCAATGACGGCCCATTTGAGACCGGAATGGCAGGGCACGGTGGCATCCAGAATTAATGGCTTATCAGCGTTTTTTGTCACAATGATTCTTCCAATACCCTCTTGCATATGGAACTCACGCCATGAACATGATCCTGTTTCTCATCACGGAAAGTCGTCGCGTCATACTTTCCCCTGTAGCATTGGCCGTCCCGGCCAATTCCAGTTGTAACAGCTCAACCGAGAGCACCCATCTTCACAATAACGTAGTATTCGGCATCCCCCAGCATCGCCGTCCCATCACTTGGCAGCACAGACGCAAGCGCCGAATCGGGGATCACCATCTGGTTGCCACCGAGTTCCTCAACGACAAGGCGGTCTGGCATAATCTTCGCAACGCCATGAATGGGGGTCAGCTTCACCGTCTCAGTGGCTGCATTCAAGACATCCATGCAGACCATACAAAAACGGACCCCATCAAGGTAGCCCAGCGCTTGCAATGGATGCCTCATTCAGACGGTTCTCCGCAATACGAACTCACACGACCGTGATCTTGCTTCGGGCGCAACAGAAGCCACGCTTAGAATCGGAACGATAGCCCAATGCTGACAACAGGATACCACTTGAAGCTTTCAATATCCTCATTGGCATCAGCCACCTCGATGGCAAGATTGTTATTAAGTTCCGTTTGTAGGGCCGCATTACTCGCCGTTGCGGTGGCGGTTAGCTCTGGCGTACCGTGGTACATTGCCCCAACATCAAGGGTCAGGTTAAAACGGCCACCGGAGTTGGCCGCATTGCCAAATCCAATCCCCACATAGGTAGCCATATCATCGAAGGTTAACGCCCCAAAAAGATCCTCCACCTCGTAATCCACGCCATTGAACTCAAACTCTTCGCCCGGGGTCACCGATGCCGTCACTTCGTTATCGTTCAGTACAACGCCTGCAGAAATTCGGAAATTGCCAGAGAAAGGATGCCAATCCAGCATCACTGGAATCGTCTGCAGGCTGAACTCTGCTAGATAACTGTTATCATCGTCGTCATCATAATCAGCGTCATCCGAATACGCATTGTATCCCACTCGCACGTTGAGTTGGTCAATGATGCCAACCGTGAGATCTGCCCCCCACCCCAATGTACCGACCTTCGCCGAGATCCCAACACCCGCCAGCACCGTCGAACTTGCCAGACAGACAACCAATAGCAGTATCCACCAACGCATGCGCTTCGCGTTGAACCCACAATCGAACTGACGCACTGCTGACTTCATTTTATCATGATCATTCATCATAAACTCTGCATTCCTCTTAAATCGTTAAACGCCTTGCCTGCCGACGAGATGGATAAGTTGCTCAAACGCTACTACGATTTCCGAATGGCGTCAACAATCGCACAGTCCTGACACGCACAGTCTGACTGGACATTCCCCATTTTTTGACGGTAGGTAGCGTAGGAGATCCCTCGACTTCGTTCGGGATGACAGTTTCCGCTTCTTGTCATGCCGAGCGAAGTCGAGACATCTCCGGCCTTTCTCAAAGACATCAAACCGCACTAGAAGCTATTGATTAGATCATAGTACTGGGTGATCGTTTCGATAGATTTCTGCGTTACCTGCCACAAAAACCAACTGAGCACAAGAATTGCAATTGTCAGTCCGATCTTCCAAGCCGGAGATGTTTGCGGTCGCCACCATATCAGCGGCAACGCTAAGGGACCCACGCAAAAAATGGAAATCACAATGAAGGACGTACGGAAGTACCACGGCACCTTCTCTTCGGCTACAGATGGTGGAGCGAATCCATCAAGAAACTCGCCACAATGTTTACACTTAATCGCCTCGTCCTGAATCTCCTCGGCACAAAATGGACACTTCTTCATTTCTTATCCCTTCAGCCCAAGTTTGCGGAACAACGATATGGCGGGACACCAGTTCGTAAAGGCCGACTGGAGTAGGTTGACGGCAATGAATACTGTGAACCAAATCCATTGGGGGTTAACCCAGTGTGTCAGCGCAAGGCTGATCAGAATCATAACACCTGCCATCAGGCGAACCGCTCGATCTACAGTCATGTTGGAGTCCTCCTTAGAAGCTGCATCGAAGCGATGCATACAGGTTACTGTTGTTTTCGAACTGATCCAGGAACGTATAGCTGTTCTTCCCCGCAAAGAAGTTGCCCCCCATCGCGCTCTCCCAACGATCTGAGATTTTGTAGGTCACCACAGGCTTTACGTAGACATCCTCATCCGAAGGAGAATAGCGCGTAAAGCAGCTCAGAATCAAATTCTGATTCATGAGCATGTATGTTATGCGTAGCGTCACCGTATGACGATCTTCATCGCGGGCCGTATCCGTCGGCATCTGCATGGACTCCATCGCGTCGATGGCATCGCTGTAATCCATCATGCGTTCGATATAGTATTGTACCCCTGCGGTTAGATTGTTCGCCACCTCCTGCTCGTAGCCCACAAGCGCGCGAGCCTCACTGTTATTAATAAAGGGGTCGTCGCCGGCGCGGTCATCGAGAGAGTCGTAGTAGCCGACTTCAAGGTTTGCAATACCACTTCCAAGGGGACCTCGCACACTGCCACCATAGACGGCTAGTGCCGGGAAGAGCCATTGCCCGGTCGTCGGGTTCACACCCCCCGGACTCTTCCAGAATCCACGGTAACCGTAGAGGGCAACCTCATAGGAACCAAGGCTGCGATAGATCCGGGCTGCGATTTCATCATCTGCAAAAGCGCTGTCCGGGCAATCTACATCGAGAACAGAGTTCTGCCCCACCACGGATTGGCCGTTCCAGTAAGAGATGCGTTCACCCATGATATGACGATCTGGATCGAATTGCGGCGCATAAGCAATATCAATGCTGGCAAATGATGGAAACAGACTAACGAACAGGGCATCAGAGGGCGCTTTCAGATACTCAACATCACGGCCCAGAAAGAAAGACTGCCAATCTTTTGGGAAGAGGTCATTGATGAAAACCAGATCGCCTGTTCCCCAGGTAAGCACCTGTCGCCCGACCTTAACGTCCATCCAGGACAACGGCGTAAATAGAACGTTAGCGAGACGCAGATCGAAATAGCCGTGCCCCGTGGTAAGATTCACATAGTCTAGGCTATCGGTCAGATCATCATAGAGGAGATCGGTTTTGACCGTTGCCGTAAAGAGATCGTGATTCCAAGTGGAGTCAAGTTGAAGCCGGAGCTCATTGAGAGATAGATCGTCCTCAAAGGGATCCGTTTGCGTTCGCGTTCCAAGGCGATATTCTGCAAACCCGTGAATGTCAACTCCCGCATTGCTCAAGGCGTCCAAAGGGCCCGCACCTGCTGAGATCATTCCGAGCGCCATTGCTAACGTGGCTATTCCAGTCCATTTTAATTTCCTATTCATACAATTCTCCTTTTTCTGCCGGGGTTTCTGTCAAAAGCATTTCACTCTTAACACCATTAACACTCTGCTTAATAGGAGTTACGACACATTCGCCATTCTCCCCCGTTTTCCCACATTTAATCGCACACTTTGTCGCTTTCTTACTCGTCACCCTTACTGTTATGTAGCCCCGTCAAGACACTTTACTACCTCAGATCGACATTCTCTCTTCCCAGTTTATCGGAGACACCAAGTGACAGCTCATACTGTTATAAGCAGACG
>Ga0307929_1002297_pt1 | contig 12577 bp, 4 predicted proteins | sample AceLakmetage1330_FD_203160 | JGI IMG/M metagenome (GOLD analysis project Ga0307929, IMG submission 203160) | Saline water microbial communities from Ace Lake, Antarctica - #1330 | ecosystem: Environmental > Aquatic > Non-marine Saline and Alkaline > Saline | place: Antarctica: Ace Lake...
CATTTCTAAAGCAATTTTAAGGTATTCTTTAATATCCTCTTTGGTGTACTTTCCATCCGGATGAAGGAGCTTAATAAATCCCGACACTATTTTTTTAACCGGCTTTGTGTCCCGTTGTTTCAGGTGCGTTCCCAATGAAAAATATTCTTCCAATGCATCGGTATAGGTAACACGGCGAAATGATTTTAAGGCTTCAGAAAAGTAGTCGGTACTGAAACCAAAGCTTGACGTAAAATGCTTGGGTGCAAATTTGATCATTTCCCAACCTGGTAAATAAAAATGGATTCGGTCCAAAAAAGCGGTATCATTATTCACTTCATCTGAGAGGGGGCTAAAAAGATGGGAAGTCTGAAGAACAGTTTCAATCGGCTGATTAATGTTACCATTCAAAATAATAGATGCAGCACCCGTAATTTCACCTCCGGCACCGGCCCGGGAAAAAGATCCCGATTCCATATAATCTTTCATCAAAGGGACAGCATCACGATCCTTAAATATTTTATCGGTTGCTTCATCAAAACAGATCGCATCCCATTGTCCCACTGCACCCACTTTCCCGGTTGATCCATGAACAAAAAGCTTGGCTACCGTTCCCTGCCCACCGGAGATCAGCACAGCATAAGGGGTGAGTTCTTTAAATACAAAGGATTTTCCTGTAGATCTTGGTCCCAGTTCAATAAAGTTGAAATTTGCTTCAACCATTGGAAGCAACCTTGAAAGCAACAACATTTTGATTCGATCAGTCATTCCTTCAGCTGTGGGTTCATAGCCAGCGCTTCGCAATAAAACATCGATCCATTCATCTTTTGTGAATTCCTTGCGTTTATTCATCATTTTACTATTGTCAAAAGATGATAATTGAATTGGTTTGATGTCAGTTATAACGAAGGGGAATATGTTCTGGCCGATTTTGATATCCGGATCATATTCAACATCAATAATAGCCCAAATGCCTCCCATAAGCATTTTCTCATGCTGCCGGACAAGCTGATCATCAATATTTCCATTTTTGATATTACTGTTCTGCAGCTTTGCCCAGTATGTATTTTTTGTGGAATCTAATTCAACCGATATTTTATCAATGATCTTATATCGCCCCATTTCTCTTATCTTCGAATGGATTAATGCGCTTTCTTCAGGGTTCACATAGTGTTGAGAAAGAATCTTCTTTACATTTTCCATACCGGACCGTATTTTTTCTTCATCATCCGTAGAACACGAGTTGGCAATAAGGTATTCGAGCACAAAAACAGGGACATTTGCCCCAACTTTTAAAGAAAGAACCAAATCCTTTCTGACGACGTATCCTCTGAAGTGCTCCAGAAGTTTTATGTCTAAATCATTTAATACTGCCATAATCGGTTCCTTATCCTTAGAGAAGTCCGCCTAAGTCTCTGTCTTTATTCTGTTTAACAATGGTTCTGTCCAATTGCTGCTTTGTGGTCGCATCCAAAAGCTGAACTTCAAGTTCAGGATGACCATCAAAGGTATATTCCTTGGTGATACTTTCATTAGGCTGAACGGTAAAGACATCGCTTTTATTGACCTGCATTTTATTGGCAAAGAATATCAGATAAATTTTTCTATCCAGGGCAAATAGCTCACCCGGTCCCTTATCTGCATGAATTTTGATTTGGAAAAGTTCACCGGTGACGTCCTTCAGGTCAGCTTTGTTTTCAAAAAGGACTGAAAGTGATGCAGCCGCACCACTGGAACCTTCCCAGCAAAAATACGGTGTCACCAGTTCCTGTGGAGAAACACCGCCATGGGAGAAGCCATATGCTCCCGTTGTTTTGAACGGGTTGATATTCTTTGCAAAGTAGAGGTAGCCAAATTGTTTATAATTTTTTTCAACCTCAATAAAGTCGGGCGTCAAATCAGGTTGTTTGTTCTCCGTCCGAATATATCGTTCGGCCTTAACAAATTCACCCTTTGGTATGACGAATATTTTATCCGCGTCACTCAACAGACCGGTCAGAACAAAACCGTGGTCGGTAATCAAATAAACTTTGGCAAAACCACTGGCCAAAAGGAGTGAAATCTTTTCAGCAAAGAAATCAATGGTTTCCGGAAAATATTTAAGCGCCTTCTGCTGGAGCTTCTCGCCCATGTCATCAATATCTTTGTAAGTGCAGATCAGAAATTGACCCGGCCTTGCTTCTTGGTTCACCTCATCAAGACGGATAAAATCGATGGCAACATCCGGGTTTTGGGCGGCCAGATATTTTTCCCGATTACTCTGAACCGCTTCCACAACCCCGTTGTCCATGTATATCCGGCTCATGTTGTTTTCAGTTTCCGATGGAATGTCCGCAATAATCGCGTCCCGGGTCAGCACACATTGTGTATTTTTCATTAAACTTTTGACTTTGGTTGCCATCTGTTCAGCAATTTCATAGGCCACACCATCACCAACAATGACCGCTGTTTTCAAGCTGTTCTCATTGATGATTCGCTGAAGCGTTCCTTTCTGGGTTTCCTTGTAGCCACTCCAATATGTGAACCATTTATCCAGAAAAATCGAAACATGCTCTTTGTAAATTTCCTGAAACGGTTCAAGCAGATCCTTTTTGTTCAGGAATTCAGCATAGAGGTTGCGGATGGCAGTGTCCAGCCGGTAAAAATGCTTTTTATAGAAGTCCATGCATTCGCTGAATGAACTCAGGTAGGTAATATCCTTGGGGTCAAATTCCAGCAGTGTGATCACATCGGCCCAAAAGAGGATACCCAGTGCCCGCGCCTGCTTGCTCTGGTGCCGCCGGCGCAGTTTTGCCAGTGTATTGGGAATGGTCGTCTTGTCTGAAATACGCGCACCGATTTTTGTCAGCCATTTTTCATCCACCAGGCGGAAGGGATGGTGAATGCTGACATTCCATATCTCCAGCGTATCCGGCAGTACATAGTTCCCCAGATAGCCCTTAAAGGAATCACGGAAGGTGATGGAATCGAGCCAGCGTTTATAAACGGTATCAAAAATTTTGTTGCAGTTATCTTCAGCCAAACCGTCCAGCATGGCTTTAACCACTTCTTCTGCCAGTGTGCGTGCCGGTTTTACAAGATAGTCCTGCCCCAGCAAATCGTTTACCTTGCGGTAAAAGGTCTCTCGAAGCTGGGCATCGTATTTTTCTTTTGCATAGGCTTCAGGATTGTGAACAAAGGGTAGCAACTCTTTGTTCAGGTCAAAAATCTCGGTGGCGCCCTTATGGCTTAAATCCATCCAGTAAGTTTGGTCCTTGCCGACACTGACTTTGGCAGCGGCAATCAACTCTTCTTTGGGGAGGTTAATGTTCAGGTTCAGAGTTTGATGAACTTTGTCTTTGACGTAGTTCTGCAGATAACGGATTTCAAGGCAGCCATTGGTTTCGCAATATTCCCGGATAAACTTCAGGTCTTCCTTTTTGGAACGGGTGTAGATGAGAAATTTCCCATGGGAGAGCCCAGCCTTTTCGATGAGATATTTTACATGCAGTTCTTCCGCCTCGGAATTTGTTTCGTGAATGGTAAACTGATTTTCAACCGCCTTGAGCAAAAATTTTGCATCACCGGATTCATCAATGAAAACAGCAACAAGATGAGTGTCATAGATGCGCTGGAGATCCTTTTTGAACCAGTGATCAATCATGATTAACCCCTTTTAATAATGCATTTAAAAAGGTTTCCATCATGGTTATCAATGAACTCAATATCCGGATAGTTTTCCAACGCACGTAATATTCCGGAACCAAATCCCCGGTATGGTAAAATCTGATAGGCAAAAGAAGCCAATACCGGATTACGGGTATTTGAATTACCGGCTTTAATATTTTCAATGGTAAGGTTGTTTGGCAGGTGCCCAGGGCTTATGATTTCCACCCGATCAGAAAAAATAAATACCCGGATGGGGGCTGAAATAAAGTAGTCTCGATGAACAAGCGCATTGGTGATCAACTCTTCCCAGACAATTCTCGGGATTTCCGGTAGACCTAAACTGTTTACAGATTGTTCTCCTTGCACCTGCCGGGTATTGGCCAGGATAAAGCCAATCGTTTGCTGGAATATTTCAGAAATTTTTCCTGTAATATCACGGCTGTCAATGTAGGTGTCTTGTGCAAGGGTTTTCCCGGGGAAGGCCGCTGCCTTTACAATAAAGGACGGGAGACGATTGGAGGGAGACTGAGCAAACAGCAAGCCCCCCGTTATATTCAGCGCTTCATTTTTCCCAAGATTAAGATTGGAAATCGTCTGGGACAGCGGGACTGTTTGTTCGTCAAGGGCTTCTCCGTAACGTTTCTGAAAAAATTCTCGAAAATACGGCATATCAATATCCGCAATCGTCATCCCCTCCGCCGGGATTGTATCGGCATGCACCATGCCGGAATCCTGAAACAAGCGTTGAATTTCCTCCCGGGACGTTGCCTTGCGTTTGTCCGCCCCACTTTTAACCCAGATGACACCATTCTTGTCCTGGTAAGGTTTATTGATCCCCTTTGGGACATCAATAATCATGATGTGCTGGTCACTAATCGTGGCAATCTCTGTCAACGGGTTCACGGCTGGTTTTACATTCTGGCTTGCGGCATTGGACAAAAGCTGATTGATATGACGAACCCTCTCGGGCGTAAGCCCGATGACATTACCGTCATCATCCACACCAATAAATATTCTCCCGCCCAAGGTATTACTGAAGGCTATTATCTCAATGGCCAGCGCATCAATATTATTGATATCTTTCTTAAACTGATTGCGACTGTCCTCGCCCTGGGCCAGTACCTGCAAAATTTCTAGGGTTTCCATATCTGGTAAATCTCCTTGCGCCGGTTAAAAGCTTCCTGACCGCCTTCCATGATATCGACAATGGTTCTTTGTGTCGAATGACTATCCACACTTCCACTGCAAATGGATACAGTGTTATCCATAAATGAACAGGCAAGAACCTGTTCTGCATCTCCTAACACCGGAATGTTCGGGTTGTGGGTGGCGAAAATAAACTGAACTTTGGGTTTCATAGTACGAATGAGCTTGATCACGTCTTCATAAATGGTCTGATTGTCAAGATCATCTTCCGGCTGGTCAATAATAATGACATCGTTCTCCTGTTGACTCAGTACAAAAAGAATCAATGCGGAAGCCCTCTGACCCAGGGAATGGTGCTGTAATTCTTTACCTCGATACAATATCGTAAATTTATTTGGCGTTTGATAGGCCAGCAATGTTTTTAAATTTTTCTGGAACAAGTCGGTCAGAATCTGAGGATTGCTCCCGAAGAGTCCTTTTGCATTCCCCAAGTCTCTGAAAATAGACGTAAAATCAGTATATTTTTCAATGATCCCCTGATAGGTTGTTGCATGGATGCCGCTTCCCCTGAAAATATCCTTCATAAAAGCCAGAAAGGCTTGTTTGTCTTCCTTAAATCCTGATGTAATTGAAATGGAAGATCCCTCAGAACCAACCATATCAAGCTCAGTTTTGATCAAACTGAACTCCTGAAGCCACAATTCATTTAATTTTTGCAATTCCCCATAAAGCGCATCCTGTAAATCTTTTTTCCGGTCTCCTTGCTTTTTGAACGTAGCAATGAGCTGATTGGCCATACCCAGCCTTTTTCTCAGGCTGAGAAATTCTTCAGAGCTGATGTTCTGGGTACCGCTGATTTTTAGCTGTTCGCCCAGTTTACGCTCAATTTCGGCAAATTCTTCAACCATACTTTTCCGAATTTTATTCAGCTCAGTCCGGCAGTCCGATAATCCTTGTTTTGACTTACCTTGATTGGCTAACCAGGCTTTCGTCTGATCCACAAAAGCGATGTAGGTGTTGAAATGGCTAAAAAATCTTTCAAACAGATCTAAATTGTGCTTTGACAGATACCCTTTAAAATTCCGGATATCATCTTCATGCTGGGCAAGCAGGCTTTCAAGATCGGAAACAAAACGTTCCGACATCTGAATCCCTTTTTCCATCATCCTGACATCGGAATCAAAATCCAACCGTTTCTGCAGTTTCTCTTCAACACCGTGTTCCGCATAGAACTTCAATCGATGTTCGGTATCCTGCTTAATTTTCTTTTGTTCATCAATTTGATCCTGAACATTAACCACTTTGTTAAGTCGGTCAACCGATTCGATCACTCGTTGTTTTTGCTGTGCAATGTTGCGCCTTACCTCATCCAGCTTTGATCCAAGAAGTTTATCGACCAAATCCTTTTCAAACCCTTCACCTGTACTGGAAAGGTCTTTTTGTCCAAAATAAATTGGCTTGTGCAGCACTGTTTCACGAATTGAAACACCTGGCTGCAGTACGCTATTAATCAAAATGTCTGAGAACGGTTCTTTCCAGACACGACGGATGGTGTATGTTTGACCATACCGGTCAATGACGTCAATTTCAATTTTTCCACCGCTTCCCATGGTAAACCCAACCAAATCCTCTTTGTATTTAGTGTCCCCCGCTTTCTCTCCAAAGGGGATATCGATTGCATAACGAAGCACTTCCAGGATCGAAGATTTCCCGCTGCCCCGAATACCGATCAAGGTGTTGAGTTCCGGTGAAAAATGAAGTTCCTGGCCGGAAAGCGTCCCCCCCGTGAACCGAATATTTATAATGCGAGAGTGGGTGTGTTGTACGGAGCTGGACCCTGTGCGGTTCAAGTGATCAATTAATGCAAATTTAACAGCATCAAATGAGAATGCCCCAAGCTTGAGGAAGCATTTATCGCCATTGCCGATGTCGGAAATGGATTTGCAATCACAGCCTTCTATTTCTGCCGGGTACCAATCACCCAGCCATTGTTTAACCTTATTCCGGTCATCACGTGTTCTGACCTTTTGAAACCCCATCGTTCTTCTTCTGACTATATCATACCGCTTTTCTTTAAAATCACCCAGCTTCCCCCCATTCATTTCCTCCCACAAACCGCTTTTTTGCTCTACATGGGCAAAAACCAGAAAGTAGTCCCGAGATGTCTTTTCCAGCTCCTCAACAACCTGCAAAATATTTTTATCGCTCCGGCCGTTTTCATGCTGGTATTCTAATGCTGCTTTTCCTGGAAACATACTGGTAATAAAAGGCGAGATATAATCGTTACCATTGTCCAGCCATTGGTCGCTGAAAACAACCAAGGCGTGAATGCCGTTTGCGCCATCATTTACGGAAAGCTCAACCCCGGGCAGAAGAAATATATTTTCTTTACGGGCTTTTTTACAAAGCGCTTTAAATTCATCGCCATCAAATTTGTTGTGGTTGGTAATTGCCCCCACCTGAATACCGGCATTTTTAAGCCCTGCTATATAATCAGAGACAAAGCTGTTGTCTTCACCGGTATATGTAAACTCCTTGTCCGCCTTGGTATGAAGGTGAAAATCCGCCCGCAGCCAATCCGAGCCATATTTAAATATTTCAGGAGTATTGCCTTCTAAATTCATCACCAGCCTCCAATTAATAATTCTTGTTTATTTGTATTCAATAGCAGCTCCGATTTTAACTACCAATCTGCGTTAAGGTACTTTTTAAGCTGGCCTGCATTAAGCACCGCGTAAGGGATCATTTCCTTTTGCTGCAGGGGAGCGATATTTTTACCCACACCATCATCGAGGATCGGATTGTAGCCTTCGGCCAGGAGTTCATCTATTTTTGTCTTAAAGGCTTCGATCTCTTTGAGCTGCTTGAAAATCTGCTCTTTTTCATTCTGGGCTTCGGCACTTTCATTCCCTGCAAGATCACTTTGACGGTTCACAAGAGACCGTTCCCGGTGCTCGATGTAAACCGAGCGCAACCGCATCAGCTTGTCCCGACTCCATTTATAGATGATGAGATAACAATCGAAACCCCGTTCCGGCCCGCTGGAAAGATGCCAGATAAAGGGCGTTTTCGGCAGGTACATGAACAGGTTGAGATGATCGGACAGTTCAGCAAAAAAATATTTGGTCAGATACTCATGGATCGGGCGGCCCAGCACTGAATCAAAGCTGGAATACTGGGCAGAACTGAATCCTTTCTCACGGAATTTTTCCTCAATACGTTCGAGCAGCACCTTTTCACCGGCATTGGGAACCAGGGGAATAATGCCGTCCTCATCCTCCATCAGGATCTCCCGGATTATATCGGCCAAAAATTCCATGGCCAGTGTGTGCATCCGCTGCTTCGGAATCACATGGCTCTGTTTGAACCAGTACCAGACATTGATGGGGTTCACCTGATGCCGGATGCAGAACTCCTCCAGATTGTTGTTACCCTGGTAGAGCGTTGGGAATCCGCTTTCAATGGCTTCACGCGCTTCAGTGGAGAACTCTTTTGCCGGGAGAGACTTGATGAAATCCCGGATATTATCCAGCGGGAATTCTTGGGTTGCCTCAGCCAGATACGCCTCCCGAGCTTCAGGCTTTACAGGCAGCCCACCGATGCTTTCCCCCTCTTTAGCCAACACCATGGTTTTGTCATGGTCGGTTAGATTATAGACCTCGAAAACTCTTTCATTAATGATGGCTTCGTTTATGAACACTTGGATTCGGAGGTGGTTTTCGTAGTTGAAAAAGTCTTTAATGTTTTGTCTCGTGTTAATTTGATTGATGCTCGAATTTAATGGCGATTCTGAAAAATTGTATTCAACAAGCGAAAACGAACATATTTGTTTTTTTATTTTGACGCACAGTTCTGCACTTCTCGTAATCAAACAAATGACTTTTCTGCTTTGAGTTGTAAATGGTAACCTTTTTAAATCTCCCGCTTGTTTATTCACTGTTGGGTTGAGACATTTGAAAACATAATTTGATATTTTTGAGTTCAGCACCCCTAACAAGTAATATATGTCACCACTATTATTAACAAAGACGTTCATTGTCCCATTATCAACACATGTTTTATGGTCTTTTAGTCTAAAACAAATTTTTGATTGACGGCCCGAAGTAATTCCCAATGATTTCTGCCTCGTTTTAGCATCCAGAGAGATACCATTTAATACTGACGAATGGACAGTTAGCCAATTATTACCAAACCATTTATTTGCTGTTCCACCTTTAGAATACGGAAGAAATCTATATAGTCCGGCCACCTCCCAATGAAACCGAAAATATCGCTCATTTTTCCCAGGCATTTGCATACCGACACTAATATCTTTGAAAAAATTTGATAATCCACCACCTTCAAACTTCTCCCGGAACTCATCAGAAATCCAGTAAATGAAAGGCCAAGATTTGATGATCTTAAGCTTAGACTGCTGGATCGTGTAATTGTGCTCATTATCAATACCTGCAATGTAATTATCCAACGCCTTCAAGCAGAGGTCCTTTTTGAATTTTTCGTTTGGAGTCCGGGTATATTGGTATAGAGAAACAAACCATGCCTCTTTGTCTTTAGAACCACCTTTTTCCAAAACGTAGTAAGCAGGCGCAGAAGCAAATGCTCCATCAAAAATGTTCGTTGAATCAGCAGAATGATGAACAAATAAATTAATATGGGTTTTGTCAATTATAAATTTGCGAACACCCTCAAAAGTTTTTATAAACATAAAAGTTAAAGGATGAATCATGGCAATTTTACCATCATCCTCTGTCATCTCATAACACCGCTTGATAAAAGCAGCATAGAGATTAGTGTGGAACTTATAAGGCTTCTTGTAGTTGCCCTCGATGAACTCCTTCAACTCCGGTCCGAAATCGGAACTGTCGGTGTAAGGTGGATTGGTCATCGCCACATCGTATTCAGTGGTGAGCAGCTCAAGGAAGGTAATGGCATCCCGGGTCTTACTGGTAAGGAAGGTATTGCCCTCTGCCCGTGCATATTGCTCAACCGCTTTTTTCAGGTTCTCGAAAAATAAAGCGGCAAACAATTCTTCTTTTTTTATCTCTTGTTCTGTGAATAGACCCAGTTGAACAGGTTGAACCGGTTCGGGTTTTATTCCAAGCTCCTTGTTTGTAAAAAGAGACCCTTGTTCAGCATTTCTTTCTTTTATCAGATTGCGAAGTTTTGATTTTAATTTTTCATCCAGTCGAATCAGAGAACCAAATTTGTAGGCAAACTGAAGGTCAGTCCAGATATCGGCAATCAGGTCCCTCTGGTTCTGATCCAGTCTGGTTCCTTCAACAAAGATATGTTCTACAGCTTCATACTCCGGCAAAAAGAAATCCGATGAAACCACATTAAATGCTACCTCTCCCATTGTCCGGCGCTTCTTCTTTGCCTTGATGAACAGGCCAAGCTGAGCCAGCTGAACCGCCCGGTCGTCCAGGTCGATGCCGTGTAAATTGTTTTCGATGATGAGTTTCGGGATATCCTTTTCGTCGTAGTCAGCACCATAGTTCTCGATCTGATCAATGTAGAGTGCGTAGAAAAAATCAAAGGCATAGAGCAGGAAATTGCCTGATCCGCAGGCAGGATCAATGACTTTTACCTGGTGCAGCGGTTTGGGATTTCGTTCCTGTGTCTGAGGAGCATTGGCAATCTTATAGCGGTGTTTGATCTCAGAATCTGGATACATTTCCAGATAGAGCTTTCCAAGGGAGTTTTCCACCAGAAACTGCACCACCCAGCGCGGGGTGTAAACCTGGGACTGCAAAGAGACCTTGTTGTATTCGGTTTTGGCTTTGCTGTCCTTATGGACCTGTTTTTTTTTGTTGTTATAACTCTCATACATCCAGCCCAGCACATCATCACTTTGCCAAATATCATTGCCCTCCTGGGAATCTTTCTCAACACCATTGAAAGCATCAATGATGTCGTTGAGGCTGATGGCATCGGGCAATAGGGCATAGGGATAGTTTTTATTGTAAAGGGGCAGAATTTCGCCCAGCTCATCAAAGGCGTGCTTGATATACTCACGGATACCCTCCAGTTCCTCTGAGCGCATGTCGGGCCGGATCTCCAGCCATGCCTTGTGCCCGAAGGCGCGGTCGCCGTGCTCCGGCTGTTTGGTAAGAACCGGAGGGAACAGGCTTGCAGACTCCATCACCTTGACGGCTGCCAACCGGTTGAACAATGTAAAGGTCAACTCATCCATCAGCTTTTCCCGGGCGTGCTCATAGTCGCCGGTTTCACCGATGTGGTTTTCCAGCATCTCTTCAAAACGCAACCGTTTCGGCCAAACTTCTTCAGGAAGTTTTTCGATTTCCATCGGCTTGTTTTTTCCAATGCCCAGGCGGGCAAACTGCCTATCGAAAGCCGCCTCAATGAGGTCGCGGAGTTTATCTACATGTTCGGGTAGTTTCATCAGTTAGCATCCTGCCAGAAAGTTTCTATATCCAGTTCAATCTCTTCATCGGCGCTGGCTCCTGCCAATGAGGTCAGCTGGACTGTAAGGAGGGATCTGTATTCCTTCACCGTCATGATCTTGTTTGTGACCTGAAGCCGTATTTTCCTTGGTTTTTTGGGTACCGGTGAGGGTGCAGGTCCGCCTCCGGTTTCCGGGGCCGGCTTGGGAGCCGTTGCAATAAGGCTGCTTTGAATGATGAGCAGTTCGTTTTCCCGGGTCGGCGCCAGCGCAGTATAGTTAAGGATGTCAGACAAAGAATAACCACAGCTCTTGCAGGTGATGGAATATTCCAGTATTGGCTCCTTGGTGATTCGATCGGTGCAATAGCGTTTCAATTCATCCAGCTTGCGCTGATGCAAGATATTCAGATCGGCAGGATAGCCTTTGAGGGTCCTAAGGACTGCATCCATTTTACCGGCTATTCGTTGATATTCATGGCTCATACCTGCCGCTGCATTTTTTATCAGCTTGTAATAGCTGTCTTTTACAATCTGCACCTGCTGTTGGAGACCGCTGAAATTTTTGACCATGTCCTGTTTGTAAAGGCGGGTAAACTCCTCATCTGCTTGCTTAATGGTTGGGTCAGTCCGATCTGCCTTTTTCAGTTCAGACATTACCGCTTCAATAAACTGCTTGAATTCATTTACCCTGAGGAAGTTCTTCTTGATAAATTTCTGGGCTTTCAGAATGGTTTGAATGGAGGCATTGAACGGATCGCTGTTTGAAAGCAGGTACTCGACCTTTTCTATGTAGTTGCCTTCTGTTATTTTCCCGGTAAAGCTCAGCAGGGTTTGCTTTTGGCTGGCCACTTCCGGGAAGAGAACATCAAACTGATCCACTGTTTCATTCAGGGTCGTCAGGGCACCGGCAAAATGATCTGCCGTATATCGGATGCTGTCTGCCAGATCAAAATCATTGGTATTCCAATCGACCGTCTGCCTGGTATGTTCCTCAATTTCAAGATCCCTGAGCAGTTGAACTGCCTGGTTTTTCTGAGCGGCGGTCAATGTTGCGGAAATGGACTTAAAGGATGCTGACTTAAACCTGGTCGCATTGGTGAAAGCGGTCTGTATGCCGTTTTGTTCATGGGAGAACCATGTGTCGCCGTTGTATTTAACAGATAGGTGGCCAGCCCTGAAAAGTGCTGCCAAGGTGGATACAATGGTTCCAAAGGAATACCCCCAGGGCGCTCCGGACAGGTCTGATTCAAGGGTTCTGCCATCGACGTAGCGACTCTTGATTTTTGCATTGAGTTCTTCAACCACTTTCAGGTGATCTCCGGTAAAATTACCGTGGCCATCGAAAAATTTAAAGGTGTCGCCTGGGAAAAGTTTGTTCAAGGTCTCTTTACGGCTGCTG
>Ga0307929_1002298_pt1 | contig 12569 bp, 8 predicted proteins | sample AceLakmetage1330_FD_203160 | JGI IMG/M metagenome (GOLD analysis project Ga0307929, IMG submission 203160) | Saline water microbial communities from Ace Lake, Antarctica - #1330 | ecosystem: Environmental > Aquatic > Non-marine Saline and Alkaline > Saline | place: Antarctica: Ace Lake...
AGAGTTCATTTGATCGGGATCTCAACCCCGAGCCCCACAAAAAGAAATTACTCTGAAGCCCATCCTGTTTGTCATAATTCCTGAATGTAGCCGTTTCGGGATCAAAACGGGAAAGCCCTTTACTGGTGCTTATCCACAAGAATCCCAAATGATCTTCCACGATATCGGCGACATAGTTTCCTGCCAGGCCGTCTCGTTCACGGTAAACAGCGATGTGACCGTTGGCTTCGTCTATCCGCTTTAAACCATAATTGGTTCCGATCCAAATAGTTCCCCGTTTGTCTTCAAAAATGCAGTATATTGAGTTGTTTTCCGATTGGCCCACTGTGTTTTGACGAGAGAGGTAGTTTTGAAAGGCGTTTCGTTCGGGGTCGAACCGGCTCAGGCCGGTATCCGTCCCGATCCAGATAATTCCACGTGAGTCGGCAAATACAGAGAGTGCCCAATCAGAGACAAGGCTATTCGGGTTATTGGGAGTGCTTCGCCATTGCGTAAATTTTTGTTTCTCCGGGTCAAACCGGTTCAATCCGCCGCCATCCATGACAATCCATAGCTGTCCCTGTCTGTCAACGGAAAGATCCCAAATCGTATCATTGCCAAGACTGTTCGGATTGTCCGGGATGTGTCGGTAGTGAACAGAGGTGCCTGTTTGCGGGTCAAACCGGTTGAGCCCGCCCCCCTCAGTAGCCACCCATAAGGTGTTTTCAGGCGCTGCGGCAATGGCTGTTACTGAATTACTGCTCAGGGTGTCTGGCATCCCCGTCTGATGTTGATAATGCCGGAAACTGTTTTTCCGGCTGTCAAACCGGTTGACTCCGCCGCCTTTTGTTCCCATCCAGATAATCCCCTCTTTATCCTCATGGAACGCGCTGACCTGATTGGAACTGAGGCTGTCAGGGTCGCCTGGTATTCTTTTGAAATGTGTGAACCGTTCACTTCCCGGATCAACGCGACTGATTCCGTTTTCGGTTGCGATCCACATGGAGCCAGCTCGGTCTTCATATATATGATAAACTGTATCATCACACAAACTGGTTTCATCAAAGGGGTGGTGCATATACCGAGTAAATATGCCACGTTCGGGGTCGAACTTGTTGAGGCCACCGCCGAACGTCCCGATCCACAGGTATCCGGATCGGTCCTCATGAATTGTCAGAACCGTATTATGGCTGATGCTCTGGGGGTCATTTTTACGATTTTTGTAATGGATGAATGTCCCGGTCTCGGGCGTATACAGATCCAGCCCGCCCTCTGTCCCGATCCACAGCCGCTGCCTGCTGTCCATGCACAGCGACCAAATGTTGTTATTGCTGAGACTGCCAGGGGCTGCATCATCGTGTTGATATCGTTTAAACGTGCCAGTTTCAGGTTCAAATTTGTTCAGACCCCCGCCATAGGTTCCCACCCACAATGATCCTGAGCTATCTTCAACAATTTGGGTCACTGTCATGTGACTGATGGAAGTGGGGTCTTTGGGGTCATGTTGATAGTGCTTGAACTTTCCGGTTTTCGAATCAAGACGATTCAGTCCGCCACCATCAGTGGCAACCCAGATTGTTCCGTTGCGGTCTTCATAAACGTACCAGACAAGGTCACTGCCAAGGCTGCCGGGATCGTTTTGGTCGTGCTGATATCGGGTAAAGGAATCCGATATGGGGTCATAGCGGCTCAAGCCGCCTCCCCAGGTCGCTACCCACAAAGTACCGGCGCGATCAACCAATAGATACCAGGCATAATTGTTGCCAATGCTCTTGGGATTGTTCGACTCATTTACGTAAACTGTAATCTTCGTCCCATCAAACCGGTTTAATCCATTTCGTGATCCAAACCAAATATAGCCCATTTTATCCTGGGCAACAGCCGTGAGAAAATTATTCGAGAGCCCGTTTTCACTATTGAGCATATTGAAATGTACATTCGCTGTGGCAGGCGGAAAAGTTGATTGTGTTTCCACCTTCTCCTCAAAAGAAGATGCGTATACGGCCATTTTAAGGATCAATAAGAAGATAATTGTTATGGTATATGCCCGTCGGTTCATTTTGTCCTATCTGATTGGGAGATAATTTCTATTATAATTACAAAATGTCGGTCATTTTTTGCAACGGCGAAGTAAGCGGCTAATTACAGATGATTGGCAATAACATGTATTCAGTTTCTGTATATTGACCCATCTTATGACCAACCTCACTTTTTGTAACAGGATCTGTAATTAACATATCAGTATTAAGAGATTTTTTACAACATCTTTTTTGGTAAGACTAAAGGCCTTTGAAATATTCACTTGTTTGGTCTGTGAGCAGGAATGGTCAATCTGAAAAATTGTGGATTAACTCAGTCTTCCATTTTTTTGGGGAGGATCATATAATTACCAGCAAATGGAGGCCTGTCTGAGAAAACCTACCTTCGGGTGGAAGGATTTTCCTTCCTTTTTTCAAGTTTCCAGTAGCTGTACCTTGGCATTTTGGGTTTGGGTGCAATATTCACCTAAAGGTTAGGTTCTCTCAGACAACACCCCAAATATAGAATTGGGTGCTTTTTTAAAAAATGGTAAGTATTCTCTTTACAAAAAAATAGAAATGTCATACATGTTGTCATAACACTTATTATTTTTTGATAAAAATAAATTTTATCCGCTTAGCGGTTGTAACTGGCAGTGCGGAGCTATATATAATCCGACAATCAAATAGCCGAGAGCGTTGCGAGACTAAGCCACACCTTTAATTTTAACATCAGACCTCGTGATTTTTATCCATATTTTTTGGACAGTTTAGGTAGTGAATCAATTTATTAATGGCTTCAAATAGCCAGAAACGATTGAAATTACATGATTTGAAAAAAATGCAACTGTCCAATTATCATATAAAATTACTGAAATTTCCTTCAGCAGGGCATCTTGCCCACTGAAGAGATTCGCCAATAACGAGGTCTGAACATTAAATTAAAAGCAAACTATCGGAACATGATATCGATAATGTTAGTCATCATTTTCGGAAACCGTGCTATATCTCAATAGCGATGTCAGCAAAGTAGAAATGTTGTTCGATTTTTTTATAAGCCACGATGCCTCCTGTTTGATTTTTATCAAGGGAACAATACCATAAAATATAAAATAAAATAAAGATTATGCTTAATTTAACCAGGAAAATTACAGAAAAATATCAAACTAACGAGTTGTACGCAGAGGCTTGCCCGATAAAATTGGGAAGGTCGTGCAAAGGTCTCAATATAGACCATGCTTACAAAAAAATTAGGCAATATTTCAATTACGTGTCAACCATAATATCTCATATATAAGGTTTCGTAAGTAAGATGCTTGACGAAGAATCAATTTTGAAAAATTATATAAAACAAAGGTCTCAAGGCTTCACCTTGTTAGAGATCTTAGTGGTAATGATGATGCTGGGTATTCTAACATTCCTCTCAGTGAATATGTTTAAATCCGAAGATGCCCGCAATCAGCTTTCCAAAACCGATGATCGGCTTGAGTTGATAACGGCAAAAATTAAACAATATTATGAAATTCATCAGCAGTTGCCGGTCCATGACTCGGATGGTACTCAAACGGATGAAATACCCGTACAGGTCACTGAGCTTGACATGGAGCAAAAATACCGATTTGATGCCTGGGGACAATATTTGAAGTATGATCCGGGTGATGTAAGTGCTATACAGGATGTGGGCGGAGTTGCCGCGTCCATTGAAAGTGGAGGACCGGATCAAAATATTGATACTAAAGAGGATAATATTATTGTTTTTATTGATGTGATGGCGGAGGCTAAATTCATTGCACTCAGAAAACTAAAGGTTCTCGGGGAAAAAGTAGCCGCCTATGACTCCCTATTTGCAGGTATTGATAATAATGGAAACAAAGAAGTGGATGATATCTTATCCATTGGAGATGCGGTGGAGTTAACAGGTGACGCGTCTGCGTCAGTTAACTTCAATACCTGTCCACCCACCAATAGCTTTAACAATGATCCCTCAGGAGGATTTGCGACTTTGGATGCCATTGAAGACTGTACCCTGGAAGATATTGAAGACTGCAACGGGGTGGTGAATTATAATTGTCCCGCGCCTCTAATCAATCATATTGTCTCGTTTTATGAGCTACCCAATGGTTTGCCCGGGGGGTACGATCTTGATCCCTGGAATCATTATTATAAATGGGGATATGAGGGCAGGCGCCTCATCCCTGATGATGATACCACAAAGATTACCCCGTCGGATCGTCGGTACCACAAATTTTACTCCAGTGGGCCGGACGAAAATGTGATACAGGACGATATTACGTTTGCCGGTCAATAAGCCCGTTCATTGCTGATAAGCCGATAAATTTTGTCAACAAAGTGGAATTTGATATGCCTTGCCCAATATTGAACAATCGAAGCGCCTTTTCTCTGATAGAAATTTTAGCAGTTTTGAGTATCGTTGCCGTCATTCTTTTTTTTATTAACCAGGCGATTCATTTCTATGATGCCAGAAATGATGGTTCCCGGGTACAAATGCGAATGGAACATATTGTTGAAAAAGCAAAGGCGTATTACCTTAATTATGAGAATTTGCCGATAATTTTATCCACGCTCGATGACCCAGTATCACTTCCTCTGGCATCGGATCCTTCAATGGAAAGCGGTTTTGATATTGATTCTAAATACCGGTTTGATAGCTGGGGGCAGGCATTTCGATATATTAGTTATTCAAACGATGGGAAGAACAATCGACCGGGGTTGATTTCCATTGATCCGCTTGAGGAGCCGGAGCCACCACCGGACTGGCCCAGTCCACCGCGGCCTACAATTGTAATACCAGTCGAGAGCCGTACGCTTCTTCGAGCCATCGAGTTTCAAGGACGACGCGTGGCCGGGCTCATTATCAGCAACGGGCCGGATCAGGTCAAAAGCTATACGGTGACCCAAGGATATCCGGAAGTCTATGTTTTGGATTCCGCCAGTGATGACATTATACTACCCATTGATCTGACCGTCGAAGCCACACAAATCGTCCAAGCTGAATTGAAAGTGCTAAATGACAAGGTGATGGCGTTTGATGACCGGTATTTAGGGGTAGACGACAATGGGGATAACGTGCAAATTGACGAGGAAGGCTGTAAGGGAATTCTTTACCGCATTAACGGTAGGGAGCCTATTCCAGAGAATTTTTACGATTGTGATCAAATTGTGTTTGATAATCCATCGACAGTTATTCCGCCTGGAACCGATAAAGATATTAATTGCGGCACATTGACATTGGATTATATGAAAGCTTTTTTTTGTCGCAAGCCCTGGACAAATTGTCCGCCGGGATATTATGTGCCGGAAATCATAGAAATTCCTGCGACTCTCGTGCCTGTGACAGACAATAATTACGATCCGGATTTTCCCAACGCGCTTTGTCCAGGTACCCCAAGAGCGGCTGTCCCGGCAGATTATGCCAGGATACCCTTTGATCGGGGGAACCCAAAATTTAGCGATTGCCACTGGGGATTGGTTAAAACGCAGTATGGCACCCCGGAGGAGACGGAGGTCAATGAAACCGATAGTGACTCGGCTCGGGCGTTTATGTCTTGTTTGTTTAACCTGGCGACCGGGGCTGTAGTCGATCCATGGCTCAACGGCTATGTGTGGGGATGCGGGTCTGGGCCGGGTACAATCCTCAATCCAGAAACCCAGGGCGGAAATAGTTTTGGTGTCTATTATCCGGGTGGCTGCGAATATTATTATGATGATACAGATCCCCGATATCATCGGTTTTTTTCAGCCGGGCCCAACGGATGGCCCATGGCCTTGGAACTGGAAATCGATAATGGGGAAACGCCCACCGATGACATCCTTTTCTGATGCAATATCAGAAGGGTATCGATTGAAGGCAAATGGTTAAAACAATAAAGTGACAAAAATGATACTTGAAGTAAATTCACTCAATAAACAGTATATGAGCAAAGAGGGAAAGGTCCATGCTCTCAAAAATTTGGACCTGCAAGTTGAAAAAGGTGAAATTTTAGGGCTTCTTGGACCCAATGGAGCGGGGAAAACTACGGCGGTTAAATTAATCATGGGATTTTTACATCCCTCTGGTGGCGATATTCGGTTGGCAGGGCAGGTGTTGAAACCGTCTGACCCAAGGATGCAAATCGGTTATCTCCCTGAAAGTTTTCGGCCCAATCCTAACCTGAGCGTTAAAGAGTATTTGACCTTTCAATGCCGGTTGGCCCATGGCAACGGCAGGTTTGTTCCTGAAGAAGTCAATACATTATTGAGCCTTGTCGGCATGGAACGGTTCAAAGATCGTCGAATCTCAAATTTATCCAAAGGGATGGGGCAGCGTGTGGGGCTTGCCCAGGCATTTGCCGGAGATCCTTCCATGCTGATATTGGACGAGCCCACATCCGGATTGGATCCATTGGGGAAAGGAGATGTGATTCAGCTTTTACTGGATATGAAGGCCGGGGGGAAGACCATTTTCTTTTGTTCTCATATCCTTTCCGAAGTCGAGAGACTGTGTGATCGTATCGGCATTCTCAATGAAGGTGAGATTCAGTTCATGGGCACAGTGGGTTCTTTTTTCGAAAAATGGCAGGTAAATAATTTAGAACAGGCATTTAGGCAGGAGGTGCTGTGCGGGCAATCTTGACCATCGGTAATATCACGCTGAAAGACAGTTTCAGGAGTCGTGTTTTTTGGGGTATGTTGATTTTTTTGGCACTTTTTCTCATGTTTTGCGTGTATATCAGTTCACTATCACTTGGTGAGGTGGCCCGGGTTATCGAAAACACGGGTATGTTAGGCATTACGTTGTCTTGCTTGCTGGTAACCATTCTGTTTGGGCTATACGCATTATATCAGGAAAGAGAACGAAACGAGCTCTATGTGATTATTAACAGAATGCCCCGGGGCCACTATCTGATAGGACGCTTCCTCGGGGCAAGCTACACGGTGATTATCTTTGGTACGCTCATGGGGATAGGCGTTTTTGTCCTGACATGGCTAATCGGTGGAAAGTTTGCACCAGAGCTGTTCTTAGCGGTTTATATGGATATTTTGGAGTTCACCCTGCTGACCGCCTTTGGACTGTTGTTTTATACCCTTGGGTTTACCTTTGCCTTAAATGCATTTTTGTGTATAACCGTGTTTGTATTGGGACATTCTTTTGATGAGGCGATATTAAGCTTTATCGGCCTTGGCCAGTTCGGCAGCCAGGGGCATAAAATATTTATAGAAATTGTATCCTACCTGTTCCCTAATTTTGATATGTTCAATTTTCGACTCGATATTGTTCATGGTGCATCTATTCCAATGGATAAATTCTTTTATGCAAGCACGTATTGGTTATTCTATGGTGCTGCTGTGTTAACGCTCAGTGCCATGGTGATGAATCGTAAAGATATATAGATGATGCCATGAAAAAACGATTTATCATAGTATTGGGGTGTTGGTTGGCAGCGGTTTGTGTCAATTATTTCTGCCGTGTTGCCCATCCTTTGGAAATAAAAGAGGAAATTCGGTTTGTACCTCAACAAGCCGTGGTGGATATTTTATCTTTTGACCATCGTGGGCTGGCGGCGGACGTTCTCTTTATTCAGACCATGCTTCATTCGGGTAGTCTTATGTGGAAACCGTTTAAATATACATTTGATAGTGAATGGAGCTATCAAATTATGGACCTTGTGACCACCCTTGATCCACAATATTTAACCGCCTATCTTTTTTCCGGCATGGGCCTGGTTCACGGTCCAAAAGATGTTCTTCTGGCGCGTCCCATTCTTGAGCGGGGCATGACCCATTACCCGGAGAACTGGGAACTTCCTTTTTGGCTTGGGTACCATTGTTATATTTATTTAGAAGATTACGAGACAGCCGGAAAGTATTTTTGGCGTGCTGCCCACCTGCCCAATGCACCAAAAAGTTATATGTCTCTCCTATTTTCATCTTTGAAAAAGGGGGGGGAGTATGAGAAGGCAATTCTTGCACTAAAAGGCATGATTAAACATACTCAAAACCGTAAGATAGCAAAGATTTATCATAACCGAATTGTTCATCTTGAGAACATGGTGGCGCTGCAAAATGCCCTTAAAAAATTTAAAGCGATCAAAGGCCATCCGCCGGAAAACCTCAACGAATTGGTAGCTGAGAAATTGATGGACACCATACCGAAAGATTCTGCGGGGAAAGACTACTTGTGGGATAAGCAAACGCTTGGTGTGAAAATTGCGAATTAGTATTGCAAATTAGCAAAGTATGGTACCCTCACCCTATGATCTATAAAGATTTTTTTAACCTGACGGATACACCGTTTCGCCTGACACCGGATGTCGATTATTTCTTTTCGAGCCAGGGCCATGCCGCTGCTCTTGAAACACTTTTTTACAGCATTCGTTCCGGAGAAGGGTTTGTTCAAATTACCGGTCAACCGGGTGTTGGGAAAACCCTGCTGGTTCGGCATCTATTAAACCAGCTTCACGGAGAAGTGAAAACGGCACTTATTCTGCACCCCCGCCTGGGGGCAGAAGACCTTTTGAAAGTTATCCTGGAAGATTTAGGCATCCGGGCTGATGTCAATGCAAACAATACCAAGGAGGGGCTTTTGAAGTTCTTCCGGAAACATCTTCTGGATACCGGGCAAAAAGGGTGTACCACCGTGGTGATTATTGATGAGGCCCAGGAGATCCCCGATGACACCCTGGAAGAGTTACGGTTGTTGTCTAATTTGGAAACGGAAAAAAAAAAATTATTATCCATCATTCTGGTGGGACAAACTGAGCTTGAAAAAAAATTAAATCACCGGTCCTTGCGTCAGCTTTATCAGCGAATAACAATTCGGTACCGAATTGAACCATTCACCCGAAAGGAAACGGATGAGTATATCCGGCATCGGCTATCCATTGCCGGTGCTGCCGGAAATGTTTATTTCTCAAACAGCGTCCTTCATGCGATTCATAAAAAAAGTGGTGGCATCCCGAGGCGAATTAATATCCTTAGTGAACGGACCTTAATGGCGGCCTGCGTTGAAGGCCATCAAACCCTGAAGAAAAGGCACGTGAAAAGGGCAGTCACAAGTTATCTGGGGACGGAACCTTCATCCAACACAAGTCGATATCCAATAGGGATGGCGGCTTTTCTGCTGGCCGTTTTTCTTTCAGCAGGCACCTGGTATCTTTTTTTTTCAGGATACAGCAATCCGTTTATATTTGCCAAAGGGGCTTTAATTGCTTGGGAAAAACAAAGCGTAACCGATGGGGCGGAAGATGATGAAAAAAGCAACGGCCCCGGGGCGTTTGCACCATTAACCTCCAGTTCTAAACCCGTTTCTTTTGCGCCAGGCACAGATTTGAAATTTGAAAATCCGCCGGTGGACAGGCTTCCTGAAAACTGGCGGTGTTTGGTATTAGACCGGCAGAATGATCAAGGAGAAATCTGGCAGGGTAAAGGTAAAACAGTCGTGCCGGTTCAATCTTTTGAAATCCACCACATACCCTTAGATGACGGGATCTATCTTTTGGGTCAAGGCAGGGATAATATCCCGTTTATTTTAAGCCACCACGGTTTTTTGCCTGGGCAGCGAAATCCAGGGCTTGCTAAACGATTATGGTCCCAGTTCGGCATCCATGATAAATTGCCGATGATCCCTTTAATTATTTATCCCGGTAAGCGTGAGGGCAACCGGATACAAGATGGTGGAGCGGCTAAGCATATCAGGACCGTGGTCGATGGATGGGCCGATGCGTGGCGTTCTCTGGATATTGATCTTTATATTCAGTATTATGGTCCGACACATATTGATTATTTATCTGCTGGGCAAAAATCAAAGATAATATCCAGAGCGGAATATTACAGGAAAAAAGGGGGCCTGTTTCGTCGGACCGGGTCTCTCACCTTTCGAATTTCTGAGCCTGTTTGTATCATCAATCCTGCTAGCCCGAATACGGCGATGGCCTTTTTTTACCAGTACTATGCCTCTACCCGGTACATAGATGAAGGTATAAAAATACTGTTTTTACGGCAGATGACCGAATTTGACGACACGGCACCGGCCTGGAAAATTGAGGGCCATTTCTGGATGCCCATGCCGTCTGTTACAAAAAAAAAGGATAGCTGATGTCGTTGTCTAAGTGTGTAATAAATCGTGATCAAAAAGGGATTTCACTCCTTGAAGTTCTGCTTGCCTTGGCAATTTTATCTGTCGTGGCGATTTATCTTTCAAGAATGGTTGCTTTTGTTGAATCGGGAAATAAAGTCGACCAGAGTTTTGACAGGATGGAGAAGATCTCCCGATACATAAAAGTATACTATCTGAGTCATGAAATCGTTCCTTCTCCTGTGGAAAACCCACCGGATAGTGTGCCGTTGGACGACGGGTTATTTAATTTGCCCCAGAAATATCGATTTGATGCCTGGGGACAATATTTTTCTTATTTCAAAGCCCCTACAATTGTCGGTTTTAAGGTGAACGGGCACAATGCAGCAGGTGTGTTAATCAGTCTGGGGGCAAATCAGGTAAAAGATTATAATAATACTGATAACAATGTTTACACCGGTGGGGGGGATGACCTGCTGGTTCCCATTGTAGTGGAACAAGAAGCCTGGCAGATTGTCATGGCTGAGCTTGATGTGCTCGAGAAACGGGTGATGGCCTATGATCGGATTTTTGCAGGAATTGACAATAATCCTTACGAGCCTGGGGATCCCCCGGATATTCCCTCAAAGGGTGCTTGGATTTATGTACATTCTCCTCCTATAGAGCCGCCCCCACCCTATGAATTATATAAAGAAATACCAGAAAATCCTAAGTCATATTCTTTGGTGGATGAGGACGGCTGTGTCAGCGCCACTGGGAGCGGGGAAGGCTGCCTTCCCACGGGTATTGATGAAATGTCCAAAGATCCAAGCTGTGGTCGTGCTATCATTGGTGAATGCTTAATGATGAATGGACTGAAAGATCTTCTGGTATTATACGGGCTTAGATCAAATGATTTATGGCGAGAAGGTCTCCGGTATTATTCTGATCCCTGGGGCAATCCTTACAAATGGGGGGATAGCGCAACTTTTTCACCCGATGATAGGCGATATTGTGTTTTCTATTCCACGGGGCCTGATGGTATCAACAGTAAAGACGATATGACACCTTATTAGGGTCAGGAGCAATTGATGGATTTAAAGAGCAGTCGTTTTTTTTTAAGTCAACCTAAAACCGGTTTAAGTGACTGCCGGGGCTTTTCCCTTTTGGTCATCGTTTTTTTAATAACATCGGTGGCTGTCATGGCAGTGGGTGGTTTGAGCCTGATTGTAAAATTACGGGCGGTGGAGAAAGAGCGTTTGGTGCCGGAAAGACTGGATACCATCCGCCAGGCTTTGCAGTGGTATTATCTTTCCCATCACGATTTGCCGCTGTCCACTGATCGAGATACAGATCTGGATTACACTGTTCCCACAAAAGACCTCAATTTGCCCCAGAAATACCGTTTTGATTCCAAGGGGCAGTTTATTCGCTATGATTGCTCTCAAACAAATGAAGGAACCGTGGATATTCAGGGCTTGACGGTTCAAACTGTAAAGGTGGCTGCAGTTCTGATTGCAAGGGGGCCGGATGGACAAATCTCCCCCGGTAATTTGGAAAATCCCTATGCGGATCCGGGTGAATCCAGTGACGATATTGTGGTTGCGGTTTCTCTGCGTGTAGAAGCCATAAAAATAGCCGGTCGTGCAGTGGCTGTCCTTCAAATGGCTGCCAGAGCTTATGATGACCAATTTTATAACATCAATAACGATGGAGATACATGTTATCCGATTTGGTCTAAAGATGATATGGGGACACCGGATCCCTCGGATGATGTGTATAAAACTCCATTGCCGATACCTTTTATCGATGAAGATGGCTATGTGCCGGCTGAAGGCGGAATAGGGACAAACTGTGTTCGATACAATCAACTCACAAACGATCCGGATCGGGGAACGGCTTCCCTGGACGAATGTTCCACTGCTGTAACGGATATCATCGATGTGTTTGGTTTAAATAGTCACCGGTATGCCGTCGATCCCTGGGGAAATCCCTATCTCTGGGGAAGTGCTTCTGAATATGGTGGTCATGATATTTTAGAAGAAGATGATAACATCCGGAATCGTCGCTATTGGACGTTCTATTCCATGGGGCCGGATAAAATAAAAGATACTCGTGATGACATTACTCCCTCCACTGATCGCATTGATGGGTATAGGAGCAAACCCGAAATTCGTTTGCAAAATCCGGACAATAATCAATGTGTTCAAATTGTAGATTAAATTGGGACTTTAAAATCGGACTCCCATAATTTTTTTAGCCGGAATCTAACATGGAAAAATTTGGATAAGCAGCTTTGGGTTCACAGTGAAGAATTTGTAAAAAACGCTTGCATGTGAAAGTCTTTTATGTTAACCTTTTTAAAAATACTAATTCTTTAAGATACTAAAAGGTCATCGGGGTCATAAGAAAATAGCTATTGTTCCAATAATACGTTGGATTTAGGCTTCAAGGGCCTGTAACAAATGAGAGTCTCCGTTATTTTCCAATCTCTTTGGCATGGCAATAATATTGCCTGG
>Ga0307929_1002299_pt1 | contig 12569 bp, 8 predicted proteins | sample AceLakmetage1330_FD_203160 | JGI IMG/M metagenome (GOLD analysis project Ga0307929, IMG submission 203160) | Saline water microbial communities from Ace Lake, Antarctica - #1330 | ecosystem: Environmental > Aquatic > Non-marine Saline and Alkaline > Saline | place: Antarctica: Ace Lake...
GGATATTACCAAAGCCACACACCAGGAAATGCGTTCGTTGGTATGTGCCCAGTGCCATGTTGAGTATTATTTCAATAAAAACCTTCCTGGAAAAGAAGGCATTCCTTACCTGGTGTTACCCTGGGATAAAGGGATGGGAGTTGAAGGCATGCTTGCATATTATGATGAAATTGGTTTTAAAGACTGGACCCATAAACTCAGCAAAGCACCAATGCTAAAAGCCCAGCACCCGGGATACGAAACATGGATTACCGGAACACACGCCAAAAATGGTGTTACCTGTGCCGATTGCCACATGCCTTATACATCAGAAGGTGGACAGAAATTTAGCGACCACCACATGCAAAGCCCATTAAACAATATAGCCAATTCCTGCCAGGTATGTCACCGACAGAGCGAGCAAGAGTTGAAGGAAGCTGTATTTACAAAGATGGAGAGCGTTATTAGTCAACGCGATGAGTTGGAGAAAATGCTGGTACGTGCCCATGCCGAAGCAAAACATGCCTGGGACAATGGTGCTACTGATGAGCAAATGAAGAGTATCCTCAAGTTGATCCGTCACGCACAATTCAGATGGGATTATGCTGCTGCTGCTCATGGTGCCGCCTTCCATAACTCACTCGAATTACTTCGCGTGGTTAGTTCCGGAATGCAGGAATCCCAGGAAGCCCGTATTGAACTTGCCGTTTTACTGAATAAAATTGGTGCATCCTATCCTGTGCCATATCCAAATATCGAAACCAAAGCAGATGCCCAGGCATACATCGGCCTCCCAATGGAAAAGCTGGAAGCTGAAAAAGCAAAGTTTGTTGATGAGATTGTCCCGCAATGGATAAAAGAAGCTCATGAAAGGGAAAATAGCTGGGGAGTAAATTATTATTAAAAGGGGAATTTGTAATTAGGTAATTAGGATTTGTAAGCGGGTCTGCATTGAGCGGGCTCGCTTTTTTTATTGACATTGAGCTAAGACGTTATACCAATTTAACATCAAAATGATCCCGCACGTACGGGATCATTTTGATGCATAAATGGTAAATGCCGATGTATATTTAAAGCGGTATTAAAAGCATAGTGTAATAATGGTGCATTTTAAATAACAATCGGTAGTATGTGGTTTTGTCGAATGCCGTTTGCATTTTGAAACTAAGCAATTCCGTGTGTACGAAATTGGTTTTATATTGTTCAATGTTCAATTGAGGTAGGTTGCTTTTAGATATAAATTATAATAAGACCTTTATGTCCTTTTATGGATTCTATTATTACTTTTGTATCCGATAAACAATTAAAATTTATAACTAATGGATATAAACACAAACACCATTGTAGGTGACATAGTAAGGTCAAATTTTAAGACCGCTCAGTTGTTCGAGAAGAACAACATTGATTTTTGTTGTGGAGGGGGCATCTCCGTTGCCGAAGCTTGCAAAAACGCCAACATCGACCCTAAGCAGCTTCTCCCCGAAATTGAACAAGTATTGCAGGTTAGTGATCCCGATTCCAGGTATATCGAAGAGCTTGAATTGGATGAGTTGGCCAACTATATTGTGAAAAGGCACCACAGCTTTGTGACCGAGAACATTCCTTTTCTCAAACAGAAACTTCAAAAACTTTGTGATGTGCATGGCGAAAACCATCCCGAGTTATTTGAAGTGAATAAACTCTTTTGCGAAGCAGCCGGAAACTTAACCATGCATATGCAAAAGGAGGAAATGATTTTGTTTCCATATGTTCGCAATATGGTAAAGCAAAAGCAAGGTGGCCCCAAAACCACTCAGTTGGGTAATGTCCTTGGTCCCATCGAGGTAATGAATCTTGAGCATCAGGCCGAAGGGGAACGTTTTGAAAAAATGAATTCCTTGACAAATAATTTCACCGCCCCGGCAGACGGTTGCAATACTTATCAGGTTACCTTTAAAACTTTACAGGATTTTGAGCAGGATTTGCACCGCCACATTCATTTGGAGAGCAATGTTTTGTTTAAAAAAGCGATAGAACTTGAAAAGGAATTAACTGCTTAACAGACTTATAAAATGTTAGCAAAAGGTACAGAATATGCAATCCGGGCCTTGGTTTATATTCAGTTACAAAACTGGAAAGAGCAACACCCGGGAGTGATCGAAATAGCCAGGGAAATTGGAGCACCCGGAGCCTATTCAGCGAAAATTCTACAAACGCTTGTCCGCCACCAACTCCTCAAATCGATGAAAGGGAGGGGTGGTGGTTTTTTTTATGATAATAACCAGTCGGACATAACGATTTATGAAGTCATTCATGTGATGGAGGGGGATGCATGTTTCCACAAGTGTGGCTTTGGCCTGAAAAATTGCAACTGTGACAATCCCTGTCCCTTACATGATCAATTCATTCAAACTCGTGAAGGCTTTTTTAACCTTGCAAAATCCGAAACCATTCATACGCTTTCGCAGAAAATACTTGATGGAAAAGCTGTACTAAGTAGATTGGATCAATAAAGGTTCAATCTCCTTTATTTTGACTTTTGATTCTTCAGATTCGACATGGCCCGATTTTAATTTAACTCTGTGCCTCCGTTCCTTTGTGGTTAATCCCCTTCCCTAAAACGTCACCAAATGGTAATCGCCCTTGATGAAATCCGTTAGCTCCACACCGATGTATTTTACTTCGATACCCAGTTTTTCCAGGTCATCCGAAACTTCGTATTGATCGGCGCAGCCCTTGCAAGCCAGTAGGTTTATCCCAATCTCATCCATATCTTTGATGGTTTCCTGTAACTCCTTATCTTCGGTTAGTAACTTTGCCGATGGCCCCCAAATCACCAGGGTAATATCTTTCCACCATCCATATTTTTTGGCGTTGTAGGTGTACATGAATACCATCTTTTTGGCTACTTCCGGGTCGCCACTGGTCCAGAGCACCACCAATTTTTCTGATGCGGGAATTTCAGTTGAGTCACTCTCCATCGTAGTTTGTTGCTTCGTTTCCATAGTTTTAAATTGCTTTGCGTTGAGGTTTAATGAGAATAAAAATAAAATACTAAAAATTGAAATAATGTTTTTCATAAGGCTTTGTGTTTTAAGTAAAATTTTGTAATACTGTGTTTTTCAATCTTTTTCAAAAAGACAATCCATCGTTAGGTTATTTGTAACCACTTCAAGACTATTGGCATTTTCGGAAACTCCATAAGTAGTGATCATGGCAACAAACACATTTTTTCTGGTTTTTGTGCTTTCCTTAAACTGAATAATCTTGTTCCTGATATTTTCGTAAACTGGTTTGTTGATGGTAAATGGACCATTATAAAATTTCATTTCGCAAAGATTAATAATCCCGTCATCACGGTCGATAACAAGATCTACCTGGGCTTTAGCGTTGTGCCATCCCGAATTAATGGAGTAGATTTTTGCCACACCCAATTCTTTCTTGATTTGTTCCACATGTTTCAGGCAGATGGTTTCAAATACCAGGCCTGTCCATGTTTTATAAGTTTGTTTTGGGAACAACTTGACCCATGTGCCAGTTCCCTGTCCTTTGTTGGACTCCATAAACTTAAGGTAGAACAAGGAGTATTCATCCGCTAACCTGTAAAGCGAGTCTTTTTTCTTTTTCCCAAACGGGATATAATGGGCCACAAAACCAGATTCTGTTAATTCACCCATGGCTTTCGTAAAAATCCCCCCACTCCCCATTTTGCATAGTTCCAACAGCATCTTTCTCGTCACCCCCGCTTTCGTTTTCGACAAAGCTTTAACAATGGTTTCGTGAACCTCGGAATTTTTAAACAGCGACTTGAATACTTCATTAAATTCATTTACCAGGGGCCCATTCTCTTCAAAGCACATCCGGTCGATATTTTGCGCCACGCTCTCGCCACAGTTAACCTGGTTCAGGTAATGTGGCACACCACCAATAGCCATATACAATTGCAGGATGTCGTAATGGCTGAGCTTAATGTTTTTACTAAGCAAAAACTGTTCTGTTTCATTAAGGCTAAAAGGCAATAAGCGTATTTTTTGCGAAAGCCTGTTGTGTAAACCACCCTTATTTTTAATGATTTTGTTTACCATAAACGAAGCAGCCGAACCACATACCACAACTACAAGGTCATTTCGTTTGGTGCAGTAAGTGTTCCAGAAATGCTCGAAAGCCATCAGGAATTTTGACCTGGCAGTAGCTATCCACGGGAATTCATCAATGAATATTACTTTCTTTTTTGCGCCTTTTAACCCATTCAAATATTCTTGTAACAATTGGAAGGCGTTTATCCAGTTTGAAGGAATTTTAGTGCCCTCAAATTTCTTTGATGATAACATCAACTGCATGTGAAAGTTTTGAAGTTGGTCACGATTGCTGCCATTGTACAGGCCCGTCAATTCAAATGCTATTTGCTTTTTATATACTTCCCTAATAAGGTATGTTTTTCCAACCCTGCGCCGTCCAAAAATTGCAATTAGCTCTGATGAATTACTGGCGAGCATTTTGTCAAGTATTTTGATTTCTCTATTTCTTCCAACTAACATATTATTAGATTTTTAAATTAATTTACATATTCTGAAAGGTTTCCAAATGTACTATTTTATTCGAGATTTGGAAAGGTTTCAAACAATTTTATTTGAATATTCCTATCTCGAAACATTTCCAAATCTATCTTTTTTTGCCACTTTTGGAAACATTTGAAGCATTAAATTGTTATAGTTACCTTTGCTTCAACAAATCATTCCAATTTACCATGAAGCATATTTCAAAACTACTTTTCATCATCATATTACCACTCTCTTGCTACGCGCAGCAAACCATCAATGGGTCAATTACTCACGACGGACTGCAGAGAGACTACATCCTTTACATCCCGGCAAGCTATACCGGAAGCACTGAAGTTCCTTTGGTTTTTAATTTCCATGGATATGGAAGCAATGCTACACAGCAAATGTGGTATGGTGATTTCAGATCAATAGCCGATACGGCTGGTTTTTTAATCGTCCATCCCGAAGGAACGTTATTTAATGGTACAAGCCACTGGAATGTGGGTGGCTGGACTGTGGGAAGTACGGTGGATGATGTTGGTTTCACAGCTGCTTTGATGGATTCGCTGGCGGCAGAATATAGCATCGATGAAAGCCGGGTTTTTGCAACTGGGATGTCGAACGGAGGATTCATGAGTTTTCTACTGGCTTGCCAGTTAAGCGAAAAAATTGCTGCTATTAGCTCGGTTACGGGATCGATGACACCCGAGACCTACAACAACAGCAACCCTCAACATCCAACACCAATCCTACAAATGCATGGCACTTCTGATGGGACTGTACCTTATAATGGCACTGCCTGGACGAAATCAATTGACGAGGTTATCCAGTACTGGGTGGGTTATAATAATTGCAACACAACACCAACTGTTACTGCCCTACCCGATATCGATCCAAATGACGGAAGTACTGTTGAGCATTTTGTTTATGGTGATGGTGAAAATGGTGTTTCAGTGGAACACTACAAAATTATTGGCGGTGGACATACTTGGCCGGGAAATGCTTTTGGAGGAGCTGGCACCAATAATGATATTGACGCTTCGATGGAGATTTGGAAATTCTTTTCAAGGTATGATATCAATGGATTTATTGGGACTACCGGAATTGAACAATTGATGAAAGGTGATTTAGAATTAGTGATTTATCCTAATCCAAGCACTTCCACTATCAGTATTCAGGGTAAACTCACGTATCCGGTGAAGTATGAATTAATTTCTCTAACAGGAAAAATTTTGATGCAAGGGAAAATTAATTCTAAACATCAGCAAATAAATATGTCCGATTTATCGCCGGGCATTTACTATTTGAAGATTGAAGGAAAAGTGTATAAAGTTTTGAGGCTAAAATAAGTCCTGTGCCTGGTTAAATCTTAGCTCACTATATCAAATCAGAAGAATTTCAAAATTCGTGAAAATCTTTAGAAACTTGTTGCACCCTTATCAAATCGTTTTAGCTTTGCTCAAACTAAATCACTGAATCTTTCAACTAATACTTGAAGTTTATGTCGCGAAAGCACTTCATAAAACACATCCCTTACATCCTTCTCATCTCTTTAGTTCTTATTATCTCTGTTTTCCATCAATCGGTGGCTTGCACTTACACCCTTAGCATGCACGACAGCTATGGCGATGGCTGGAATGGTGCTTACATCGAAGTGTTTATAAATGAAGGATTGGTAGGCACTTATTCGGCAGAAGAATTTATGAGCATTGCAGAGATTGAAATTATCGAAGGTGACTTGTTAGAGCTAAACTATTCTTCAGGTGAATATGAAGAGGAAAACACCTACCAGTTGTATGATCCTGGTTGGAATGCAGTTTTTGCTGACGGGCCAAATCCACAAACTGGTAATGTATTTTCTTCAACCCTCGATTGTAACAGTACTCCGGTTCCGGGTGGAAATCCTTGCTCGGCCATGGCAATCGATACAGGTTGTTTTTTTACAAACAATGCTGGTATGCCCGGCACAAGCTATAACCCCGGTTGTTCAAACTTTCAGGGTGGAGATATTTGGTTTACCATGCCAGCCCCTCAATCGGGAAATATTAGTTTCCTTACCCAAAATGGTGATTTGACTGATACAGGCATAGCAGTGTGGACAGATACAACGTGTACAAACCTTCAAAATATCGGCTGCGACGATGATGGTGGCAATGGATATTACTCCTTCCTTTCCTTATACGATCTCATTCCCGGGCAGGTTCTTTACATCCAGCTGTGGGGTTATGGAGGGGCAACGGGTTCGTTTGAGCTTTGTGTTACTGATTTGGGAACAGTCGTATTCGAGAATTCAGAATTACCCATTATTATGATTAATACTTTGGGGCAAACCATTATTCAGGACGAAAAAATTGATGCACTGATGGACATCAAATACAATGGCCCGGGCAGCATTACAAATTTGACCGATAGCTCAAATGTTTACAGCGGAAATATTGGCATCGAGATCAGGGGGGCGACATCGGCAGGATATCCCCAAACTCCCTATGGACTGGAAACCCGCACAGAGCTTGGCCAAAACAACAATGTTTCACTTTTGGGGATGCCGCCCGAAAACGACTGGGTTTTGCTGTCGAATTACAACGACCGTTCACTTATTCGCAATACGCTGGCCTTTCAGCTATTTGAAGAAATGGGAAATTATAGTGTGCGTACCAGTTTGTGCGAAGTATTGATTGACAGTTCTTATCAGGGAATTTATGTTTTTGGCGAGAAAGTGAAACGCGATAACAATCGGGTTGATATTGCGAACTTGCTGCCTGCCGACACGCTGGGAGACGAACTTAGTGGAGGATATATTCTTGAACAAAATTACTGGAACGAAGAAAATAGTTTCCTGTCAAACTACTCTCCCATCGACCATCCCGAATTTAACGTACACTTTGTGTATAAATATCCTAAAGCTGATGAAATAAACCAGCCTCAAAAAAACTATATCGCTGCTTTTGTGGATAGTTTGGAAACAGCACTTTACAGTGATGATTTTGCAGATCCACAAACAGGTTACCGCAAATACCTTGATGTAAACTCTTTCATCGACTATTTCCTGATCAATGAATTATCGCGGAATAATGATGGTTTTAAGAAGAGTGTGTTTTTCCATAAAGATAAATTTTCGAATGGTGGAAAATTAAAGGCCGGCCCGGTTTGGGACTTCGATTGGGCCTGGAAAAATTTGTGGACATGTTCGATTTTCGAAAATACCGATGGCTCAGGATGGGCTCATCATATCAACGATTGCCCCACCGATAATTATTCCTGTGGATGGTATATCCGCCTTTTGCAGGACACAACTTTTGCCAACGAATTAAGGTGCAGGTATGAAGACCACCGCCTGTCGATGCTGGATACTACATCGATATTTGCCTACATCGACAGCATACAAAACCTGGTTCAAAATGCACAGGCAAGGCATTTTCAAAAGTGGCCCATACTTGGTTTCAGTGGCCCGGCACCGGAAGTTGGCGACATTGCAACAACTTATAATGCCGAGCTCGATACCCTTAAAAACTGGGTTAACCTAAGGTTGCAATGGCTGGATGAAAACATTCCCGGGCTTTGCCTGACTACTGGTGTAGAAAGCAAGGAAAAACCATCAATCAATTTATCGGTTTATCCTAATCCCGGAAACGGGTTATTTTATTTTGAAGGTTTTCTACCCGATGATTCTCCGTTTGTATTTTCTATTTTTGATGGATCAGGCCGAACAATTGAAAGGATGGATTTACAGTCCGGGCACTTGCAATTCGATTATCGCTTAAGCGAAAAGGGAATATATTTTTATACGCTTGCCAATGAAAATGGCTTTTTCGAATCGGGGAAGTTGATTGTGTATTAGCAATAAATTTCCCGCATCACGCAAAGGGTTTAAAGCCCCGCCCAAGCAACCTTCACTTCGCTTTGTCTGGCACAGAAAGAGGTGGCTGGAAACCCTGAATCTGTGAACACCACCGGGCCGCCATCCCTATTCACTTTGTGTCTCCGTGCCTCCGTGGTTAATCTTATTTCTTTTTCAGCACAAGCTTGACTTTTTCATACGGAATTGGATAAGCAGCAATCCACACCTCGGGCTTAAAATCAAGGTGCTCTTTATCAAAACCCAAAACATAAACGTCGATGGATTTGCCAACATCACTTGCATCAACTGGAATATAATAGGTGTAGTTTTTATCACTCTGGCTGTTGATGTATTCCCAGGTATTGGACTGGTAGGATTGCGCCCGGTCGGGCGCACCCCGGAGTTCACCATCTACCATTGCGACGGCATAAGCACCTTCAACGCCGTGCTCACCATTTATGGCCACACACAAATAACTGTTGGGTGCAACTTCATCCAGTACAAACTCTGATTTCCATGTAATTTGGTGTTCAAGCCGGCTTGGGTGGGCAAATAGGTTGGATGCCCGCCAATTGCTCATATCCAAAAGCTGGCCATCGGCATATCCTTCAATTTCACGAATACATGATGGGAAATATTTAAAGCGCAGGTAACGGACAGGCTTTTCAAATTCTATTTCCATTTCTATTCCGGCCAGGTAGGTCAGCGTTTCCCAGTTTTTTAGATCTGTTGAAATTTCCACATGATTGCCTTCACCTTCAAGCAAGGGTTGAAGCGAAAAGATATCACCAACTTTAATGATCAATTTGTCGATGTTGGTAACATTACCCAGGTCAAGCCTGAAACAACCACCTTTGATCTTTTGCTCCCTGTTGTATTTTTTTGAAGGCCAGAAAGCGGTTTCCATCGATCCATCAAACAAATTCTTGTCCCAGATGCCGCGGTCAGTAAATGTCTTTTGATTGAAAAATGCACCCTGTGCTGCTTTTACTTCCGGCACATTGCTCCATCCTGATCTTTGAATTGACCGTACTTCAAGGGCATTGTTATCAGCACTAAAAATGGTTGCTTCGTACAACGATTCCCAGGAAATACTTTCGAGTGTATCCAAAACTACAAAATCTGAAATCTTCCTGAGAATATCTTGTTTAAGTTCCTTACCCGGAAACTCAATTTTTAGTTTTTTACCTTTTAATAATCCTTTTTCTGAGTTGCCATCAAGCAGTGCTGATGTGTAATTTTCTGCATCTGATAATGTAATTTCGGCAGAAGTCCCTGGCCAACCCAGGACTTCAATTTCAACAGACTGTCCTTCTACATGCTTCAAAACTTTGTATTCAGTACCCAATATTGCTGGTTCGTCGATTGGTGTGGAAGAAACAATAAGCAGGCATGACCTGAAAGGATCAACTTCAACCTTCAATTGTTCTCCAAATTCAAAACTCCCCAATACTTTTTCCACAGGATGGAATTGACGAACTTCAATTTGGCCATTATCGATAATCCCAATCTCTTCACTTAAGTTAATGGTATAAGAAGCGTTTTCCCAATTCAAATTTCTTAGGGTGATCAGGCGTGTATTCTCGTCACCCCGTGAAACGGCAAACGGCCCATAATTTTCTTCAGGTAGAGGAATGCCTTCAACCATGATATCACGATACTTTTTGTGCAGGTTGTAGATTCTGGCAAACTTTGGATACTCATCATCACGGAGCAGCCAGGGGTTGGCATAAACTTCCGGTGCCAGGATGAGGTTGCGGTTGAAGGCCTGCAATATCAAATCATCATCCCAGTAATCGAGGCAGGACGAGATGCAAACACCATGGTCTTCGGTAAGCCTTACCAAATCAGGTGGATAACCCCGGCTGATTGCTGCTGCTCTGTGGTGTGGTGCTGTCATCCAATTCGACATAAACACGTCAATATAGGTTTCCCAGCCTTCCCATAAAAATGTTGTGGCGTGAGCTTCGGCTTCTTCACTCAAACCAAGCCGGTGGTTTAATAAAATCAGGTCGGGGGAATAATCCCGGCACTCTGTCATCATTTCAATAAAGGCACCCTCCTTTTCGGGACGCAGCGGGCCACAAACAGCATCAAACTTAAACAGGGCAAATTCGTAATCCTTACAGAGTTTAACCATTTGATCGGACCTTACTTGTTCCTCTTCGGGTGTATCGCCAAAACCATCAGGGCCACCCCAAACACCCAAACGAATTCCCAGGCTTTTTGCTTTTTCATAAATAGGATCAAAACCTTTCGGGAATTGCTTTTCGAAACGATCGGAAAAAATATTTCCATAAAATCGCTTTCCATCAATAGCTCCTGCATCAAACGCATAAATATCTAACTGCATACCATACTCACTTTTCAGCCAGCCAAAAAAGTCAAGGTTAATCAGAGTTTGAGCTTCAGTTGTCCCTTCGTTTGTATTGTTGATCCATGAGAAGTATTGCGCCCTTGAGGGGGTGCTTTCATCAGCCCCTGGATAGACTTCTTGTTGGGCATAGGTGAAGTTGAATAAAATGGAAAGGATGGAGAGAAAAAGGATTTGGTTTTTCATTTGGAACAATGTTTTCTTTTGAAAAAAATGAAGAATTATTCAATAAAGAGAAGTGTAATATTAATACAAAAACCCAAACAACCACAAAGGCAGTTTCTTATCAAAACCCAATTCAATTCCATCAGCAACCACCCAGGCATTTTCTATTCCTGCAATTTGCTTCATTGATTTATTAGCTCCCCCAACTTCAAAGGTCATTTTTTCATCAATTAAAAAATCACCTGATTTGTGAATCTCCGCTTTGTGTTTCTGACTGATCTGATTATAGAAGAAGGTTTCTCGTTGGGTTCCAATATCAGCAGTTTCAGGCGCGAGGGCAAACATTAGGTTGGTATTGTTTAGATACAGTTTCTCGGGCTTGGCCATTTTTTGAATTCCTTTGGTGGCCGATTGAAGCATCAGGATAAGTTGTGCCCGCTGCAATAGGGCAAAAAGTTTGATAAGTGTAGGCCGAGAGACTTCAATGAGGGCAGCAATTTTATGTGTATTGGGTTTAAACGGAACAGAAGTGGAAATAACAGACAGCAATTTTTTCATTTTTAGCACACTCTGAAAATCAATTTTTTCGGCAGCGGGGATATCGGTTTCAAGTACCAGGTTTATTGTGCTTCGTATTTTTTCAAAATAAACATCCCTACCCTCGATGAAATAAGGATAGTACCCGAATTTAAGGTAATCACCGAAATACTCCAATGGTTTTATTTCTTTCGTGATGCTGTAGCTTACTTCTTGTGGGTTTGCCAAAATATCATTCAGGGTGATGGAATTGAAGAACAATCCCCTATCAAACTCAAGATATTCGCGAAATGACAAACCATGAAGGAAATGCTTTACCACCCTTCTACTTAAATCAGCTTCGCCTTTTTCAATTTCAATGATCGACGATCCGGTGAAAACAACATGTAAGTCGGCATAAGTATCATAAATTTGTTTGATCTCAATTGACCAGTTAGGGTATTTATGGATTTCATCCAGAAACAAAAATTTGCCCCCTTTCTTGTAAAACTGGTCTGTCAGGTCAAGTATGGTATTTGATGAAAAATATATATGATTTACATCGGCAAACAACACCTGGTTCGAAGGGTTTTTAAACTCCTTTTTGATATGTTGCAGAATGAGTGTTGTTTTTCCTACACCCCGGGCCCCAAGTATGGAAATTAACTTATGTTCCCAATTCATATTTTTTAAGAGGGCCCGTGAAAATTTCACGGGTGTATTTCTAAGTTTAATATCGAATACTTCGTATAGTCGTTCCATTTTGTAATGTTTATTTTACAAAAATAATAAATATTGTAAAATAGGATTAACAATAAATACAAATATTGTAAAATGCATTTTACAAAAACAAGCTAAAGTGTAAAATAGAAAAAACGTTTTCTATATTATTTCGCTAAAAAGCAAATCAAAAAATCTATCCCGGAATGTAATGCTTTGGTTTTTATATCAGAAAAAATTGAAACTTTCGAAAATCTTCAGAAAGAGTTCAATACTATAAACGCCGATCACTTTAAGTACAAAACTCCAGAAAACGCTACTAATTAGTGTCCGTCTTTTTAGTTGTGTTGTGAAATTTGAATTGCCTTGGGTTTTCCTAATGGATGCCTATGGTATAACCCAAGGATCAAATTGAGTGCTTAAAAAACCCCCGCGATTTCGCCACGCCGCAGGCATG
>Ga0307929_1002300_pt1 | contig 12565 bp, 12 predicted proteins | sample AceLakmetage1330_FD_203160 | JGI IMG/M metagenome (GOLD analysis project Ga0307929, IMG submission 203160) | Saline water microbial communities from Ace Lake, Antarctica - #1330 | ecosystem: Environmental > Aquatic > Non-marine Saline and Alkaline > Saline | place: Antarctica: Ace Lake...
ATCGAAGATTTTGATCATCTCCATCTTGATCTAAATAGTTCAATGAATATTGATAATATAGCCGGCCCGGTTGCCGGATTTGAGCACAGCGACGACATCATTCAGATCAGTTTGGATGATACTTTTGGCCCGGAGGATTTGATTGAAATAACGATTTACTACCAGGGAGTGCCAAAACTTGCTGGTGGCTATAAAGGCAGGCGCTACGAAACCCATGGAAATAACGAACCCATCATCGCCACTTTATCTACTCCTTATCTGGCGCATTATTGGTATCCCTGCAAAGATGGCCCAACGGACAAGCCTGATTCGGTTTATGTTGATATTACTATCCCTGATATCGAAATTAATGGCATCGAACTGAAAGGTATTTCGAATGGCTTGCTTGAAGAAACTGTGGTTGTTGGCGATAAAAAAACTTTTAAATGGCGGCACCGCTACCCGATTGTAACTTATTATGTGATGGCTGCGGTTTCTAATTATGAGGTCATCAATGAAACTTATATCGGTAATTATGGTGAGCAGTACCCATTGGATTATTATGTTTTTAACGAAACCTATAACTCTTCGGTGAACGGAGTAGCTGATATGCCCCTGGCACTGGATGCCTTTTCGGATATATTTGGTGTTTACCCCTTCCATGAAGATAAGTATGGCATGACTGAACTGGGCTACTACGGTGCCATCGAAAACCAAACCAACACCATTACCAACAATATGAGTACAGACTGGTTTATGATTTCGGTACATGAATTGGGGCATATGTGGTTTGGCGATATGATCACCTGTGCCAACTGGCACCACGGCTGGTTGAACGAGGGTTTTGCAACTTACTCCGAAGCACTATACATCGAATCGCAAAATGGCCATCAGGCTTATTTAAACTATATCGACGATGAACAGTATTTTTATGGTGGAACACTATACCTTGAAAATGCCCAAGATACTTTTAATGTTTTTCAACCGATTATTTATAGCAAGGGCGCCTATGTGCTGCATATGCTGCGCGGAGTGCTGGGTGATGAACTGTTTTTTGAGGGTGTGAAAAACTATGCCACCGATCCTGATTTGATGTATGGCAATGCCATCACCGAACAGCTTCAGGAAGTTATGGAATCGACTTCGGGAATGGATTTGGAGTTTTTCATTGATCAATGGGTTTACGACGAATACTATCCAAAGTACCAATATAATTACGAATACAACCCTTTTACTGAAAGTGCTTTGCTATCGATAAAACAAACACAGGGAGCAAATGGCTGGCGCCCACTTTTTGAAATGCCGGTGCAATTTGAATTGGAACTGCTTGACGGAAGCGACACTATTGTTACTGTTTGGAATGATCATGAGGTGCAAACTTTTGAAATTTATAATCTTCCGGAAGTGGTTGACATTACAATAGACCCTGATGGCTGGCTGCTTGATCAATCGGTGTATAATCCCGGTTTGCCGGTAGGCGTTGAAGAAGTGAAGAATTCAGTGGCATTATCGCTTTATCCAAATCCGGCTATGGATCAACTAATCGTAAATATCCATGGGTTTACGGAAGTATGCCCATTCAGGATTTTTAATGTTAATGGGGTTGAAGTTTATTCTAGCACCTTAAACCATCAGCACACAACCATTGATATATCTGAGTTTGCAACAGGGATATATTTTATCCAAACTCCTACCGATAGTGGGTTGGCAGTAAGAAAGTTTATAAAGCAATAGAATTATCATTTTTAGTATCTTTGCTCTGTAGGTACGTTAATTGTATGATGTTATGGATTTTGAATGGGATGAAAATAATAATTTATCAAACCTCGAAAAACACGGGATTGAATTCAATGATACAAAACAAGTATTTGTTGATAAAAACAGACTTCATTCAATTGATAACAGAAGGGACTATGGTGAGATTAGATACATTTTAATTGGAAAAATGTTTAATGCAATAATTGTGGTTGTCTATACTCAAAGGGAAAGTAATTTTAGGATAATATCTGCCCGATTGGCAAGCAAAAACGAAAGGGAATATTATTTAAACTATAAAAGTAAAAAGTCATGAAAGAAGACTATATTTCAGTAAAAGAGGCATTAAATCTTATCAGTGCAAATGAATATATGCCTCACTATAAAGTTAGGTTCAAAAATGAAAAAGTGAAAGTTAATGATGCTATCATGTTAGGAAAGAGTGGAATTGAAGTTCCGGAAGATATAATTGAATATGATGATAAAGCCACTGATTTTTCCGATATATCGAAAATTACAGATGAAGATATTCTGGAAGGAAAAATAAAATGGGCCATAAATGCAAACATTCCTCTGGACAAGGAAATAGCTGACTGGATAAGAAAAGAAAACATAAATGTAAACGAATTTGCAGCGAAACTAATTCGAAGTTTTTATGAGAACATAAAGTCCTTGCCAAATAATGCTGCAATGTAATGAAATCCCCACTTTATCTTTTGCTTGCATTCAAAACAGTTAAGCCTACAACCTCATCTTTCTCGTAACGGATTATGATCTCATCTTCCGTCATTTCAGAATGGTCGGCATGATTGGGTTTTTTAAAATGCATGTATAAAATGTCTGCTTCCTGATCATAATTTGACCATACATTTTTATGCTTCATGAAATATGGCAATACCGATTTAATATCCTTCTCAACTATTATTTCCATAATACTTTCTTTTTGTTAAATTTTTGTTCTTTGTTTGAGAGGTAAGCGGTTATTACAAAACCATCCACCAAACCAATCTCTTTATAGATTACAACAATAAACTTGGCAGTGTGTTCAAGTTTAAAACTAACTGCAATTAAACCGCCTGAATTACCTTGGTAAATAACATTTGGATTATCAATTGTTTCTAATATTTCAAAGTAATAATTTGCAATTTCTGGATGCCCAGTCGAAATGTGATGCCATCGCTCTTCGGTTAATCTAATCGGGACATTATTTTTTGAGATTGCGATTCTCATTTTGGATTATTTCTATTTCTCAATAAAAAAATTATAATTACAAAAATAACAAATATTTCCTAAGGAACTTTCAAATATCGATTAGGGTCATTCCAAACTCCCACGCAATGGCTAATTACCAAATTCCCACATCACCAAATTACCAAATCAAGCTACCGGATCTTATCAAAATCAATACTAATATCCTTGTTGTTTTTAAAATCGTAGAGGGTGAGTTGTCTCAAGCGGTAATAATTTACCCAATAATCCTGCAATGATTTGATAAAACTAATTGTTGAGTTGTCCTTATCAACCTGCGCAACATTAAGGTCGGTAATGCTAATTTTATCAATCATATACCTCTGTTTCGATACTACGTAACCTTTTTGCGCCACAGTATCAGCTTTGGCAGCGATTTGGAGTTGGCGGGGCTGCATTTTAAAGTACATCACCTCAAGATAAATACTTTGTGTAAAGTCGATCTGTTCTTGTTCCACAGCAGTCCTGGTGATCTCGCGCTCTGATTCAGCAATTTTTATATTTCCCTTGGCCAGTCCCCAATCAAGAATGGGCACATGTATTCCAAAACTCAACTGCTGGGATTGTTGAGGATTCTGGTAGGATTCGCTAAACTGCTCCCCTTGTTGCGTCAATCCGTATTGAGCAAACAGGCTTGCTTCAAACCTATCCGTACGTTTAGCATAGTTAACGCCCATGTCTGCCTCTAACAACCTGCGCTCAAATCCAAGGCTGAGTGAATTATTTTCGATGGCTTTGGCAACAGCTTCGTCCACAGGAATATCAAAAAAGTCGATATCTTTAACAGGTGGAATAAGCTCAATATCCTGGTCATCCTGTAAGCGTAAATATGATTTAAGCCTGGACATCCTGTCTTCAAAATTAATATTGTTGGTTTCTACCTCCGACTCTGCACGAAGCAACTGCAACTCCAACTGCAAAAGATCATTCTCGGGTATCTTCCCCAGGTTATAGCGGCCTATGGCAATTTTATAAAGCGTGTCGTAATTAGCATATTTTTGATCGGCTATCTTTTTCTGTATCTGTGAAACCAAAAAGTTAAAAAAGTAATTGCTGGCTGTAATTGAGATTTGCTCAACATTTTCGAGATACTTTTTCTTTGCTTCATTGTATTTTATTGGATCAATTTTTTTTGACCATTTGTAAGGATTGAATGTGAAAATGTTTTGTTGATATCCAATAGTCAATGGATTGCTATACCATGATGAAGAGTCGGTATTTAGATAATCAATTCGTTCGAGACCTGATGATAAATATATGTTTCCTCCCGTAAAACCAATATTTTTGCTCAATGATAAATTTGCTGATGTATTTGCCTGATAGACTTCCCTAAATGCATCCGTGCCATCAGGTTGGGTTACTTTAATAATTGTAGGGCTACTTATATTAGGTGCAACAGCATCAAGGCTCAACTTGGGGAGTAGCAATGCTTTGGAAGTCCGAAATTCCCAAAAGCTTCTCAAAAACTTATTTTTTGCTGATAAAGCATCCGGCGATTGGTCCTGTGCAATATCAATAACCTGCTCAAGGGTGTATTGTTTTGAGAGGGTTTGGCTGTCGGCACTATATCCACAAATTATTAGGCTTAAAAGAATAATAATAGACTTATGATTATGCATACCAATATTTTTTAGGAATTATTGAATCAAAGCTCTAAGGCCTCAATCATTTTTTTTGCATTGAACTCTAATTGCGAGAAAGCAAACCACTTTTTTCCAAGATCCTTTAATGATGCCCCAATATGAAAAACAGTTTCCTCATCTAATATCAAAAACCGATCGTGTGACTTCTTGAATATCTCAAATTTAACCTCAGGATATTGCTGATTATGTTTTTGGAGATCGAGCTTAAATTGCCTGTTTTGATTGGATGAAAAAATTGTAGCATGCACCCCTTTTTCTCGCTTCATTAGCATAGATAGAACTGTCTCGTCCACATAGTTGTCGATTAAAACAATGGAGGATTTCGCTGTTTTGATGAGCTTGGTCACAAACAAGTAAGCGTCAAAAACCTGGCCGTTGAAAAATATACCTTCATTAGGCGGCAGACTGGTTTTAATCTGTAAATCGAATTCATTGACTTTCTTCTTTAAATGATACACATCACCTTCAATTTTATCAATACGTTGATTAACAGCATAACCTTTAAGCAGATACTCTTTTAACACCTTATTTGCCCAAATGCGGAATAGGATACCCCGTTGTGATTTGACACGATATCCAACAGAAATTATCATGTCGAGGCTAAAGTATTCAACCTGATATACTTTACCGTCAGAAGCAGTTGTCGCAAAATTTGCGACAACTGAAATCCCTTTCAGTTCTTCTTTCAAAACATTGGCAATGTGTTTACCAATTGTTTTAACATCTCTATCAAACAAAACAGATAACTGCTGCCGGTTTAGCCAAACAGTTTCCTCTTCTATTCTTACCTCTATCCTGGTAGAAATTTCATCAGGTTGATATATAATTAGTTCATTTTTCATTGTACTAAGAAACTAACACATAAATCTAAATTTTTTTAATCATGCCTCAACGAAGTAACCGGATCCTGTCGTGAAGCTTTCCGGGCGGGCATCAAGCCAAAAACAATTCCCACCGTGGCCGAAACCCCGAATGAAATAAAAATCGACATAGGGGAAACAATGGTTAAAATATCAGCAAACTGCATAATCAGGCGTGCCAGCACTACTCCAAGTACAATCCCGATAAAACCACCGGAAACACTGATAATGGTAGCCTCGGCAATAAATTGAAAAACAATATCGCTTCGCCTTGCACCTATGGCCATTCGAACGCCAATTTCACGGATACGTTCCATCACCGAAGCCAACATAATGTTCATGATGCCAATGCCACCCACGATAAGCGAAATGCTGGCGATGGCACCCAACACGATATTGAAAATGTCTTTGGTGCGTTGTTCCTGCTTTAGCAACAACTCGGGCACTTTCACCTCGAAATCTTTTTTGTTGTTGTGCCTGCGTAGCAACATGCGGTTGATGATGGTAGCGGTTTCACTCAGGTAATCGCTATTGTTCATCTGCACGATGATCTTGTCAAGCTGATGGCTTTGCAGGGCATCTTGATCAGCACTTGAGGACATAGCAAAATCTCCAAAAAACATAACTGACTCCCCACCATTATCAGGTTGAACCTGAGAACGGTCTTTATAACGCAACAGCAGTGTATTGATGGGAGTGAAGACTGTGTTGCTAAATTCACTAACCCCCAAATCTTTGGTGGCAGTTTCGGATATCATCCTGCTTTTTAATACACCAACAACTTTAAGCCAAATACCCCCGCACTTGATCTTTTTATTGAGCGGGTTTTCGGTTTTAAAAAATCTTGATTTTACTTCGGGCCCGATGATACATACCCTGGCACCATTTTTTACCTGGTGATCGTTAAAAAACTTTCCTTCCTGTAATTCCAGACCAAATACTTCAAAAAAATCGGGCAGCACACCTGAGAATTTTGCCGAGCGCCTGACGCCGTCTTTAATCACGTAAGCGGTATAAACAACCTCCGGGCTAATGCGCTCAATGCCGGGAATAATTTCTCGAATGCTTTCAACATCCATCATGTTTAATCCCGGAGAAAATTTTGTTGGGCTACCTTCGCTACCACTACTTTCACCATCTTCGCCTTCGCCTGATCCATCAGTTTGATGGCTTAGGTCAGCTATAGGCGAGATAACGATATTGTTCACCCCAACCATTTTCATCTGCTCAAGGATTTCCTGTTGAGCGCCGTTGCCAATGGCCATCATAGCGATAACAGCAGCCACACCAAAAATGATCCCAAGTGCGGTGAGTATCGACCGAAACTTATTGATGAATACTGCTTCATAAGCAGCATTCAGGTTGTAGCCGTGCCTTTTTAATGATTCCTGGCTAATCATCAATTCGCTGAATTTTCAGGTCGTCACTATCTTCCGGGATGGTGAGATATACCTCGTCATCAGGTTTCAATCCTTCCACCACGATGATCTCGTTTTCATTGCTTTCGCCGGTAATGATCTGTTGCTTGATAATGGAACGCCGTCCATCAGTAAATACATAAGTGACCGAATCGGTATTGAAAAGCGCTTCGAGCGGGATAAATATGCTTGCATCAATTACCGCAGTAACAATGGCATTTTTCGTGGTCATGGCTGGCCTTAGAATGGTATCGGTATCTTTTACATCAATAACAATTTCGAAAACTTTGGCATTCGATCCCTGTTTTTGTTCACCGATGTTTGCTACTTCTATAACTTCACCCTTATAACTTTTATCGGGGAAAGCATCCACGCCAATTTCAACAGGCTGGCCTTTTGAAATTTTACTGATGTCGATTTCGTTGACATACGTTTTAACAATCATTTGGCTCAGGTCGGGCAGGGTTGCCACAACAGGATCCCATGTAGAAATGGTAGAGCCGGTTTTCTTTTTGGTTCCGTTCCAACTGCGTGCATAGATCACCATTCCATTCTTTGGTGCATACACAGTAAACTGCTCCATTATATCAAGCATACGGTCTTTTTGTCTGCGCTTTTGCTGGAGGGTAGCCATTACTTCCGACATTTCGGCAGCAGCCTTTTCAACCTCAAGGTCATAATTTTCCAGGGTTTGACTGTAAGTACGCTCTGCTTTTTCAAGATTGATCGTTGCCTGGCGTTGGATGGCAGGAGGTTCAAATGTCGACTGATCCACTTCTATCTGCCGTTCCTCTAAACCAAATTTCAGATTGACCAAATCGTCACGCTTGCGACGGAGGTTAAGCGTGGTATCAAGCATAGTTTTGGTAAATTGCGATTCCAGCTTTTCAAGTTCAGTTTCCAGGTCCTTTAGCTTGCTCTCAACTTCGGTGCGGTCGAGGTTGGCCACGAAATCGCCCGAATCGACAATGGTACCCTCCGAGACCAGTTCGTTGATTTTGATGTCGTTAAAAATCCTGAGTGAACGAAGGTTCTGAGGGCCGCGAATCTTTACGGAATTTTCGGCTTTAAGTTCTCCGGTGGTAGTTACTGAAATTACAAATTCACCACTTTGCACAGGAACCTTAATCATATTGGTAGCCGGACCTGATTTACCGGTGAACTGCCAAATGATAACCAATATAATTGTAAGTGCAACAAGTGGAATAACGACTTTCTTTTTCATGATGATGGTTTAAAGAGGGTTACAAATACAAAAATACTGATAATATGTGAATCAGGTTTATTCTTTCATGAATTCATCAATGATCATTTCGATGCTGATGCCCTCGGCTTCTGCTTTGTAATTTCTAACGATACGGTGCCTCAAAATAGAAATGGCAACTTTTTTAACATCTTCTATATCGGGCGAATACTTGCCATTGATGGCAGCATGGCATTTTGCCCCAACCACCAAATATTGAGATGCACGCGGACCAGCTCCCCATGTGAGGTATTGGTCGGCCCAGGGGTGTGAGCCTTCGCGTCCGGGCCTGGTTTTAGTTGCCAGTTTTACAGCAAATTCGTACACATTATCCGGAACCGGTACTTTGCGGATCAGGTTTTGGAAAAACAAGATCTCTTCGGCATGAAGCACAACTTCGGGCTTACCCTCGTAAGTGGTAGTGGTGGTTTTTACAACATCAATTTCCTCTTGCACCGAAGGATAATCGAGCCAGATATTGAACATAAAACGGTCTAACTGCGCCTCGGGCAATGGATAAGTACCTTCTTGTTCAATTGGATTTTGGGTAGCCAGCACAAAAAATGGTTCCGACAATTTATAGGCTTTACCTGCCACTGTAATGGACTTTTCCTGCATAGCTTCCAATAGTGCCGACTGGGTTTTTGGCGGAGTACGGTTAATCTCATCGGCAAGGATGATGTTGGCAAAAACCGGCCCTTTGTTAAACTTGAAACTTCTGTTTTGGTCCAAAATTTCAGTACCAATAATATCTGATGGCATCAGGTCAGGGGTAAACTGGATGCGGCTGTAGCTTAACCCCAGCACCTTTGAAATGGTATTTACCAATAAAGTCTTAGCCAGGCCGGGAACACCAATCAGTAATACGTGGCCATTGCTGAATATCGAAATAAGTACATTTTTTACTACTTCGTCCTGCCCAACGATGACTTTTGAGATTTCTTTCTGAAGGAGTTTTATCTTTTCGCCAAAGGCGTCAATTGCTTCAACATCTGATTTGTATTCCATATAATAGTAAGTTGGGTTGTTTCTAAATTATAATGCTTGAATGTGTGAATGATTGAATTTTTGAATGCTTGAATTTTCTCATTCTTACACTGCTCCATTAATACCAGTTTTGTTCGAACTCACAGTCCTTATAATCGTCACTAATCAATATATAGGTCTTACTGGCATTGTATTCAATCCATTTTTTTATGACCTCCTGCTTTTTGTATTGCAAGGCCCAATTTTGTATCTGGCCATAATCATCATCCAGGTTCGCACGGTGAGGCTCTGTTCTTTTTATGAGGGTGAGTAGCCTGTAGGCTTCTTCACCTTTTTCATCTTCCATCAATACAGGGGTTGAAACTTCCCCAACTGAGAGTTTATCAATCACAAAAAACACCTTGGGATCCAATTCATCAACCAACCAGTCGGTACTCCCACTATAAGGATTGATAAGCAAGCCTTTGCTGTTTTTTTCGGGATCTGTAGAAAATTTCACAACGGCATCTTCAAATGTGATAGAATCGCTGCGGATAAGGTTTGCTACGCTGTCGAGGAAAACCCTGGCTTCGGCCAGTTCAACAGGAGATACTTTAGGCCTGATCAAAATATGCCTTACGCGCACAAATTCGCCCCTGCGTTCGATACCTTGAATAATATGGAATCCGGCTTCAGTTTCGACAATATCAGATAATTCGCCGGGTTGCAATTTAAAGGCAATGACCTCAAATTCGGGATAAAGTTCGCCGCGGCCATGAAGCCCAATATCACCGCCCTGTTTTGCCGATCCGGGATCTTCAGAATAGAGCACTGCAAGTGCCTCAAAACTTTCATTATTTTCAATTCTTTCTTTCAGTTTGCGAAGCCGTTCCTGCACTTCAAAGCGCTCCTGGTAACTGATTGGTGGTTTCTTAACGATTTGGGCTATTTTTACAACCGAACTGATCAAGGGGATACTATCGGTTGGCATGGTCCTGAAATATTTTTTTACCTCCGAAGGGGTCACCTTTGTATATTCAGTAATGGTACGCTGCACCTCCTGGATTTTCAGCTGCTCCTCAATCACCTCCGATAATTCAGTTTTAAACTCAATTACCGATTTATCGTAAAACTTTTCAAGCTTTTCCTGCGATCCGAATTGAGAAATAAAATACCGCATCCGGCGATCAAGTTCCGTATTCACTTGTTCCTGGGTCACCTCAACGCTATCGATATCCGCCTGGTGGAGCATGAGCTTTTCGAAAAGCAGGTTTTCCATTATCCTACATTTCACAGTGGGTTCGCTTCCGTCAATACCACCTTGCATCCGCAATTGAATGTATTGATTTTCGACATCGGAATGCAAAACATAATGTTGCCCCACTACTGCCACTACTTCGTCAATCATGGTGCCCTCAGTATCTTGGGCATAAATCATCTGCGATGTAAAGATTAATACAGAAACAAAGTTGAGATACAATATCTTTTTCATTGGGTTTTGTTTGTCAAGTTTATTGTCATTAGGCTTCGCTGTCATTAGTAGTCATTGGCACTTCGCGCGTCATTTATTGTTATTTGCTTCGCGTCATTAGGCTTCGCCGTCATTGACCCTTCGGGTGTCATTTATTGTAATTCTACAAATGACTACAAATAAACATCAATGACTATCAATGACAACAAATGACCACTAATGACTTTATCTTTTTACTTAATAATATTCAAAATCGTTGTTCTGCAAAGCCTGTTCTTGTATTTCCTGTTTCATTGCTTTTATCAACATTTTCTTGCGCATGTTCAGGATTATGGATTTAATTTTGTTCAGTTCCATGGCAAGTGGTGAAATACTCTCGGTGAGCATGAAATCCAGAAAATGTATATAATACAGTTCATTTTCGGTTTTAAGCTCTACAAATTTGTTCTTGGACAAATAGGATTCTGGCTTGTCAGTACTTATTGGCACCCTCGATAAAAGCTCGTCAAAAACAATCCATTCTTCATCCAAAATTCCATAGTCTTCAGCATAACGCAAACAATAAAACTCCAGGGAGTCGCGGTCTTCCTGCAAATCAGACTCGACCAGGCTCTTTATCCTGTCACTTTTTGGTGAATCGATACTAACACTCGCAAAAACAACTTGTACAATATTATCGTTTAACTTATAATTCTGCTGGTTAGCCTGATAATATTTTTCTATCTCATCATCCGAAATAACCGTATCCAGCGATTGCCTTATCAATTCCGATTCGTATTTATAAATAATCAACGACTTCCTGTAATCTTCCAACTGACGGGTAAAATCCTTCTGCGGTTCAGTCAGGTTCTTTTCGGCATGCGACAGGATCAACTGGCTTTTAATCCAATTGTCAACGTAATTCCGGCAAATGGCCAGGCTATCAGATGCACTTACACCAGCAGGGACAAGGCCTTCGAGATTTGAGGCGTACAAATAAGAATCGTGGACCCGTGCAAGCAAAGTTTCTGTATTAGTGAAACCGGCATGTTTGCAAGAGCCGAAAAGCAACAAAAAGACTAAAAATAAAAATGCGAATTTATTCAAATCAAAGTCCGGCTATTTTATTTCATGAAGAACAACCTGGTGTATGGTTACAGGATATTTACCACGCAATTCTTTAATCCACGCTTTTTCGAGGTAATTTTGATAATCGGCCGTGATCAATCCGCGGGCTTCGCTCAGTTTTTTTGGTTCAGGCTCTATGAGTTGATGAATAATTGCAAAACCTGTATTTCCATCATCGTCATCTTCAATCTTCGAAACACCTTCTTCCCATCTGATATGCCCAATGATTTCGTTGGCAGTGCGTTCATATTTTTTGTCCACAACATTGATAGTGACCAGTGAGTCGTTGGCAAAGGCTTCTTTGATCTCTTCTCCGCTCTTGCCATCTTTAGCCATCTTGCGCGCTCTGTCCACAGCTTCTTCCGTGGAGGAGGTGATTAGCGTGGCATCTACACGGTCGTTCCACATATAATCATCAATATGCTGCTCATGGAAAGCCTTCAGGCCGGTTGTATCTTTAATCGCCGCGCTCCAAACTTTTTCATCAGTAAGTTCAAAAAGCAGAATTCCATCACGGTATTCGTTAACCAATGCTTTAAACTCAGGGTAGATATCTTCAAGCCGTTCATCAAGGAAACTAATCGCTTCAGCATCAACATATGATTTAAAGGATTTTTCGATAAATGTTTCGATGGTCTCTTTGCTGCTAATGGATTGATGGTTAGAAATGTACTCGGCAAAATCCTGCTGGCTGAATTTTTCATCTCCAAGCTCAAAAACCAGATCTTTCATGCCCTCAGCCTGCGCCGTTTCCCACTTCCTTTTATAAATACTGCTATCGATTACACTGTTAAAAGCTTCTACTGCTTTTGGATATTCTTTGTAATTATAGTCTTTTTTAACCCTGCGGATAATCGATTCTTTGCTCTGATTGG
>Ga0307929_1002306_pt1 | contig 12546 bp, 14 predicted proteins | sample AceLakmetage1330_FD_203160 | JGI IMG/M metagenome (GOLD analysis project Ga0307929, IMG submission 203160) | Saline water microbial communities from Ace Lake, Antarctica - #1330 | ecosystem: Environmental > Aquatic > Non-marine Saline and Alkaline > Saline | place: Antarctica: Ace Lake...
CCAGACGGCCAACAATTCTTTTTTTCTGATTTCCATAGTCCTCTCCATTTTACCTTTTTAAAAATGTTATATAAACAAAAATGACAGAACCACCTGCCACACCCCACAAATTTCGACAGTCACGGGCATGATGCTCGGAGGCAAATGCCATGATGCCGCCCCCAACGACTGCCTTAAAAAATTTATTCATCGAGATCAACCACTGAAGAATTACCGTTGTCATTTAAGCATTATTTGTTACTTAAGCATCATTCCCAACCTTTAATACCTGAACGGCCACTTCTTAGTATAGGATTTAACAATACGCCACCAATTGGCAATGCCCCGGGGCTCAAACATGAGAAACAACACAATAACAAGTCCAAAGGTCAACGGTCTCAAGGCCGTGGCAAGATTCATGCTGGAGGGAAGAAAATCTCCGGCAAAACCGGCAAACCGCTCCACCTGGAGCTCCAGAAACTGTATGGCCACCGGCCCCCAGAAAGAGCCGTTCAAAGTGCCAAGCCCCCCTACAATGGCCATGGCCAAATAGGATATGGAGTGATGCAAGGTAAAGGATTCAAATCCCACCCCCCGGTAAAGATAGGCATGGAGGGCCCCTGCCACGCCTGCCATGAATCCCGAAAGTGCAAAGGCATAAACCTTGGTGAATCCGGGATGCATCCCCATGGCATCGGCGGCTCTGTCATTGTCGCGTACGGCGATGAGGCATCTGCCATACCGGGTCTTCATGAGGTTGCGGATGCCAAAACCAGATAAAATAATGACTATCAGGGTCGCATAGTACCAGAACTGATAATGTTCTTTTCTCATCACCTTGCCGGTGACCCAGAACACTCGGCCCACAGAGATGGTCTGTCCCTGGTTAAAAAAGGTCATGAAGTTGATGGTCCATTCAAAAATCATCTGAAAGGAGAGGGTGGCAATGGCAAGGTATAGATGCTTCAGTCTCAAGGCTGGCAGTCCCACCACCGCACCAAACACTGCACCCACCAGACCTCCCAGGAGGATAATCACAGGCCAGAAATGGGTCAGCACCACATGAGAATCTCCCAGAGTACGGCATAAACTGGCCACGGTATAAGCCCCCACCCCCACAAAGGCAGCATGCCCAATGGAGATGAGTCCGGCAAACCCGGTGACAAGATTGAGCCCCATCACCGCAACAATAGCAATGAGGGTAGAATCAATCACCAGCATGTACTGGTTGCTCAGGGGAAACACCATGGGCCAGATAAAAAGAAGCGCAAGAAACAGGGAAAAAACGGATCGGTCAAGGCTTGTGAAAAAAGTTCGCTGCTCCTGTTTATATGTGGTAAAAAAATTACCCGTGGCCAGCCATTGATTTGATGACATGGATTACACCCTCTCAATTTCATGGATGCCGAACAATCCATGGGGTTTAAAGAGTAAAATAATTAAAAGAATCACATAGGGCATGACTTCTCCGGTGCCGTTAAGACCCCAGTTGCCATCCAGATATCCGCTGGCAAACTGCTGGATCAGTCCCATGATGATCCCGGCCACCACAGCCCCCAATATGGAGTCAAGACCGCCCAGAATGACCACGGGAAACACCACGATACCAAAGGCATGGAGGGTATCAAAGTTTAATCCGGTGATATTTCCAATGATGCATCCCGCAGCAGCAGCGGAAAGCCCCGCCGTTGCCCAGGCAAGTCCGAACACCGTCTGCACACTGATTCCCACGGACATGGCTGCAAATTGATCGTCGGAAACCGCCCGCATGGAGATACCCACCGTGGATTTTTTAAAAAACCAAGAAAATCCCCCAATGAGTACCATGGTGACAACCACCCCCACCAACTGGGTCCAGGAGATGGAGACGCCGCCATAGGACAGGGACGTGCGGGGCAAAAACGCGGGGAATGAAAAATTTTCACTGCCAAAGGGAGTCAAATAAATGAGCCCATCCAAAATGGAGGCAAGGCCGATGGTCACCATGATCACCGATATAATGGGTTCTCCTATGAGCCGTCGCAGAAAAATTTTTTCCACACTCATGGCCAGGAAAAAGGTGACCCCCATGCTGATGAGAAAAGAGAAAAAGATGGGAACCTTTGCCCACACTGTCAGGGCATAGGCAATAAACGCACCGGCAGCGATGAGTTGTCCATGGGCAAAATTTGCCACCCGGCTGGATTTATACACAAGGACAAGTCCCAGGGCAGCCAACGCATAAATGGAGCCCACCACAATGCCACTGACCACAATCTGAAAAAAATAACTCATGAAACCTCCTCCAGGGTATAAAAAATAATCTTTGTTTTCACGGTGGTGGATTGTCCATCCTGGTACTGGAAAAAAGCCTCAACCTCTTTTTCATGAACGGTTTCATCGTACAGTCCATCATAGAGATCCTGGTACTTTTCCTGGACAAATTTCCGGCGTATTTTTCCGGTTTTGGTCAACTCTCCATCATCCATATCCAGAAGTTTGTACAACAGGGCAAACCGCCTGATACGAAAATGGGGTTTTTCCGCCTTTTCGTTGACCTGTCGTATCTGTTGCATGATCAGTTCAGCCACATCAGAATGGGCAGAGAGTCCCATGTAGGTGGTATAGGAAATACCTTTATCCTCGGCCCATTTTCCCACCACAAGGGGATCTATGTTAATAAGGGCAGATACGTAGTCCCTCTTATCTCCATAAATAACTGCCTCTTTGATGTATGGACTGAATTTGAGCTTGTTTTCAAGGAACATGGGGCTGAACATCTCACTATTTTTGTTGTGCATGACATCGGAGATGCGATCAATGACCACCAGATGTCCCCGGTCATCAATGTACCCCGCATCTCCGGAATGAAGCCATCCCCCTTCCAGAAGCTCCTCTGTCTTTTCCGGCAGGTCAAAATACCCCGGAGACACGGAAAGGGATCGGGAAAGAATTTCGCCATCTTTGGCAATGCTGCACTCGGTGCCGGGAAGGGGTAGGCCCACAGTGTCTGGCCGCACATCGCCATCCCGGTGCATGTAGGCAATCCCTGTGATTTCCGTCTGGCCATAAATCTGCTTGAGATTCACCCCAATGGCCTGGTAAAAGGTAAACAGCTCAGGCCCCAGGGCCGCACCGCCGGTGTAGGCCCTGCGCAACCGTAAAAAGCCAATTTGATTGATCAGGGGACGAAAAATGATCTGCCGTCCCAGCCACGCCTTGATCTTCAGCCCCAGGGGCATATCCTTGCCTGTCATCTGGTAAGTGGCGGCCCTTTCCCCCTGTTTGATAAAATAGGTGTACAATTTCTTATTGAGCCAATAGGACTGGTCTATCTTCAACCATATTTCCGATCGAATGGTTTCATAAATCCGGGGGGCACCAAACATGAAGTGGGGGCCAATCTCCTTTAAATCCGCCATGGCCGTCTCAACGGATTCAGGAAAATTAATGGTGATACCCGTGGCCATGGCAATGCCAAAGGAGTTCATCTGTTCGCCGATCCAGGCAAAGGGAAGAAAAGAGACATACTCATCCGTAGGTTCCAGGGGGTCCACCCGGGTGATCTGTACGCCCATGTTGATGTAATTTAAATGGGTCATGATGGTGCCCTTGGGAAGTCCTGTGGTACCAGAGGTCAGACACAGATGACAGGGATCCTCAGGTTTTCCCTGGTCCACCAGTTGCTCAAAGAGTTCAGGCGTTTTGTCATGCAGGGCCTCGCCCATTTGATACAGCTCCTTGATATCCATAAACCAGGGATCTGATTGATAACTTCGCATGCCCCGGGGATCTTCATAAATCACCTGTTTAACGCCGGGTACCTGGTCCCTTATATCCACCAACTTATCCACCTGTTCCTGGTTATCACAAAAGACCACTGACACTTTAAGATATTGCAGAATTTGGGCGATTTCATCGGGCATGCTGGTTTGATATACACCCGCTGACATGGCACCCAAAGAATGGGCACCAATGGCCATGAAAAGTAATTCTGGAATGTTATCGCTGATGATGGCGATGGTGTCGCCCTTTTCAACCCCAAGGGATTTAAGCCCCAGACCGGTTTTTTTCACATGGTCATAATAGGCATTCCAGGTATAACTATTCCAAATACCGAAATCCTTTTCTCTAAGGGCAACCTTGTCTCCGGAGATTTTCACCCGCCAGCGAAGGAGTTGAGGAATCGAATAGGCTAACAACTTATCAGTATTTTCCATATGCAATTTACGCTTCTCCGATATAGGCTTCAATTACTTTGGGATTCGCAGCCACTTCTTCTGGGGTTCCAGAACCAATGACCTCTCCAAAATCCAGTACATAAATCTGGTCGGAGATGTCCATCACCACCCCCAGATCATGCTCCACCAGCACCACGGTGGTGTTTCTTTCCTGTTGGATATCAATGACAAACCGGACAATATCCTCTTTTTCCTCAAGATTCATACCGGCCATGGGTTCATCCAACAGCAAGAGTTCCGGTGCCAGGGTCAAGGCCCTTGCCACCTCTACCTTTTTTTGAACCCCGTAACTTAAATTGCCCACCATGCTTTTCCGGTGGGGCTCAAGCTCCATGAAGTCAATGACATGCTCCACAAAAGCGCGATTTTCTGCTTCCATGCGAGAGGCTTTGCCATAAAAAAACAGGGCCTGCAAAAAAGAGTATTTCAAATTCTGATGTCGTGCCAGAAGCAGATTATCCAGAACGGACAGGCCGCTGAAAAGTTCCAAATTTTGAAAGGCCCTGGCAATACCCATGTTGGAAACCTCATGGGGAGAGCAATGGGTCAAGGGGGTATCCCCGTAAAGAATTTCCCCTTGAGTGGGATGGTAAAAGCCTGAAATGCAGTTCAAGATGCTTGTCTTACCGGCACCGTTGGGCCCGATGATTGAGGTAATCAAGCCGGGTTCTATCTTCATATTTACCTTGGAAAGTGCATTCAACCCTCCAAAGGAGAGCGTCACGTCTGAAACCGTCAAATGGGACATGGCTGATTCCAATACTCATTTTAATTTGTTTTGGATTTGGGCTAATCGTCTGCCTGATTGATTTTTTTGAACATAAGATACATGAATATATATCACAAGATATTTTTTCTTAACTTTTTTTAGTCTTGTCAAAACAGTGAAGATGATTCATTGATTTGATATTGACAGTTACGAAAACACAAGTCAAGTAAAAAGGAGAAGAAAATTATAATTGTGGCTTGATTTTAATTTTGAGTAGAGAGGATCAATATTGAGATTGGGATATGGAATAAAAAATTAAAATTGGGAGGCGGTGTTAACGTTTGGATATTGCATAAACTGGAACGCGGAGCGGTCCACTTATCGTGGTAATAACCTGCTTCGCCAAGGGCTTACGGGCAAACGTCTCCCGTTCTCGCGGTCTGGTTTATTGTATCGTTGACAGGTGAGACAAGAATACAACTTAATTCAAAGGCCGGGGTTGATCATAATATCCATCGGTTCGACCATTTTTTATAACAAAATGAATTTATTGATATAAAAAAATAACAAACCTAAATAAAATTTTGGCATCCGTCATTACTACTTTACACTTTCATTTGCTGCATTCCCATTTTACCGCGATCATCCTTAAAAAGTGTAAAATACTTTTAGGGTCAAATGAAGGATGCCAAATTTTTTTTTAGATTAGATTACAGTATATTATGATGGCTATCGAACCGAGGGTAATGATATTTGGTATCCTGTTTAAATTTTATGGTAAACATTGTTTGATATAAAAAAATAGATTTTCAGTGTTAATAAAAACAATGGGTTAAAAAATCATTCATTGATAACATCGAAACCCACCCTGGAATTTAAATAGGATACGATATTTGGTTCTCAAAATATGGAAATCTTATGGAAACCGTCAGAGAGTTTGTATAGCAGTCCAAGGCAGGATTTTCCGCCAACGAACTTTTTAAAATTCTTAATGTTGAAGCAAAACAACCATTGCCTGGACTTTTTAAACAAGACAGACTCCATCGGCAAAAAATATCCAGTCGATTTGTTTACTTTTCATCGGAACCGGTAAAAAGGAAACAACAACTTACTACCAGAAAAAGTACAATTTTTTATGGTTTTGATGTGTCATATGAGGCTGAAGTCTTTCATGATGATCTCTCCTGGTCGCCATTATACTTTTTCATACGATTTTTAAAAGTGAAGAGTTAAAACATATAAAATCATGATAATTACAAAAAAAATATATACATATTTTTGAGTAGAATTAATTAAATATTTAAATTTTAACTATCTCTCTCCTGATCTTACCTTTAATACATACAGAAGGAGCATTGCATAGCAGTATAAGCAAAAAAAAACAGTTTGCCAGATAGTGTAATATAATTTGTAATTATACTTATATGTTGAAAAATATAAGGCAATACAATCTAATAACTCCCTATTCGCTCATTTTAAGGTTTAAATTATTAATTTTGAAAATCAGACATTGTTATCAAGTAGGATTTAATAAATTTATACATTTTAAAATTATGTTTTGGCCTTTTTTGATTTTTAATCATGTTTTTAAATCGACTAACCACAATATGTTGTGGTATTAAAACAATAAATACATAAAAAAAATAAGCGAATAGGGAGTTAAAACTCTAATTTTACAAAAATATTATTAAAAAAAATGGGCTCAAAATAACACTATGTTTACTGATGTTAAATTGCCAATATATTGTGCAGAACTATTGGGACGGAGTACTATTTTAGATGACGCTAAAGCTTGATATTAAAACTCGACATCAAGTTCCTGTAGATTATTTTTTACTGACGACATTTTTTTGTTTCATTTGGCCCAATTTTATAAATTTCTGCAAAATGAAAAACCAAATAAACATCAGTAATTCGTGCACTTTATAGAAAATAGCTGACATAGCTTTCAATTATATCTAAATCAATATAGCAGGAGAGAATCCAAAGCTCGAGCCTTCTCTTTTTTTTACGTTTAAAAGATTGTATAGCATCATTTAATAATTTCTCAGCTGGCTTTTTTTATTCAGTATTTCTATACTCATATCATAGGCCCTTGGACGCTAACGCCAAGCTCAGGAGCAGCGTCAATAACCACGGGTGAGCGGCTCCCTTTCTCCCCGTCCCCTGGAGCGTCTTGTTGTGGATTCAATATTAAGGTTATTACAAGTTTTAACCAAAATATTTTTCATAATCATCATGACTGCCGATCCAAAACCATGTCACAGTATCCCCTTCAAAAATCCCTAAAACTCTGTAATTGAGGGTAATTCTTGCTGACCATATATTTTCAGAGGTATGGATACATTTAAAGTGCAATGAAGGATAAAAAGGATCTTCAAGCCAAAGTTCATATTTTCTTTTTGCCTGTTTTTTGATCTCTTGATAGAGTTTTTCATATGCATCCCAAAAAGAGGGGAGAGTGCAGGATTTTATTTTCATAGCTGTCTTATATCCATAGGCTTTGATTTACCTTCCGCTATCTCTTTTCTTGCTTGTTGAGCAGCAACAGCAAGCCGATTTTGAGTGTTTGAAAATGATGAGTTCCATTTTCTTTCATCCCGCATATCATTAATATATTCTCTCATATGCTCCAATGCATTTTCCTGGAGAGGCTCTGGAAGCGTCTCAAATAACTTTATCATTGTAGCTGTAGCCGTCGAGTTCATATTTCTCCTTGTTAATTTGATACTTGAACTATTATTTCTGTCCAAAATTTGATAATTCTTAGAGCATGTCCCCGTAACTTTCACCCGCAAATTCAAAGTCAGCCCATAAATCCATTGCTCCAAAAAAACTCTGGTATTAAAGAACAGGAATATGCATATTCAATTCAATTCAGGTGATATTGTAGCAGAAAGAGTTGCTCCACCAGGACACGCCGTATAGCCGGAATTATACCCTTCTTGATATTTTGCATCCAAATCTGCTTGCGTAAAACAGTCATCTGTGGTTTGTCCAAGTTGGCCTGCTGAACTGCCTTGGCTATTTGTAAATGAATTTGCCGGTGTATTCGAACATTGATCCCATTGGTCGATGACGCCGTCATTATCAGAATCAGCTACAGTCCCGCTGGTTTCGTTGTAAAGTGCTTGAACTTCAGATTCTGAAAGTGCACGGTTATAAATGCGGACATCATCAATCATACCATCAAAAAAGCCCATTGAGGTGTCACTACCAATTCTTTAATAGCACATTTTGGCGAAAAAGCGACCCTCCGGCAACTCTAATCATCTGGAATCATACAACATACGCTCTTACTTAATTATATACGTCACTTGTTTTTATTAAAGAAAATCAGGCATCCTTCAAAAACATCTTACACTTTTTTTAGAGCATTTCCCATTTGCAGGGATTTTTTTTCAAAAGACTGTAAAGTACTTTTGGGGACATATGAAGGATGCCGAAAATCATTTAGTAAAAAATAACGCTAAACTCACCTGCCACGCCAACTGCCTTCGCGGAATTCGCCTCCCGTTCACGCGGTCGGCTCTACTGACTTGTTGTACCCTCTTGATCAATAACTTCATATACAAGTCGATACCCACTGGCTCTGAGTTTGATTTTGTAATGATTTCCAAAACCGGAAAGCTTAGCAGTGGGCACATGAGGGGCTTCCAAACGTTCTGTCAGTTTCTTCCTGAACTGAGTCTGAATGGAGTTGTTCAACTTTTTCCATTCCTTCAGAGCCGTTGGGAGAAACTTGAGTTTATAGATCATTGATATTTATCTCAATCGCTTGCTTTTTTTCATGTTCACGCTCTTTCACGATCAGGCCGAGTTCGTAATCTTCCAGTCTATCAAGGATCTGCTGATAAGTGCTGGCAGGGATTAAATAGGCGGTTGGCTTATTGTGATTTAAAATGGCAATGGGCTCCCCGTCGGAGGCGTTAATCAATGCTGACGGGGTTTTTTTCAGCTCAGAAATGCTTGCTGAACAGTTGGCTAATACGGCTTCCATAAAGACCTCCATTAATATAAGTCATCATTAAAGTCTTAATATAGGTCTTTTTTAAAGTCATTTTAAGAAAAAAATCAACTGCTTCATGAAAAGCATTTTTTAATTCACTGACAGATTCCCCATGAAACCCAACAGTATCACGGATACCAATAATATTTCCAAATAAAATATTATCATCTGGATCGAATTCAATTTTGGCGGTATAGCCTCTATAATTTAGTATTCACTGAATTTCTATTTTAAAGGAGTTATTGGCAGACCTCAATGAATTATGTTAATGCAATAAAAGGCTAAAATTAGGGCATAAATTGAATCAACAAGGAGGTCAGCCAATGATTAGCAATACATTTAATGAAACTTTTTATCAAGAGTGGATAAATAAAAATCTGCCGGATCCAACCAATGAGCTTGTTTTGTTTAGGCAAATTATTCCTTGGGAAAATTAAACAGTTATCCAAATTTTATAATAAAGAAGATGGGCGTTTTGGAAAGTCTATTCGTGTGGTGGTGGCAATTCTAATTCTTTCCAAACTTCGGCTTCTTAGTGATATAAAAGTTATAGAACAAATTTGGAAAAATAGATATTATCAATATTTTTGTAATGTGCCGGATAAAGAACTCTTTTCCTTTCTGTCGCCAAGCTCATTGACCAGGATAAGGCAACGATATGGCATAAAAGGTGATGAAATAATAGAAAAATATATATTTGACAAATTACGAAAAGCAGGTGCTATAGCTGAATGTCAGGGATATTTCCAGGAGGACGAGGGATTTGAGAAAGAACCCGGTCTGAGAACCTATACTGTCGTCATGCCTGATCCCAAAACCCAATTAGTTTGGCACATGGATTATGTGGATCACGTTGATGAAAAAACACTTTGCACTTCTTTTAAAGATTTTTTACAGCGGATTAACTTTAACGTAAAGGGTGTCACCAAAGATAATTTGAAGCCTTCTACCAACGCTTTGAAGTCCGTCTTTTATAAGGTGTGGATCGATTTTTGTCATCTACACTTTTTGAAAAAATTGAACAAAGCAATTGTTGTCTATCAAAAAGAGACAAAACGTCCATGGAAAAGGGTTAATGAACTATACAAAAAAATTAATAAAGATTCTTGATACTGCCACACATGCAAGGGCTTTAAAGGCACAACTAAAAAACTTAGATGACGAGGCAATCAGTTATCCATCAATAAAAGAGCGCATTGATGACCTTTATAATAATGCAGTTCATTACACCTCCCATAAACAGAGAAGCGGGATTACCACGACCACTTCAATAGTGGATAAATTTTTGAAGAATGTTAAACGAAAACTGAATCAAGTCGGGAGTTTCAGGGATAAAGTATGTACTCAAGCCCTATTTAATGCCATGGCAAATATAAGAAATTTTGTCCCTTTTATGTCCGGTGCTAAGAACGTGGGTAAAAGCCCATTCATGTTGGCTGGTGGACAGACTTATCCGTTTAGAGCATTACACATTTATAAGGGGCTCTTATCCAAAAGACTGTAAAGTACTTTTGGGCTCATATGTAAGGATGCCGAAAATTCCATCTTTAAATTTTTAACTTGGGAGAAATCAGGAATAAAAAGTGTACATTTTAGGGTCAAAGGCTTCCCTGATGGCTTCGCCCGTAAAGGTCACCACCATGAGGGTCAAAACCAGGGCACACACCACAGAAAAGGAGATCCACCAGGCATCCATATTGGTCCAGCCCTGCTGGAGCAGTTCCCCCCAGCTGGGGGTGGGGGCAGGAAGCCCAAACCCCAGATAATCCAGGGAGGTCAATGCCACAATTCCCCCGGAAATGGCAAAGGGGGCATAGGTGACGATGACGGAAAGGGTATTGGGAATAATGTGCTTAAAGATAATCCGGGCATGGGAGGCCCCCAGGGATCTGGCCGCCAGAACATACTCACGCTCTTTTTCCCGGTAGGTCATAGTGCGCATGACCCAGGTCATATTGATCCAGCCAAAAAAGGCCATAATTAGAAGTAAAATCATAAAATCAGGCACAATGATGGACGAGACAATGATCACCACATATAAAAAAGGAATATTGCTCCACACCTCAAGAATACGCTGGAAAAAAAGATCAAATTTCCCCCCGAAATATCCCATGCAGCAGCCCAGACTGATGCCCACGGAATAGTTCAACACAAGTAAAATCAAAGAGAATCCCATGGCGGTTCTAAAGCCATACACCAATCTTGCCAGCACATCCCGGCCCACATTGTCCGTGCCCAAATAGTGCTGATCTTCCAAAGAAGGGGCAAAGGGGGGATAACTCTCTTCTTTGAGATCATTTTCATAGGCATTATAGGGAACCGGCGGCATGAGAACAAAATCACTTTGATATTCACCTGATTTTTTTTCCACTGCAATTTTTTGTTTCAATTGCCGGTAGTTTGTCTCATATTTATATCCCAACCCAAAGGTGCTACCGGGAATCATCTCCCCATAGGTGGGAAAATAAAATTTCCCCTGGTGTAGCACCAACAGTGCCCTGCTGTTAATGAACACTTCGGCAAAAATGGAGACAAAAAGAAACAACAAAAGGAGAAGAAAGGAAAAAAATCCCCTTCGGATGGAGACAAAGCGGTTCCATTTCTTCCGGGTCAGGGGATTGATTTTCATTTAAACCTCACCCGGGGGTCCACCAGGGCCACACAAATATCAGACAAAATATTTCCCAGCATGAACAGCAGAGAGGATATCACCAGAATCCCCATGACAACAGGGTAATCCCGGTCCACCACAGACTCATACCCCAAAAGCCCCATGCCATTGATGTTAAACACCTTTTCAATGAGAAAAGAGCCCATGAGAATAATGGACACGTTATTACCAAAATGGGTGGCAATGGGAATCAGACTATTTCTAAGGGCATGGCGAAATACGGCCTGTTTAAAGGACAACCCCTTGGCCACAGCCGTTCTGACATAATCGGCCCCCAGATTATCCATGAGGGTATTTTTCATCAACAGGGTCATGACGGTGAAGGAGCCAAGCACATAGGCAAGCAGGGGTAAAAGCGTATGCCAGGAAATATCCCGGAGCTTTTCAAACAGGGTCATTTCCTGGAAGAAATCCGATACCAGCCCCCCCAGGGGGAAAAGATCCATGTTGGAGGAGAAAAGCACCAGCATCATCACCCCGGCCACCCAGCCGGGGATGGCATACCCCGTGAAAATAATAATTGAGGTAACATTATCAAAATGGCTTCGGTGCCCAATGGCCTTGGCAATACCCAAGGGAATACACACCCCATAAACAATAAAGGTGGTGAGTATCCCAAAGTAAAGAGAGATGGGAATTCTCTCTTTAATCATATCCCACACCGGATCGTAATATCTTGTGGAACGGCCCAGATTGCCTTTAAGTACCTTGCCAAGCCACAGCACATAGCTTGCCAGAAGCGGTTTATCAAAACCATAATACACCCTTAGTCGTTCAATTTGCTCCTGGGATAGCGGTTGCCCGGCCCCGGCCCCACCCGGGCCTGACATGGCCCCGCCCCCCGGTCCCATGGCCTGCATCTGCCGGGCATTGGCAATGATGCGCTCCATGGGGCCCCCGGGCACAAAACGGGTGATGGCAAACACCATGATGGTGATCCCCACAAAGGTGGGAATCA
>Ga0307929_1002308_pt1 | contig 12538 bp, 8 predicted proteins | sample AceLakmetage1330_FD_203160 | JGI IMG/M metagenome (GOLD analysis project Ga0307929, IMG submission 203160) | Saline water microbial communities from Ace Lake, Antarctica - #1330 | ecosystem: Environmental > Aquatic > Non-marine Saline and Alkaline > Saline | place: Antarctica: Ace Lake...
ATCAAAGATCCTAGATTTGATACACTCTCTGATATGTATAATCCAAAAAAGAATGTCAGGGCAAGGGTAGAGATAGAGATACTTCCTAAGATTGAGAAGGATACCATAGCAAAGGGAGATATATTCAAAGATATCGCTGAGATGGATGCTATAGCCCATGTCGTTAGGTCTTTTGCGGACGACTCGATTTATCATATAGATGGTTCTGTCGATGGCGCGCGCGACATAGATAATATTAACTCAGAACTGATACTGCATGACATGCTTTTTATTGAGAAGCGCCTCGAGCGTCTTGATAAGAGCATCAAGAAACTTAATGACGCGCAATCTATAAAAGAGAAGGCGCTTCTTTTAAAGATAAAGGATCATCTGGATAAGAATCTGCCTTTAAGGTTGCTAAGCCTTGATAGCGATGAGAAAAAACTGATATCAAGTTATCCGTTTATAACATTTAAAAAGATGCTTATCGTACTTAATGTTTCTGAGGACGATATATTAGATAATTCTATAATTGAGGGCATGCAGGAGAGGTATAAGGATGCCGATCTTTATATAATGCCTGCCTGCGCTAAGGTGGAATCTGAGATAGCATCTCTTGAGACAGAGCAGGAAAGAGAAGAGTTCTTGCAGGCGCTTGGCATAAAGGAGCCTGCTGCCAGTGTGATGACAAGGTTATGCATAAAGGCGCTTAACCTGATATCATTTTTTACTGTCGGACCTGATGAGGTGCGCCAATGGAGTGTTACCGCAGGTTCATCCGCGCCGGAAGCCGCTGGCGTTATACATACTGATCTTCAAAAGGGTTTCATCCGCGCGGAGGTCATAAAATATGACGACCTTGTCGCGTTAGGAAGCGAGGCAAAGGTCAAGGAATCGGGGAAAGCATATTTAAAGGGAAAAGATTATATTGTCGAGGATGGCGATCTCCTTGATATCAGGTTTAACGTATAAAGAGCTAAAGGAGTAAAAACATGGCAAAGGAAAAATTTTCATTCGATATAGTTTCAGACGTAGATATGCAGGAGGTTGATAACGCCATACAGCAGGCAAAGAAAGAGCTCGGCAATAGATATGATTTTAAAGGTTCAAAATCTACAATAGAGTATAATCGTGAAGAGAAAAAGATAACCCTGGTCACACCTGATGATTTTAAGCTTCGCTCGTTAAAAGATATAGTCCTTACAAGAATAGTAAAAAGAGGAATATCGCCAAAGGCGCTTGATTTTTCAGAACCGGAAAAGGTCTTCAGCGGGCATCTGAAGCTCGAGGCGTTGATTACAACAGGCATTGAAAAGGAGAAGGCAAGAGAGCTGGTTAAAATCATAAAGAATCTTGGTTTGAAAGTCCAATCACAGATAGAAGGTGAAAAGGTGAGGGTCTCTTCCGCGAAAAAAGATGACCTGCAATCCGTTATGCAGCATTTAAAGGGGTTGGATTTTTCATTACCACTTCATTTTGACAATTATAGATGACGAACCGCTGCTGTCTTTGCGAGAAAGCCTGAGTTTGCATTTATGCTGACGAAGCAATCCCTAATAATAGTGGTAGCAGTTATTTTTTGTTCATATTCAACAAACTTGCCTGCTGACGATAGCGATTTTAAAGTTCAGAGAGAGCGTATGGTCAGAGAGCAGTTGGAATTAAGAGGCGTAAAGAATAAGGCTGTACTTTCCGCGATGAGAAAGGTAGAGAGACATCTATTCGTGCCCCCTGATTTAAGGGATTTTGCTTACGCGGACAGGCCCCTACCTATAGGTTACGACCAGACGATTTCACAACCCTTTATAGTTGCGTACATGACAGAAGCTGCCAGGCTCAAACCTGATGATCGTATTCTTGAGATAGGCACAGGAAGTGGATATCAGGCAGCGGTTTTAGCGGAGATAGTCAGCAAGGTTTATAGTGTTGAGATATTAGAGCCCTTAGCTGAGACGGCTAAGAAAAGGCTCAAGGCCTTAGGCTATGATAATATAGAGATAAAATTCGGAGATGGCTATAAAGGATGGAGAGAATTTGCCCCCTTTGAAGTAATAATAGTTACTGCCGCACCAACTGCAATACCGGATCAACTGCTTGATCAGCTCGCTATTGGCGGAAGAATGGTCATACCTATTGGCTCAGTCTATCAGGAGCTCTACCTTATTACCAGGACAGAAACCGGCTATGATAAAAAGGCGCTTTTACCTGTGAGATTTGTTCCTATGGTCTGTGATAAGAATTGACGACATTTGTCATTCTGAACCCCTATGTTTTCTTGCGAAAGCAAGAATAGGGGTGAAGGATCTGGAATTTGCTTAAAACAGTTTCTAATAGTTATTTTTACTACGTGATAGACAGGTGCTGATCAACTCCCGCGATCTTAAATACCTTTTTTACATTGGGCTGGACATTTATAAGCAAAAAACTTTCAACATCGGGTTCTTTTTTAGCCATAAGACACATACTAAGAAACATAGAAGCGATATAACTTACTTCTTTTAAATCAAAGACAACAGGCAGTTTTGTTTCCCGTATCTTTGTAAAAAGCTCATTCTCGCAATTTACGCAATTCTCTGTCTCCATATTTTTTAAAAATAAGCAGACCAGCTTTCCATCTTCTAATTGAAATTGAACCATATCCAGCTCCCAATCTTTTTAATAATTCCGGTTAAACTCGTCTTCAATAGTTTTTATGTCAAGAGATTCATCGAAATATAGCTTTGTATCAAATTTTTCCAAACGCCTATTAACGCGCCTGCGGGCAATGCGCTGTATATTAAGCAGGTGCCTTGCGGTGATATTATCAGTGGTGATATTCTTGCCGCCACTGCCACAACCTAAGGTAAAGGATGGGTGGAGAGTATTGTATAGCCCGCCTACAGCTCCCTGAGAAGAGGGGGTATTGACAACAATACGCCCGGCGTTCATTACAGAGGCAAACTCACTGATTTTTCCATCGTCATTTGAAAATATGCTTGCTGTGTGCCCAATGCCGCCATGAAAATTCAAATCTATGCATAGATTAACAGCATGCTCAAAATCATCAGCAATATAATAAGCGAGTATAGGCGCTAGGATTTCCGAAGAGAGTGGGTATTCTTTGCCCACACCTGTAAGAGGTGCCAGAAGCAGACGCACATCAGAAGGCGCGTCAATATTAACAAGCTTAGCAATGGAAGACGCGGATTGGCCCACTATTGCGGCATTCATTAATCCGCGTTCTTTATCAAACGCGACTTCTTCAAGGCGCTTGATCTCATCGTTTGATAAAAAATATCCCTTTCGGGCTTCGATCTCTTTTTTAGCTTGATTGGCAACGGACTTATCTACGATTATCGATTGCTCGCTGGCACATACAGTGCCATTGTCAAATGTCTTTGAAGTGAATATCTGCTCAACAGCAAAGCCTACATCAGCTGTCTCTTCAATATACGCAGGTACGTTACCAGGACCAACTCCTATTGCAGGCGTACCTGAACTATAGGCCGCCCCTACTAAACTCGATCCTCCTGTTGCAAGGACCAATGCCAGTTTCTTATGGCGCATTAACGCTCGGGTATCTTCTGATGATTTTGCTTCAAGCCATTGTACGCAATCCTGCGGCGCGTCTTCTTTTAATGCTGCCTCGTAACATATCTTTGCTGTCTCTTTACAGCATTTCATTGCTCTGTGATGAGGGCTTATGATTATAGGATTCCTCGTCTTTAGCGCTATAAGTATTTTGAACATGACTGTAGATGTGGGATTGGTGACAGGGATTAAGGCAAAGATAGGTCCTATGGGCTGGGCAATCTCAATGATGCCATTCTCTTCATCATCAGATATGATCCCGACAGTCTTTAGATTTTTTATGTCTTCATACACAAACTGTGTTGCCACAACGTTCTTAATGACTTTATCTTCCCACACGCCCAAGCCGGTCTCGTCATGCGCCATCTTTGCTAATTTTATTCTATTCTTAAATCCTGCTTCATATACTGCCCTGACTATACGATCCGTATGTTCCTGGCTTAACTGGCTAAAGATCGCGGCGGCAAATGATGCCTTTCTCATTATATTATCAATATCCAGGCCTTTTGTGTCCATAGTAGTTGCATTTTCCATAAACCTTACCTCCTTACTAAGTATTTAATTATTGTTTAATAGAATCAGACGTAGATTATACCAGTCAAACAGTTATTTGTCAAGCAAAGGAAAAGAAGGCAGAAGAGGCTTAAGAATTCTCTTGAACTAGCCGTTTTCTATTGACGGTTCAGCTAACTTATGATATACTTTTATATAACTTTATCAATATAATAATTAAAGAACTATATTTTTATCCACTTAATATTTCTCGATAATCAAATAGGAATAGATGTATGAAACAATTCTATAATTTTATAGCAGTTATATTAATTACTGCACTAATAATTACTAGCGTGCCATCTGATTTGTTTGCGTTACGTCCGGTTTCCCATAGGCTGGAAGGGTTGTTACATGATAGTTCAGTATCGCCAGAAAATTACACAATCTTAAGTACTCCTACTGAAGGTTTTCGCAAATTTATTTCAAAAAATACCGCGTTATTCAAACTTGACTTTAGCTTATTAGCTATAAGTGAGATTACAGATTTTTTACAAAAACATGATATCGCAATACACAATCTACATAGTATTCCAATGGAAAAACTCTCTCTTCTTGTTTACATTATGCAAAAGCTTCCTGCTGGGCACATCTCGGGCTTAAAGATCAGATTCGTACGGAGCGTGCCTTTTAAAAAGATCCATGGTTTTTACCTCAGTCCCGCTGATACGGTCTTTTTGTCCAAAAGGCTTGATGTGTCAGCGTTGCCTTCTGTCTTCCTCCGTGAGATAGGCCGCAGAGTTGGAGTGAGAATAGATGAAAAAGTAAAAAGAGACCTTTATAAGGTGCAATGGAGGATGATTCCGTTTTTGGGTACTATGATACTATTTCCACTTGGCGTAATTATAAGCATACATCTGGTAGCGCTCATGGACACCTCGTTTTCTAAATTTCAGATGGTGCTGGCCTATTTAACTTACGCAATCCTGGTAAAATGGTCTTTTGACAAACTCCTTACAGGTAATTTAATAAAGGCTTTTGGTCAAAGAACAGGCCTATTTTTTAACATGTTTAATTTGTATATTCGCAAAAATAATCCTAAAAATAAAATCACTGATCTTTCCGGGATCACACCTGATAAATATTTTGCAGATGCCTACTCAGCTTATGTTTTATTAAATCAAGAGCTTAGCAAGGCAGCAGAAGATGATAATCAGATAAAAAAGGTGTACGAAATTTTAAAAAAGAGGATTTTAAAGCAAAGGCATAGCCATTTTACTGAGGAGAGTAGTGAGACATTTTTAGAAAACGTTCTCTTAACGACTGCAGGGGATGAAGATGGCAAGCATGCTTTTACAATAGCCTTATCAGCTTATGATAGAGAGAATATGCAGATACATCTTAAAGGGCGAGAACAGCCTGATGTAGTGTTTTTGACATTGAATCCGCTTATAAATAATAGTGCGTTGGAAGGATTGTTTTTTCAAAGAATGTTTTTTGACTCTATAGTAAAGGGGTATGCGGAAAGGTATAAAAAACTTTTAGAGGATTTGGAGCTTTTAGCTAAATATACTCATGATTACACCCGTAAGGTAGATGAGATAGATGTTTTTAAGGATGAGGTTATAGATGCCGGTTATGACGTAGATGTTTTGGCAAAAGGCTTAATAAGCGGAAAACTGACAGTTATAGTCAATGCAGAAGCGGATAAGACCAGAGTATTGAGAATGGTCAAAGCCTTTTTTACTGGTCAAAATGCTGGTTTTTACGAGACCAAATTGATAAATAGCGGCTATGACAAGTTAACAGCAAAGAGGCTCTCAGAGGAGTTTGCCTGTAACAGATCGTTCCACTCTACAGGAGGACTGTTCAATAGAGACGGAAGGGCATCTCTAGAAAATGACGAAGCCATAGATGAAGTGATCGACGAGGTAATCGATATACAGGTATTAACTCCCGGTAAGACCATCACCCTGCATAAAGGCATGGCAACGCCTGATACGCCCGCCAACACTATAGAAATTGAAAGAATAGGTGATGATTACCTTATAGCAGAAGGTGTGCAACGTTATTATATTGATAGCGGATGCTTGAAGCTACGAGCAGGCGGGGCGTTTTATTCGTCATGGACACGCAGAGAAGTAGCCATGGTAAAAAAAGCTATAAGCTTATCAGCGCAGGATGAAGATGAGCTGATGATTATGCCCCTGGGTAATGCGGATCCTACCCCCTTTAGTGGTAAGCAGGATTATACAAATCTGATGTTGGCATTTAATGGAAGGGGTATTTTAGTTGATCCTTCAGCACAGACTTTGCGTAATATGAAAGCGAACGATCTTTTGGGCAGAGTCGATGCATTTTATCTCTCGCATGTCCACTGGGACCATTTTGGCGGGATGATAGATTTTGCTTATCAGCAATTGTCAATACAGGCCAAAGGTTTACATGTAAGCTCTATGTCTTTAATAGCAGCTGTCGCGGTTTACGAAACAGCTTTTGATTATTTAAACGCTTTAACAGGTATCAATAGGCAGACGTTTGAGGATATCTTTCCTCTGGTAAAGACAAAGAAGGAGCTTGATATAGAAGCTGTCGTGTTTGATGAGGAGTTGCCACGTTTTGCGCAGATGGAGATGCTTCTCAATAGGACGTTTTGCCACCCGCTGCCGACATATGGATTCAAGATATTGACCGAGAAAGGTAGCTTTGCGTATCTGCCAGATTCTCTGATGCCTTCAAAGGAGAGCCCGTTAAGAAGTAAGTTTATTGAGTTTTTTGGAGAGGGTGTTAGCCTTCTCATATCTGAGAATGGTGTGCCAGGTGTGCATATAATGCCTAAGGAATTGGCCGAGGCGCTTAAAAAGCTTGTTGATGTCGGTGTTGTCTATACTGTCCATTCAGCAAGTCAGCAAAATTATCCCGGGCTTCAAAGGGCGCAGGCCTTTGAGCTGTTGAAAATTATAAGAAGAGAGGATAGGTATAAAAGCATAAGAAGAGCTACTAGCCTGCTGAAAACGTCAAAGGCTGTAAAAGTTGCTGATGAGAATATCCCTTTACGAGATTTTATTAGAAATCAGTTTGCTATTATCGGCATTATTGAGGAGATGAAAAAAGGGCATATAATTTACAGAGAGGGCGATCTTGTTGATGATAATCCTTATTTATATATAATATTAAGCGGTTTTGTGGATATTGAAGGCATCGAGGGGGCACCGAATAACACAATATCATTAGGCAAGGGTCATGTATTGGGCGAGATGGCTATTCTGAGAAGAGCGCTAAACAGATATTCAGAAGATGATCTGAAGATTCTCCTTGAAAATGGCTTGATAAGTCAGCAGTTTATAGCGGGCATTGGTTACTATGTGTGGAAGATATCAGATATTAGCCAGCTGAAAAGCCTGCAGTTTGATGATGATATAAAGAGCAGGCTGATATCCTTATTTGGTGATTCGAAACAACTCCCAAGGAGTAAGACAGTTGTAGCTTCTGAAGAGAGCGTTTTATTAAGAATACACATGGATGAACTTATAAAATTACTTGATGCTGAGCTTAAAGAGAGTGATAGTACAAGTTCGCTGGCACATTCTTTGCATATGATAATGAGACACAGGCATGAACAGGATAACAAGGTCAATGGTTATCTTGCTCCGATGCGCCCGGGCACCACAATAGACATCTCATCTGATATAGAAAAAGCCTCTTCCGCAGGAAATGATATATCAACAAGCAAAGCAGGGCGATTAGAAAAAACATTTAATAATGACCATCTATTTCAAGTACGCTTATTAACAGATGGTCTTATAGGTGATAGGGGCCAGATTGAAGCGGTGGTTGAAAGGTATATTAAGGGGTGCAATATAATGGTTTCAATGTGTGCGGAATGTGGAAAGGTATACGCAGTACGAAAGATAAAAAAACCAAGCATGGTCTCTCATGGCCTGTGCGCTAGACATCAAAGAGAACTATTGGAACCATATGGTCTCAATAAACCAAAGAACGCTAATTATCTGACAGATATTAATATGCAGGAAGCCAAAGAAGTTGAATATGACAACAGAGTAACAAGGTTTTTAGAGATGCATCCTGAGATTTCAAATTTACAGAATACGCCTGCTAAGTCTTCTTCGAGCGGCTGGAGAGAGAAATTTATAGAGGTGGTTGAGCAAGCTGTTAGGAAACTAACAGAAGAAGGTAGGCTACCTACAAGGCTGAATGTAGCGCGTGAATTAGGCTATCATAATGCAGGCCCTTTAACAAGGCGTGCCAATCGCCTATATGTAGATTTAAACTTATTAGGAGTGCTTTTAAATAGAGCTGTATTTGTACAAACAATCAAAGATGCTGTTAATAAATTAACCGAAGAGAGTAAGCTGCCTACAAGGCTAAGCGTGGCACGTGAATTAGGCCATCCCAATGCAAGCGAACTAACAAGAAGCGCTACGCGTCTAAATGTGGACTTAAAAGCATTGGGAGTGCTTTTCAATAGAGATGTATTGATGCAAGAGCTAAAGCAGGCCGTTGAGAGGTTGACAGAAAAGAGCAGGCCTCCTTTTACCAGTTTAGACGTAGCGCGTGAATTAGGCTACCCTAATATAAGCAGCCCCCTAAAAAGGCGTGCCAAACGTAACAAGATAAATTTAGGCTTTGCAATAAGTAGTTAAAGTTCTACCTTTCCATAAAACCCCTTTAAACAAGAAAAATTCTTATCAAGATACCCCATATTTAATATATTGCTTGCAACTGAAATAGCTACGGAGTAGAATATGCTATATAAGAGATATCTTATGCCCAAAATAAGAGTAGGGACCGGTTATGACAGATAAAAATATAACAAAGTCTTTGAACTTTTCTATTATAGATGGGGCATTCTCCGCTGTCATGGGTTCGCTGGCAGGCGGCATATTCCTTACAGGTTTTGCCTTAAATGTACTGAAAGCTCAAGCCTCACAGATAGGTGTGTTGGCCGCGCTTCCTATGTTTGCCAATCTTGTCCAGATATTCGGTTCATACATCATAGAAAAGACAGGAAAGAAGAAGTCATTGTGTTTTTTCTCTCTTGTATTAAGCAGATTATTATGGATCTTTATAATTATACTGCCATTAGGTATTTTTTCCACGCTATCAGACTGGCGCATATGGATACTTGTAGGTGTCATCGCGATTTCGAGTCTTTTCGGTTCGCTTTCAGGTGTCGCGTGGCTCGCGTGGATGAGTGAGCTGGTCCCTGAAAATACGCGAGGCAGTTATTTTGGAAAGAGGAACATGATCGCGTCTGCCTGCGGTATGGTTGCTATATTACTTGGCGGAAAGTTTTTGACTAGCTGGCAGACTCGGTTCGGAGAGGATAGCCCATTCGGCTTTATAATTATTTTTATTATAGGACTCTTCGCAGGTATATTGGCAACGTGGTTTTTGGCACGAATCCCTGAGACAGGTACAGGCAAGGGCAATAATGGGCAAGAGTTGGGATTCTCCGCGTTTCTAAAACCCCTCAAAGACAAGAATTTTCTGAAGCTTATTATTTTTGCTTCGGCATGGATGTTTGCTATCCAGATCGCCGCGCCGTTTTACGGTGTCTTTATGATAGAAAACCTGAAGATCGATTTTACAGCTATAACCATATTTGGTACATTCGCGACATTCGCTACTCTCTTTATGATGAAGATATGGGGCCCCATATCTGACAAGCTGGGCAATAAGCCAATTATAATAGTCTCAGGCGCTGTTCTTATCCTGGTGCCTTTTATATGGATACTAGCGCTTCCAGGCAATTTTTATATACCCGTGATGACAGCCCATATCTTGTCCGGCGCTTTTATGGCAGGGGCTATGCTTTCACAGTTTAATATCATGATTAAGCTTTCACCCGTAGAAGGGCGCTCGATATACCTCGCACTATTTGCCGCTATCTCGGGAACCGCGGGCGCAGTCGCGCCTGTTATAGGTGGGATATTATCAGGCATGCTGGAGGCTGTGAATTTTCAGTTTTTTTCCTATAACGTTACTAATCTACAGGTCATCTTTCTTATATCAGCAGTATTGCAGGCAGTCACCCTGTTGTTTATACTGAAGATAAAAGAACCCTCCGCCTCAACACCTGTTGCTGTTATAATGCAGCTCAAGAACGACCTTAATCCGCAGGCAGGTATTACAGGCGGAACAGATTTTATCATGATCGAGCTTAAAAAGACAGAGGGTATCTTAAAGAGGCTGGACAAGGCAACAGATGACTTAGCTGATAAGTCGCATGAGAAGGTGAGCAGGGCGCTGGATAAGACAGATAACCTTGTGAAGAAGCCCATAGATAAGTTAAAGGATTTTTTTGGTAAAGACGATTAATCTAAAAAGGAGAGTGCGATGGACAGGATAAAAGAGGTATTTAATGAACTTGTTGTAAGTACATTGACTAAGGTCTATGAATACGCGTTAATACTGATGCCAAAACTTATTGTCTCGATTATGATATTATTAATAGGATGGATATGCGCGGTGCTCATAAAGAAGCTCGTGTCAAAGCTTTTAAGGTCATTTGGGTTTGATGCTGTGTCAGAGAAGACGGGTATTAAATCTTTTTTAAAGAGAGGAGGGGTAGAGAGAAACGCCTCTTCGATTATAGGCCTTATCTTCTACTGGGTTATCATATTCACCGCCTTTGTAATGGTCTTTAATACCTTAAAGATAGAGGTCGCCTCGCAGCTGATGAGCAATATTGTTTTATATATTCCAAAAGCTGTTGTAGCCTTGATCCTGCTTGCTCTTGGAGTCTATTTGAGCCAGCTTGCTGATAAGTTTGTAAGCACAACAGCACATCTTGCGAAGATACCCTTTCATCAGGCGCTAGGCAAACTGTCACGCTACGCAATCATAGGGCTTGTTGTGATGATGTCGCTGGAAGAGCTCAATGTGGCAACAGCTATAGTAGTTAACTCCTTTATTATACTCTTTGGTGTTATCCCTTTAGCGATAGCGCTTATATTTATAATTGGCGGAAGAGACATAATTGCCAGCATGCTTGCGCGAAACTTCATACTTAAAAAATACAGCATAGGAGACAGTATAACTGCAGGAGAAGTCAGCGGAGAGATTAAATCTATCGATATGGTAAATACCACCATAAAGAGCGGTGATGAAGAGATCGCCATACCTAATTCTGAGTTGTTGAATAAAGCGATACGCAGAATGAAGAGACTCTAATAATGAATCGGATATCTACGTGTTCTTTAGTGGCAATTATACTATTCATCGGATTTATTACGATTGTTTACGCGGATGAAATATATCTGAAAAATGGTGACAAGATAAGCGGTCAGATAAAGCAGGAAGAACAGGATAGCATCTCTGTAGAGACAGAGGCTATGGGCTTGATAGTGGTTAAAAGTAACGCGATAGGCCATATGATTAGAGCGCAGGAGGGGGGCTTGCAACAGTCTGTTAAGGACCCCGAAGAGATAGTATGGCAGAGAGAGGTTGCCTTGGGCTATAATTACGCTACAGGTAATACGCGTGAAAGCCAATTCAACGGCAGTTTTCTTATCAATAGAAACAACAAGCATATTGACGAATGGATAGCTAAGGGGCATATGTATTATTCCTCAACAAAAAGGAAGATGGATGCGCACAAGTGGTATGGCATGGGAAGGTATGCTTATAGTTTTGGAAGTATGAAGAGGTGGTATAATTTTTATAGGGTGGAGGCAGATCACGACAGGTTTGCTGATATAGATTACAGATTTGTCCCGGCTGCTGGTGTAGGTTATTGGTTTTATGACCTGCCTAGATTAAAGTTGATAGTCGAAGCAGGCGCGGGCTATGAACATACATCCTACAGGTCTAATATAAAGGATAAGGGCGATTGGGTACTTGTTCCCAGAGCTTTTTTCGAGAAAGAGTTGTTTGCAAATACAAAGATAAGGCAGGACATATATTATTACCCTACTTTTGAGGATTTCAGTGATTACAGGATCCACTCAGAAACAGTACTCGATATGGCTATGAACCATAAGTTGAGTCTGCGCATAAGCCTTATAGATGATTACAACGCGGACCCGCCGGCAGATACCAAAGATAATGATCTGCGTGTTATATCTTCGTTAGCATACTCGTTCTAATACTTTAAAAAATACCCACTATAATCGAATATCATCAAAAACCAGTTCTCAATACAAAATTTTCGAAAAATTCACCTTCTAGCCCTTGAATTCTAACTAATATAGGGGCTTGACCGATATTAACAGGAAGATATTGCTTGTTAAAATTTACACCTAAAGATGCAAAGGCAATACCTGGTTATTCTTTAAGAAATTACAGCCCCTATAATTGTACCAAATCATTAAGAGATTAGCTTAGAAATAATATTTCAGCTATTGACATTTTGTACAAAATATTGTACAATTACAATGGAGGTGAGATTCATGGATTATATAGTACCAATATCAGAGGCAAGAGGTAAATTACCTGAGCTGATTAAGAAAATAGCCCATTTTGGTAAGCACTT
>Ga0307929_1002309_pt1 | contig 12527 bp, 15 predicted proteins | sample AceLakmetage1330_FD_203160 | JGI IMG/M metagenome (GOLD analysis project Ga0307929, IMG submission 203160) | Saline water microbial communities from Ace Lake, Antarctica - #1330 | ecosystem: Environmental > Aquatic > Non-marine Saline and Alkaline > Saline | place: Antarctica: Ace Lake...
TGGAATAAATTGCTCCCATCAACGACTTACGACGAATATCGACCCCTTTTGGGCACTTTTTGGCCGATTTTACAACATGCCTGCGAAACTCGGGCTAGACGATGCATGTTGCGTAGGATTTTCAACAAAAAACACTTTGTACGTTCAAAACATTCGTTAGGATTCATCTTAATCACGAGTTAAATTTTATGGCTCTTCTGAATAATCTGTGGGTAGATTGTTGTTGTCTGGTGTTGTCACAGCAGCAGCCCTATGCCTATCGTTGAAAGTGCATCGGTTAAGTGTATCCTGTCAAATACCAAGACATCGTTTACATGTGTTTTTAGGTGAGTTCTCATAGGCCCAACCGGTTAAGCAGTTCGGTATCCGAGTAAGAGGGGCGACAAAGTGTACGAGTAAGTGTTAGAAACGTACCACACACACTTAAACGTACACTTAACCGCAACCCTTACTCGGATACCCTTAACCGGCCAATTTACTTGAATTTTACCGGCCAACAATATTGATACCAAATACTACTGGCTGTTCTCCACCTCAATCCCAATAGATTCTCGCTTCCCATGGCCTTTTTCCATTTGTGCATCCATCACGCTCTACCCACATATTCTCTTGAAGAGCCAAATTTATACTACGCAAGAATGCAACCGATAAATCACCTTTGCATATTCAAGATCAGAATCGACATATAGACATACATGATCACCATCAGGCTCACGGGGATGCCTAGAATGCAGGTATCACTGATGGTAAGTCCCAACCGAAACTCATCACGCTGATCCTCTGGCACGTATTGCCGCGCCAGCACTGGAACGGCCCCCATCATGGCGGTGAGGAAGTAGAGCGGAAAAACAAAGGCACGACTAATGAAATACGCTGACACGGCAAACCCCGTCAGCGCTGCCGTCCCATATACACTGAACCGATACAGCCACTGTCCTTCGGGATCTTCGCAACCACGCAAGGCCTTGCGTGTCTGCAACAAACCAAGTAAAGCCAATAATATAAGCGAGAACCAGAAGAAGAAGCCAACGACCCCTATCTCGGCATAACAGCTTACGTAAGCATTGTGTGCAACTTTGTCTTTGTCTAGGTACTCAGAGAGCATGCCCTTGCCCACGCCAAAGATCGGCTTGGTTTTAAACGCCCAGTTGGCCTGTCCCCATAAGTCCACCCTCTCCCATGCATCGCCTAAATAACGTCCCGAAAACGGAATCATCATCAGGATGGCAGCCAGCCCCAAAGCCAGAAAGAAGGTATATTTACGTTTGAACAGAAACATGACCAATGCCACACTCGCCGATGCCAGCAATCCAACCTCTGCACCGCGCGAAAGGGTCGTGGCAAACCCCTGATACAGTAAGCTGGCTATGCCACAAGCCAAGACAAACGGCAGAACCCCGCGCTTTTTGAAAAAAACGAAACACAGCGGAATTGAGGTGGCTAAGAATTGGCCGAGATCATTAGGATCATCGAATATCCCAAAGAACAGGCTGCGCGGTACCAGATGGTCGACATTGGGGCGCCAGGACATTATCGGTCGCTGCCCGGCAAAACCGTATCCGCGAACTTCCTGCAGGATGGCATGCACCGCCATCAAGATCGCCATTACTACAAATGCGCGGGAAATCCAGCGCAAATGCGACACTGACTTGATGTTGGCAAACAACAATATACCAAAGAACGTCAGGCGGAAAAGATCCTGCCAAGTGTCCAGAACCCCTTGCAAGTAGAACCAGGAGATGTTCGACATTAACCCCGCGATAAAGAGTCCAATGTAAAGAAAGTACTGGGGCGCATGCCTATCGATCTTGAGCCGGCCTGAGTCATAATCCAGCAGCATAGCCAGAAGGGACATATACGTAACCACATCAAGCAAAGGAATCCCGAAAAGCCAAGGGAACAGCCACTCCTGCGGTCGCCAGAATACCAGCATGATAAAAATATACAATAAGCCAAAACTCATATCACTTGCTACTGTTCAACTAGGTCGATTGACAACGTAAACGAGCGCCCCTCCGCCTATTCCTGTTATGCACCAACATCCGTAGACTGAACTCATTAATCAGTCCAACAATCGCACTCACATTATCCATATCAATGCTATATTTGCCTGATGAAACCCTCAAACTGCGTCCTTTACAGTAACTTGATAGGGATAAATACGAGTCACTTTGACAAACTACCCACTGATTTTGGACCGTAAACGATGCACTCTGTTTTCCAGTACTCGTTATCTGAGAAGCAGGCTATGTTTGTGATGATAGAACGCGACTCAATAACTTGATATTGCGACCGACTAAGTATGTCACGATACCGAGGAGTCAACAGAAGCCAGCTATCCGGCGGAGGATTCATGCCAGTGTCGAAATCATAAAAAGGCAACGGCGTGTACTTGACGCCCGCGTTATGGGCAGCAATGAAGAAGACTGGGTCACCGAACACTTCCGCGGCGCCGACACCTATCTCAGAAAGCCTCTCACTAAAAGCCGTTTTACTGACTGTGTCCCGCCATATCCACCCTTCCCTGCATCGCATGGCATTCCAGAACATGCTGGAGATCCAACAGCAGGCGGCAAATGCGATCCAAACCAGCACCAAAATTGTGCGGCGCCGTGAACGGCCACCGAAATGAAGAAATGTTGAGAGCAGTGTCATAGGCCACAGCGAAAACATAACAAAATAGTAAGGGTTTCGGGATGAGCTTAGGTACATAAGAACGCCTGCAATGGAAAACATGGCCGAAACGCCTCTGAGCAGGAGAATCGAGCGATCCATATAGACTTCATGGCGTTTCAACCGATCACGCAGAATTGAAGGGATGGCCCAAAGAGTCGTGCTCAAAAGCAGGAAGAAAACCCAAAAGCGAGACAACTGTAAGAGACTCCAGCAAGAAAAGAGTTTCCGTAATTTTTCAACTGCTGATCCGGCCGTACTAAGGCCGACATACCAGGAGAACTGTTCATAGCTGGCATGAACGTCTGGAAGCCAAAACAGAAGACACAAAGTGGCTGCAAGGGCGCCACCTGCGGCAAGAGCACCCAGCGACAAAAGCCACATCCGCGGTGGGAGCAGAAGCAACACAGAGGCGGCAGCAGCCAAGGCGAAGTACGCACCGCCAGGATTGACTCCGGCTGAAATCCCCAGAAAAATGCCCGACATCACGAATTCTACGGTTCGCCTGCGGCGCGCCGCATGGACAAAGCAAAGCCCACCCATCGTCACCAGCAATAAACACACACCTTCCGGTCGCCCTAAAAGAACCTCCAAAAGAGACCGGTCGCCCATCCACCCGACAGCAAGAAACACAGCCCCCCAGTGAGCACCCCAGCGAATCATTGCCAGACACAACAGAAAGACGGCAATGTGCGCACATAGGAAACTCGGCAGACGGCAGGCAAAATGGCTAATTCCGAGAGCCTTCATTATCGGAATTTGCATACGAAAAAACAGGGGCCCGTGATAGGCCCAAACGTCAACGCTATGGGGGGCTTCTGAACACAGCTCGTAGGAAAATGGACGCCCCTCCAAGACACGCACCGCTGATGCATTGAAGAATGGTTCGTCTTCAAAGAAGGGAGGGTAGGTATCCAGATTCACGGCAAATGCGGCAAATGTGATAACGAGGACCACCGCCACAAAGGCACGCATCCACCAATCCAGATTGCTCTTAAAAATCATACGCTTTTTCAGTATCCGTATGGAATCCGCCTCATACCACTTTAGAGAAGGTCGCTCTTGTTTGGGTTTTCGCAGAAAAATATTGTTTGATAGGCAAGTAGACCGCTGAAAAGCCGCGTTGCTCCGTATACAATACAGAGGAGCCACCCAAAACGCTTGCGAAGAAATGCAAACACGATCGCAAACGGTATTGGGGTCACACGCTCCTGCTTAACGTTCCATCCAGACCTCTCAAGCATCGTGCGGGCAGTACCGCGCGTGTAGAAATGAAGGTGGGTGCAGTCGAGAATCCCTTTCGTGTGGTACGGAAAACGTCCTACCAAAAGATTGAGCCTAACATAGAGGTTGGCGACATTGGGCAATGACACAATAAGGACGCCCTTCCGTTTCAACGCTCGTTTAAGATAAGAGAGGACAACCTCCGGTGAACGAACGTGCTCAAGAACATCAGCGGCAATGACATAGTCATAGTCTGTTTCTAGGTCAAGATGTTGAATCTTGTCAAGATCGTCGACAATGACGCGACGACAGAACGGTTCTGCGAGATGGGCAGAAGCCGCGTCCAACTCCACCGCATCAACAGAGCATCCACGTGCATGAAGCCATTTCACGATAGCAGCGTCCCCTACACCAAGATCCAGGACGCGACGCCCCTCAAGGTCATGAGAGGAAAGGTATGCTGTGATCTGAGAGTGACTAGAGTGGGGATCAGAGAATTTCTCAGTATACTTCTCGCCGCCCCTCGAAATATCAAACCGGCGACTGTAGAAAATGCCGCGACAGTGCAGCCAGTACAAGACAGACGTCCGTATGCAGTTCCAGCCATACAGCATACCGTTTACGTGACAGATTTCATCTCCGTAGTATGTCGGCATGGGGATTTCCTCAATGCGTGCACCATGTTGGTTTGCCTGCAAGAGGATCTGCGTATCAAAATGCCATTCATCAGAGTTGGTCCAGAACGGAATCCCCCTGAGTAACTCAACACTGTAGGCACGGTACCCAGAATGAAACTCGGACAGATTCATGCCAGTCATTTGGTTCTGAATACGCGTAAGGACTTGGTTTCCGACATACTTGTACCGTGGCATCCCCCCCTCAAGCGCTCGCCCTCGTTCAATCATACGAGAGCCCATGACAACGTCTGCGCGCTTCTCAACAAGCGGAGCAAGGATCTTTGCCAAGTATTCGGGTGCGTACTGGCCATCTGCATGCAACATCACCACCACATCTAGATTCTGATCTATCGCGTATTGGTAACCGACCTTTTGGTTGCCTCCGTAGCGTTGGTTGACACGATTCCGAAGGACCCTCACCTTCTCGAGTTCTTGACTGCATCGCATCGCCTCATCAACCGTCTCATCGTGGCTGCAGTCGTCGACTACGTAGATGGTTTCTATGGCTTCCATAACGTCTTGCGGAATCCGCGTGAGGGTCTTCCTAATGTGGGCCTCTGCATTATAGGCGATCACAAAAATCCCAATACGAGAGCCTAAGTTATCGAAATATGGAGTACCACCTGCCTTCTCCTTACTCGATAAAGAATCAACTATTGCCATTTGGATACACTCCTACTCTCTCTCGCTAGCTCTTCTCTGCGAACTCACTTACTGCTTGGGAAAATCTAAAGCTCACAACTGGCCTCAATTAGACAGTCTCCACTGTTCTCTAAAGTGTCATATACATGATAAGTAAATATCGAGAGCTGAAGCGCACCACAAGCCCGCCATCGGGGGCTCAAGTCTCGTCATTCATCATTTGGTCATTGGGAAAAATCAGGCAGGAGAGTTGAGGGTTATATTGTCCCCAGTTGACAACATATCCAGTAACAACAGATATACGTCTATTCCATATCGCGGCAGCTCAAATTCATCCTGTCTTACAATCTCATCCATCATCGACTCCCGATGCATTTCGTTCATACAATTGCAGCTCCTGACTGAAGGATATCGCAGACCACACAAAATTGCTCGCCCATGAAATTTTACTATTGGGCACAACGGAGTCTGTGAATGAGACCAGCATAGAGGCGTTCGTAGGTGGAAAGTGTTTGTTCAAGTGAGTACTGCGTCCTCACTCGCAGGAGAGCAGCTTGCGTGCAATTCGCAGCAAATTTCTGCATGACCAATCGGAGCGTGTTACAAATCACTTGGGGCCAGTCAGCTTCATCCTCAGGAAGGAGATAGCCGCATCGGCCATCGTCAATCACAGCTCGGTTCTCCCCGACATCAGTCACTAGGACAGGAACGCGGCGTGACATGGCCTCCAGCAGCACTAGCGGCAAACCCTCGCTGCGGGAGGGCATTACCAACAGGTCCACCGTGTGCAGGATATCAACGGCATCAGGAATTGCCCCCGCGAAATGGATGTACTCATCTACGTTGCACGATTCGGATAGTTGACGGAGACTGGCCGCTTGCGGGCCATCACCAATGATGAGGAGGTGCCAGGGATTCGTTGCATCGACGCCGGTTTCGTGCGCTATGGCGAGCGAATGAATCAGGCGGTCGACGCCTTTCTCGTGCGACAGGCGGCCAACGCAGCCAAGAAGCGGAGCGTCATCAGAAACCCCAAACCGTTGCCGCAGCATTGTGCGCGATGGGAAAGCTTTTTCACGGCAATCAACACCATTCTCAATGACGATCATCTCGTTTGGCCGAGTCGAAAAAGAACGTCGAAACTGACTCGCTGCATCTTCGGAAACTGCAACCACGACATCTGTGTGCTTTCGCGTATATCGGTAACGGATGCGATTCACCAGGCCCTTGCCGTGCGGGTTCGTCCCATGATCGGTATTCACATGCCGGATGGGCGGTGTACATGCCAGAACAGCATATTGCCGGGCAGCCACATTGTGCGAATGGACAATGTCGATCTTGAGTGAGAGGAGTAGATGCCGCAGGTCCTCAACGGCCCGCCTATCCCAGGGAAAACGATGTCGATTGGCGTGAATCGCATGCACGACTCCCCTCCCCAGGCCTTCGGCGAGCGGACCGGGGGCGTCAAGGCAAATGATAACCGTGGACTCCGGATGCAATTCATTGCGAAAACGACACCATCGAATGGCACACTGCTCAAGCCCACCATGCACCAGAGAAATGACCACATGGGCAACACGCGGCACACTGTTGTCTCGTTCGGAAGTCGTCGTCAATTCATGTAGTTCGGACAGAAGTGCCACCTGTTACCGCATCAGTTCACATATCTCATCGGCCATGTCGCCCCACGTTCGGGTAAACACGGGGCGTTCGGCACACGACCGGGCATTCCTGCATACCTCCGACAACTTTGCTGCGAGCCCTTCAATGTCTTTGGCCTCCACAGTCCCACAGCGCGGTTGCCCATTCAGCATTTCTTTGCACGCGCCCACATTCGTCGCAACGACAGGCGTGCCGCACGCCAATGCCTCGGCAACCACATTAGGCATCCCTTCGGAATGGCTGGATAACAGCAGACAATCCATCAGATTGAGCCATTTTGGCACCTCAGCATGCGGACGCCATCCCAGGAAATGCAAATGTGCAGCGACATCAAGTTCGCCTGCCAACTCGCGCATACGGGGAAGTAAAGGTCCATCACCAATCATGACCAATTGTGGTGTGGATTCGAAGGAGGATCCAGCGTGTCCAACATTGTGGACCAAACGTGAAAAGGCACGCAGCGCGTCGCCAGGGGCCTTCACTCCAATGAAATTTCCGATCCAACCCATAAGCGGGGCGCTGGATGCGCTCACAAGCGAGAGCACCCTTTCAATAGACTCATTTGCCATGGGCTTCATGCTGCGTTTCCAATCGGCTATCTGCGCAGGGGCTAATTCATAAAACTTCTCGGTATCAACCCCATTGCGTATGAGGTGAAGCTTACTGCGTTCAATTCCCGTTTCCGACAGGGCGTCAACCAAATTACCCGACACACAGATATAACCACTGATGCGCTTGTCCTGCTTGAGGATGATCTTGCGACGTGCTGGGTTCCGCAAATGCCAGGAGTCTGATCCAAGAACCATTACCCAAACTGCGCCGTCACTGCCGTGGAGTGCTTGCGAGGTGCCTACTCCGTCAGGATACAGCCATGAAGCAAGAATCACCTTAGCCGAATCATCAGATGGCAATGCCTGCTGGCCAACGCTGGGGTCCGAAGCGTCGTGTTGTCCGAGTGACCAGACTTGATGTCCGCCGGTGAACATTTGCAGACGCTTGAGCGCGTGGGCGACGAACATCCAGCTCAGATTGCGCCCCGCGACGGGCACGTGCAGATACGGAACATACCGAGTGACGGGACCTCCGACAGGACTTTTCCAGCTGCGTAACTTCCCCCATGTCCATGGTTTAGAGTTCGCTACAAGGACAATATTTTCTATTGCACGTCTCTTTGCCAACTCATGAAACAATTGCGCATTGAATACACCCCGCGTGGGCTGATCTGGATACGGATACAAGTTGGTTACTGTATAGAGCATGTTATCGTCTCCTATACTATTTCGCAGGCGGTCATCACTTCTCGTCATTAGTAATTTAGGTTTGAGGTGAAATGATTTCGCGAGTGTGGAGAGTTAAGAATTCTGGGTTCGGGATGCTGAAACAACAAAGAATTTGAACAAAGAGGAAACGAAGAAAACAAAGGGGGATGGATCAGATTGGAACCTCTACATAGTGCCCGACTGAATCCATTGCCAATACTGCTTCCTAAATGCGATCAACCTGTTGGCTGATTCTCGGCCACGATGTTGACATAAGAACGAGAATGTTTATTTCGCGATTCTTAAGATTCTGCTGATACTTCAGGTTCTGATCGGTAGTTAGATGATTTGATATCCGTACTTCTCCGCCAGCGCAATGAGCTCGCCATTCTCAACCCGTGACCAACCGAGTTCCGATGCCGTATCAATATCGTGCGGGTGTAGGTGCCGCCGTAACGGAACCGGAGTTCCTTGATCAAACAGAATCTTCATGCAGCTGCTGCACTCCCAAGACTCGCGGCTGCGTGTTCAAGAACTTTTTCAACCTGCGAGCGTGTAACCCCAGGAAACCACTCAAGAAAGTCGTCCACTGTCGCGCCATCTTCAAGGTTCTCAAACAAAGCACTCACAGGTACGCGAGTGCCCTTAAAAACCCAAGCGCCGCTGACCCGCGTAGCGCTCTGCTCTACCTCTGAACATGTGTTCCAATTCATCATTACAACTTCAGGTTAAGCATTCCATGCGAAGGAAGCAATCGGAAAAGGGTTGTGGGTTGGAGAACTGTGAGAAGTGTGTGAAGTGGGAGGTGGACTGTGGACGGTTGAGTGTGGAGAGTTGAGAGTTAGGGGGTAAGAGTTAGGGGGTGTTCTGGCGAAATGAGAGTAGCCGACAACACTTCCACAAATGCCTCGGCGCTGCGGTAAAGATCCTCGACCTCCTCTGTCTCGAACTCAGCCTGATCGTCGTAGTCGCTCTTGGTTCGCCGATCAAATGCCAGCCCGTATGCTTTACCATGAGAAACATCCACAATCCCGGTCTTGACAAACTCCCTGTTGAACCAACCACGCAACTGTGCGTGTGAGCCCGTTGTGAAGTCGTTCCGTAATGCCAAAGCGCCAACTGCATAGAACATCGCGTAGTAGATACGATTGACAGCACTACGAAGACGGTCTTCATCAAGCAACATCCGAGCATCAGCAAGCGTTTCTCCAACGCGATCAAGGCGGTGTGCAACGTAAATCTCTCGATCCTCAGGAGTCATGCGACAACCCTTCCTTCGGAACTCACGGCTTCGAGAAACGGCGTATGTGATCGTGGCCCCCGCATCTCAATGGCAGATTTCACATGTAGGTCAAATACCGTATTGTACTCAAGCTCGACGCCAAACGCTAAACTCCGAATGTCTCGCTCCAGACGCCAGTCCACCTTCTGCGGAGGAAGGTTTAGCACAACAAGCACATCGACGTCTGACGCTTCCGAAAGCTCACCACGGGCCGCAGATCCAAACACAACCAAACTGTCAAATTCAGTCCCAAACTGTTTTCGCAGTAGATGCTTCAACGCCTTCAGAGCACTATCCACAGAGTACGACCAAAATGCATCTCCGGGCGCACTGCTAGGAACACGCGACTGTATGTCTTTCATTATCTTCACGCCCTGATCCTACCGATAACTGTGAGAAGTAGAAAGTTGAAAGTTGAGAGTTAGGGGTTAATAGTTAGGGGTTTGCTTGGGCTCTGCTGGAAATTGGCAGAATGATTTAGGGTAGCCCCGAAACAAGTTCAGCCCGAAGTGCTTGTCATCCCGACGAATGTCGGGGCAAATCCGAGATGCAAGCAGATGAAACCTGAAAGCTGAAAGGGGTAAGAGTTCTGGGTTCTGGGTTCCGGGTTAGGGGTTCGGGATGCTGAAACAATAAAGAATTTGAACAAAGAGGAAGCGAAGGAAGCGAAGACTGTGGATTGTAGACTGCAGGGAGTTGAGAGTTAGGGGTTTCGAATAACTGTGAGAAGTGGAACAGTGGGATGTGGGGGCGGAACCGTGGACTGTGGAGAGTTTAGGGTGGAGGGTTAAGAGTCTTTGATTTTCTCAAGAGTTACCTGAAGTCTACGCAAAGCATCCACAAATCCAACAAGTTTATCGTATATTAATAGGGCATTTGAAGCACTATACGTGTGAGACATTCTGTTTCGCGATGCCAACATCTCAAGCCAGATTTCTTCATCGTCCAGCCAACCATTCTTAAATGCATATTTGAGCGATGACTTTGGTGAGTTGCAACTCTCCACCCCTTGCTCACCAGCAATTTGCTTCACCGTTTTCCACGCCAATTCAAAGCAAAACTCAAAGTACTGAATACACCCAGCCTTCATAACGTCATTTTCAGTAGGGATTGCGATGGCTTTCTCAAACTGATCAATGGCTTTTGACAAGTCGCACATTAAAATATTCTTATCCAAATATTACCTCCGTCTTTCGAAGCGCTTCCTGTCTAAAACTGTCGCTAACTTCATGCATATCAACTAAATCTATGCTGTAAAGTGTTTCAATTTCATTCAACAAATCATCAATCCTGTAGAAAATGCGCAAGGGAAGTCGGCTCGCACCCATAATTCCAATATCAAAATCAGAACGCTCGCTTGCGGTGCCGGCGGCTCGAGATCCAAACAGAAAAACGCGATACCCAACAAGATCCTCACGCATTCGCTCTAAAGCGCATTTGATTTTCTCTATGATTTGGCGTTCTTTTGTCATTCTGAGATTACGTTATGCCTTCCTCGCGTAGGAAGCAACGGGAAAAGAAAGACGTTAGGGGTTAAGAGTTCGGGGTTCGGGATGCTGAAACAACAAAGAAATTGAACAAAGAGAAAACGAAGGAAGTGGAGACTGTGGATTGTAGACTGTAGGGAGTTGAGAGTGGGAAGTCCTACTATGCCAGTGTATATTTGAACAAAGAGGTAGCGAAGGAAGCGGAGGAAAAGCTGAAAGGTGAAACGGGTGCTCTACAACTCAGAAAGATACTTACGAATCTGGTCGTGTGAACCTACGGCGGCCAGGATCAAGTCTCCATCCCGAAAGGCAAATACCAAACGCAACCCAAGCCCTATTCTGGCTTCGTATATGCCACTTCGGTGAAGTTTTCTTAACCCTATCCCTGCATACCGATGCGAGTTCTTCATCGCCTTCGAAATTTCAAGCAGCGTCTCGAATACTCTGGCTCGCTCGGTGGGATCAAGCTTTGTAACGCTCTTCTGAAACCGCTCGGTCAGGAGAATCTTCACGCCAGAAGGTCCTTTGGATCTCTCAGCTCTGTCAGGGCCCCATGCTCGAGGTCCTGCCAGAAACGATTCGCCTGCTCATCACTGAACATAGGTTTGAGATCTAAATCGTCCTCGCTAATTGGCACAATGGCTGCAACATGTCGAGACCCTCGCATGAGGATAACACTTTCCCCCGCTTCCGCCGACTGCACCAAACTGTTCAACCTTGCTTTAGCATCTTTCATCGTTGCACAAATCATGTAACCCTCCTGATGAAAAGATCTCATTATAGGGTCCCTATATCAAGACCCGCTGGAGTAAATTTGAAATGGGAACCCGGGAAATTGGGGTAGGGCAGAATGATTAGGAGCAGAATGATTTTTAAACAAAGTTAACAAAGGTAAGAACGTAAATTTGGGGCGGAATGATTTAGGTCGACTAGTGATGAGTTCGGGTTCCGAGTTAGGCGTTGGATAACATCCCACGTTCCGAGGTTCAATTATCTTAGCAGTTTCTTCACGACGGGGTTTTCCCACACTTTTTCGGCCTTTGTCTCGAACGCCTTGATGTGGGCAATGCGGTCTTTTAGGAAGGCGATTTTCTCGTCATCCTGAATCTTGGCTAAATCGGATTCAATACCTTCGTAAAATTCGTCACGATGGGCGAAGCGCTTGGCAACGGTGTCGTTGAGGACGTTCTTGAGGACTTTTCCGAACCAGTCGTTGGCTTGGTAGTAGTCTTTGCGATCCCCCTTGACCCACACTTTGCTGACCGCACCCCACTGCTCCAATTGCCTTATACACGTGCTGGCACTGCCCTTGCTGATGCGCAGGGCCTCTTGCATGTCATTCAATCCCCTCGCCTCCTGGCTGAAGTAGAGATAGGCGTAGATCTGACCGACAACCCGGCCCAGGCCGAAGGATTGGGCCATGTTGCCAGCGTTGGAGATGAAGGATTCGACTATTCTATTCATTACAGAAATTCATTTGAACAAAGAGGAAACGAAGATAGCTAAGGAGTAAATGGGAAAAGCTGAAAGACTGAAATGGGAACCACTAATCGTCACTAATTCACACTAAAGTGAGTTCGGTGATGGACTCTGCTGATTTTGAACAGGTTGAGAACTCAGG
>Ga0307929_1002311_pt1 | contig 12514 bp, 11 predicted proteins | sample AceLakmetage1330_FD_203160 | JGI IMG/M metagenome (GOLD analysis project Ga0307929, IMG submission 203160) | Saline water microbial communities from Ace Lake, Antarctica - #1330 | ecosystem: Environmental > Aquatic > Non-marine Saline and Alkaline > Saline | place: Antarctica: Ace Lake...
CGCCAGTTTCGATTTGTTTAAAAATTATGAGGATCGCGGAAACCAATTCAGGACAGCGGTTTTAAACCTATAGAGATTGGGGGAATGGAGTGATGGAGTATTGGAGTGATGGAGTTTTGGAGGCAAGGGAAGGGATTAAAGCCCCGACGAAGGAGGGGATGGAAACCCTGGAAAATATTAACAAATTGAATTGATAACAAAACAAGCATGATATTCGATAAAATAAAAGGGGATAAAGTAATTTGGATTGTTGCCGTTCTACTCTCGGTGCTATCGCTGCTTGTGGTTTATAGTTCCACAGGATCGCTGGCCTATCGTGAGCAAGGCGGTAATACCGAGTATTACCTTATCAAACAATTTATTATTGTTGTTTTGGGCTTCGGCTTGATGTACATCACTTCGCTCATGCACTTCAAGTATTTTTCACGTTTAGCACAATTCTTATTGTTCCTTTCCATACCATTATTGATCATCACCATGTTTTTTGGCCCGGAAATCAATGGTGCAAACCGCCTGCTTTGGATACCCGGTACCGGCCTTACTTTTCAAACATCCGACCTGGCCAAGCTTGCGCTGATAATGTATATCGCCCGTTTTCTTGCAAAAAAGCAAGAAAGTATTAAAGATCTGAAATCCGGATTCCTTTTCATTATCATCCCCGTGATTATTATTTGTGCATTGATCCTCCCGGGGAATTTCTCAACGGCTGCGTTACTTTTCGTTACCAGCCTAATCTTATTGTTTATTGGCAGGGCAAATAGTTTACACTTAATAACGCTGGTTGGGATTGGGATAATCAGTGTTGGTATTTTATATTTTGTCGGAAAATCGTATCCTGAATTAATCCCAAGAAGTACCACATGGGTTAACAGGCTCGACCAGTTTTTCAATCCTGACGAAGACCAGGTGTACCAGGTTGAGCAATCGAAAATTGCGGTTGCTACCGGGGGCGTATTGGGGAAAATGCCGGGAAACAGTACTCAGCGGAACTTCCTGCCGCATCCTTATTCTGATTTCGTATTTGCCATTATCATCGAAGAATATGGCCTGGTTGGGGGTACGGTAGTTATTTTATTGTATTTGATATTGATGTTCCGGTCGATGAAAATAGCGAGAAGTTGCAACATGAGGTTTGGGAGTTATCTGGTGATAGGCATCAGTTTTATCATGGTATTCCAGGCTTTGATCAACATGGGAGTTGCAGTGAATTTATTGCCCGTTACAGGGCAGACCCTCCCCTTTATCTCGATGGGTGGGACCTCATTTTGGTTTACAAGCATTGGGATTGGAATGATTCTTAGTGTGAGCAGGACAGTAAATGAACAACAAGTAAAACAAGAAAACGTACAATATGCCACAGCAGGAGCATAAAATATTGATTTCCGGAGGTGGTACCGGGGGACACATATTCCCGGCCATAGCCATTGCCGATGCCCTAAAGGAAAAACTTCCTCAGGTAGATATTCTATTTGTTGGAGCTAAGGGTAGGATGGAGATGGCAAAAGTACCTCTTGCTGGATATCCCATCAAAGGCTTATGGATTAGTGGGTTTCAGCGCAGACTGACTTTTAAGAATTTATTATTTCCACTGAAATTGATTGTAAGCTTAATCAAGGCAGGAAGTATTATCAGAAAGTTTAAACCAGATGTTGTAATTGGTGTTGGGGGTTATGCCAGCGGACCCATCGGGCAAATGGCGACACGGAAGAAAATTCCTTTGGTATTGCAGGAGCAGAATTCATATGCCGGCGTCACCAATAAAATTCTAGCTAAAAGAGCAAGTAAGATTTGTGTTGCTTACGAGGGTATGGAAAAGTTCTTCCCCAAGGATAAGTTAGTCCTAACAGGGAATCCCATCCGTAAAAATGTAATAGAGATTGACGGCAAACGAGATCAGGCACTTCACTATTTTGAGCTCAGTAAAAGTAAACCGATAGTGCTGATTGTTGGAGGTAGTCAGGGAGCAAGGTCAATAAACGAAAGCGTTAACAAGGGCCTGGAGTTATATATTGAAAACGGTTTGCAACTCATTTGGCAAACCGGAAAACCTTATGCACCAACTGCACGAAGGGATATCCTGGAAAGACTAAATGCCAATGATAAGAAAATGATACGGGTGCAGGAATTCATCAATAAGATGGATTTGGCTTATGCTGTGGCTGATATTGTGGTTTCCAGGGCAGGTGCAATTGCAATTTCGGAATTGTGCGCAGTTGGGAAACCTTCAATTTTAATTCCACTGCCATCAGCAGCCGAGGATCATCAAACCAGTAATGCCCTGGCATTGGCTGATAAGGGTGCAGCCATACATTTGAAGGATGCTGAAGCACCCGAGAGACTTGCAAGCCTTGTGATTGGCCTTGCGAAAAATGAAGAGCAAAAGAAACAATTAGTATTAAATATTAAACAAATGGCAATCCCCGATTCTGCAAATAAAATAGCGGATGAGGTGATTGAGTTGATGCCGAAAAAGGTATAGGTGGGGAGCAGGGAAAAAGGGTGTAACGGGTTTATAGAGGAAATAGGGTCATTAGAGATTGTTGAGAGTATCGTGAAAAATAAGGATAAAATAGTCAGTTCGAAGTTTATGAAAAAACAATTAGAGTTCTTGATGATTTTTGTTCTCATAATGTGATATTAATTTATGATAACAAACTTCGAACGGACAGCAGCGACAATGAAAAAACTAGGGTTATTGAGTTAATAGGGGAAGTAAGGTACATAAAGATTAAAGGGATTGTACTTAGAATTGCCAACTGAAGACCAGTTGTCAATAAGTTAAGATAAAAATGTGAATTTATGATTGTCGATTAACGATTTTTGATTTAGGATGTTCCTGACTATCACCTAACAAAAAATCAAAAATCAGCATTCCTTAATCATCAATCGGAAATAAAACGCTTAACTTATTGACATTGAACTGAAGACTGCAGACTGCCAACTGCCGACTGAAGATCCCGTAAAGTAAAAAATTGACAATTTTTGTAACTTTTCGAGGATGCTCGAAAAACTATGAAATCAGAGATTTCTGGTTTTTCGGCACTGAGAACTGAACAATTAACAAAAAACAAAAAACGCAAAACGCCAAACGCAAAACGCCAAACGCAGGACAATGAACCATAACAAATACCATAACATTTTTTTCCTCGGGGCAGGCGGCATCGGAATGAGTGCCCTGGCCAGGTATTTTTATGCTTCAGGTAAAAATGTTGCAGGTTACGACCGTACTTCAACTGAACTTACAGCACTTTTAATAAACGAAGGGATCAGTGTTTTCTACGTAGATGACCCTGAAATGCTTCCAAAGGATTTTAAAGATGCATCCAACACTTTGGTTGTTTACACCCCGGCTGTAAAAGAGAATAACCAGCTGTTAGGCTTTTTTAAGGATAATCACTTTTCTGTTTTAAAACGTTCTGAAATTTTGGGTTTGATATCTTCTCAATTCCCAACTATCGCTGTAGCCGGGACGCATGGGAAAACTACCGTTTCTACCATGATCGCACATTTACTTTATCAAAGTGCGCTTGGCTGCCTCGCTATTTTAGGAGGAATTTCGAAGAATTACAGCTCCAACTATTTGCATTCTGAAAACCCGAAATACTTCGTTACCGAAGCCGATGAGTTCGATAGGTCTTTTCTCCAACTCAAGCCTTCAGTTGAAGTGGTGACATCTGCTGACGCCGATCACCTGGATGTTTATGGTAGCGAGCAGGAATTGAAACTTTCTTTTGCGCAGTTTATCAATAATCTTGACGACAATGGAATCCTTATAATAAAAGAAGGAATTGGCTTGGATATTGAAAAAAGTAAACTTGCTACAACATTTACTTATGGCCTTTCTGCCGGGGATTATTTTGCAGAAAACATACGTCCATTTCCTGATCATACTGTTTTTGATCTGCACACTCCGGCTGGCCGGCTTAAGGATTTAATCCTTGGAATTCCGGGGCAAATCAATGTTGAGAACGCGATATCAGCAATTGCAGTCGCAATAACTGTTGGAGTTAACGAAGGTGAATTAAGGCAGGGATTAAAAACCTTCAAAGGGATCAAGCGCAGGTTTGAGCTGCAATTTACTTCCGAACAAACGGTTTATATCGATGATTATGCACACCATCCCATCGAGATTAAAGCGCTGGTGAGTTCAATCCGATCCATGTTTCCCGGAAGGAAAATCACCGGAATATTTCAGCCTCATCTCTTTTCACGGACTAAAGACTTCAGTGCCGGATTTGCCGAAAGCCTCGACCTGATGGATGAAGTGATCCTGCTGGATATTTATCCCGCAAGGGAAAAGCCAATGGCGGGTGTTACGGCGGAGTTGATTTTTGATCAGATGCAGATGAAGCAAAAACGTCTTTGCAAAAAAGAAAATGTTTTATCAGCATTGAAAGGAAAGGAATACGAAATTTTGCTGACCATTGGCGCCGGCGACATCGACCAATTGGTGACACCAATTAAGCAAATGTTAATGGAAACCTCTAAACCCGCATAAAATGAAAAAGTTAGGTCAAATAGTATTGTGGGTGCTGGTCCTTTCGGGGATATCGGTAATATTGGGTTTTGCCCTGGTTGAGCAGCGAGAAGTAAAATGCACCAAGCTATCTGTCTCCCTATCCGACGATAATATTTACGGATTCATCTCAACAAAGGAAATTGAAAAGTTGGTGATTAAACAATTTGACTCGATTGAAGGACAGTCTGTTGACAGCCTGGATATCGAACTCCTCGAAAGGAAGCTTGAGCAGAACCCTTTCATTAAGCGTGCAAATGTTTACACAACAGTGCATGGGGCGCTTCTGGTTGAGGTTGACAGAGAGGAAGCATTGATTAGGATCATTAATAAAAAGAACGAAAGCTATTACTTGAGTCGTTCGGGAAAACCCTTGCCGTGCACCCAAAATTTTACACCACATGTGGCTGTGGCAAGTGGGCATATCAACGATAGTTATGCAAAACTTAAAGGGAACGATACAATCTCATTGCTTTCGGAAAAGAGCAAATATAAAACACTGAAGCAACTTTTTCATTTGGCCGAAGCCCTGGAAGCAAATCAATATATGAACAATCATATCAAGCAAATTTACATCAATAGTGATGGTGAAATTGAACTAATACCCGAAGATGGCGGCTTTGTCATTTTACTAGGAGATGTGGATGAAATAAAAATAAAGTTTGAAAACCTGCTCGCTTTTTACCAGGCTGGTTTGCCAAAAGTAGGTGCCGAAAATATCGATGTTGTTAATTTGAAATATTTGAATCAAGTTGTTTGTAGTAAATAGTAGAATGCGAGCATGATAGAATGTAAGAATGTAAAGCTGGAAAAATGGAGTATCGGAGTAGTGGAAGAGTAGAAAATTGAATAAATTGAAGGATGAATTGCCCTGTGCTTTAGCTCAGGGGTAACATAGACAGAATGTAATTTTTCGGGCTTTAGCCCAAATGAGAAATAGAATTGGGGAGCGTTGGAAAATAGGTTAATTGAAAATAGAATAGAGGGATATAATTAATAAGATAAGGTGGTATGAATTCAATCATTTCATCATTTTATCATTGCATCATTTAAGCATTGTTTAAAGTTAATCAGATATGGAACCATCAGAAATTATTGTAGGACTGGATATTGGGACAACCAAAATCGCTGCCATTGTTGGCCAACGAAGTGAGTTTGGCAAAATTGAAATTCTTGGGTACGGAAAAGCCGAATCCATCGGCGTTAAGCGGGGCGTGGTTTCCAACATCGAGAATACTGTACAATCCATAAAAACGGCTGTTGAAGAGGCCGAGCAAAAATCAGGTGCCGATATAAAGTATGTAAATGTTGGTATCGCCGGCCAGCACATAAAAAGTGTGCAACACCGGGGCAGTATCATTCGAGAGCATAACGAGGAAGAGGTTAGTCAGAAAGATATCGACACCTTGTTGCACAGCATGTATAATCTCAATATGAGCCCCGGTGAGGAGATCATTGATGTAATTCCACAGGAATACATTATCGACAATGAGCAGGGTATCAGGCAACCGATTGGGATGCTGGGAAATTCCCTGGAAGCAAATTTTCATATTATTATTGGGCAAACAACTGCTGCAAAAAATATTTACAAATGTGTTAAAAAGGCCGACCTCGAAGTGGTCGATTTAATTTTGGAACCCATTGCATCGTCAGCAGCAGTATTGAGCGATGAAGAAAAAGAGGCGGGTGTAGTGCTGGTGGACATTGGAGGCGGAACAACCGACATTGCAATTTTCCAGGACGGCATCATCAGACATACCGCAGTAATTCCACTTGGTGGGGATATCATTACTGAAGACGTCAAGGAAGGGTGCACCATCATCCGCAAGCATGCCGAGGAGTTGAAAGTGAAATTCGGTTCGGCCCTGGCCAATGAAAACAAAGATGAAGAGATTGTTGCCATACCAGGGCTCAGGGGCAGGCCACCAAAAGAGATCAGCCTGAAAAACCTGGCTAGCATAGTTCAGGCTAGGATGGAGGAGATGATCGAGCATATTTATTATGAGATTAAAAACTCAGGATTTGAAAAGAAAATGATTGCTGGGATTGTACTAACGGGTGGCGGGGCATTGCTAAGGCATGCCGCACAACTCACCGAGTTCATGACCGGCATGGATACCCGGATTGGATATCCCAACGAACACCTGGCCAAGGATGTCCCCGATGAAATGGCCAGCCCCATGTTTGCCACCGGTATCGGATTGGTGATTGAGGGTTTGGAACGTGTAGAAAAACAGTTGGTAAGGGAGGCCAAAGGTACATCAGATCCGGCATCTGCAAATAAGAAAGTAAAAGAGAAAAAGGAAAAGAGACCCCCAAGCTTTTTGAAGAAGATACAGGATTTCTTTGAGAATGACCCGGAGTAAGGGTGGTGGAGTGACTTAAGTATGGAGTAGTGGAAACTGAATTACATTTCAATAAACTGGAAACATGGACATAGAGACAAGGCATGCCTTGTCTCAACCAAAGAAAAAATACAGAAAATAAAAATTCATCAAATTGTAGGAGTAATAGAGCATGACAGAAGAAATGTTAGCATTTGACGCCCCTCGGCAGAAGTCGTCAATTATAAAAGTCCTCGGTGTAGGTGGTGGAGGTAGCAACGCCGTCACACACATGTTTAAGCAAGGCATTAAAGGTGTGGATTTCATTATCTGCAACACCGATTCGCAAGCCATGGACACAAGCCCCATCCCCAACAAAATCCAATTGGGCGACAATGGACTTGGTGCTGGTTCCAAGCCCGAAGTAGGCCGTGGCTCAGCGGAGGAAAATATCGAGGACATTCGCAAACACCTCGAAACAAATACCAAAATGTTGTTCGTTACTGCCGGAATGGGCGGTGGCACAGGAACTGGGGCAGCCCCGGTTATAGCCAAGGTGGCCAAAGAAATGGGCATCCTTACCGTAGGTATCGTTACTATCCCTTTTATGTTCGAGGGGCGAAAACGTAGGCTTCAGGCCGAGGAAGGGATCGAGGAATTGCGCAAATCTGTAGATACACTTCTGATTATCAGCAACGAAAAGCTGCGCGAGATGCATGGCAACCTCAAGCTGTCGGAAGCATTTGGTCGGGCAGATGATATCCTTACAACTGCGGCCAAAGGAATCGCCGAGATCATTACCGTAACAGGCTACATCAACGTGGACTTTCAGGATGTGAGGACTGTGATGCAGAATAGTGGAACGGCCATAATGGGTTCCGCTATTGCAGAGGGCGAAGACCGCGCCAGGATTGCAGTTGAGGAGGCACTGAGTTCTCCCTTGCTCAACGACAATAAAATAGATGGTGCCAGTGATATCCTGTTGTATATTGCTTCCGGTAAAGACGAGATCACCTTTGATGAGGTCACCGAAATTACCGATTTCATCCAGAAAGAAGCGGGGCAGAATGCTGAAATTATCTGGGGTAATGGTGTTGATGAAGCATTGGGAAGCAATATCAGCATCACATTAATTGCTACCGGTTTTGAAGCACCTGAAGAAATTGAAGAGACCACGCTGAACCGTGAAAAGAAAAAAACGGTTTATACCCTGAGCGATAAGTTGCCCGAGCAGCAAAGAGAGGAGGCTCAAAAGGTTGAAGTTGTTGAGAAGGAACCTGAAGTGGAGGAACCTGAAGTGGAAGAAATTGACGAGATAAAGCTGATAAAGAAGGATAAATCCCGGGAAGCTGCTAAACCAACTATTCAAGACAAATCAACTAATGGTAGCAATGGAATGCTGATGTTTGATATGCCGGAAAACAAACCGGCCCCGGAAGTGATCAAGCCTGTTCAGGAAGTAAGTGAACGCCCTATTGTTAAGGCTAAAAATGATAAGCCGCATATTCCCAAAAAAGCAGGTGAAAAAGGGTTAAGGGTAAGTTATACTCTGGGAGAGTTTGCCTACAAAGCTGATGAAGAAACCTGTCCAAAACCAGCTGGGCCAAATATCCGTAAGGAGGAGATGGACAAAAAAGCTGAAGAACGGAAAAAGAAACTTCGTGAGTTGAGCATGAAACTTGATTATGCAGAAAAGGATCTCGAAAGCCTTGAGGCCGTGCCAGCCTATGTTCGTAAAAATGTGGATCTGAGCAACGTGGTCCCATCTTCCGAATCGGTGACTGCACGTTTTACCCTGGGCGATGACGAGAAAGAGGATGGAGGTATCAGTCCACGCGAAAATACTTTTTTGCACAACAAACCCGACTGAACTTAGGCCCCCTCTTAGTCTCCCCCTCCCTGTCCGCCGCTTCGCTTTGGCAGGTGGAAAGGGGGAGATGTTCGAAGAGAAAGATTTGGAAGTAGTATTAGTTGATGAGGGGTAAGGGTTTCGAACTTTGAAATAATTTAAACGGTATGTAGGTATGAAGTGACCCCCTCTGCCTCGTGCCTCGGCATCTCCCCCTCAAGGGGGAGAAAAAAAGAGGGGGTCAGACATTAATTCTTTTAAAAATATGAGTTTAGCGATAATTATTAACGACGATATCAAGCAGGCCATGCTGGCCAAAGACAGGCGCAAACTTGAAGCATTGCGTGCAATCAAAGCTGCACTCCTGTTGGTCAAAACAGGCAAGGATATTACTTCAGGAGAAATTCCCGAAGAGCTGGAATTGTCCATCTTGCAAAAGCTTGTAAAGCAACGCAAGGAATCTGCCGAAATTTACAAATCCCAAAACCGCGAAGACCTGGTGGAGGATGAAGTCTTTCAGGCTTCCATTATCGAAGCCTACCTGCCTGAGCAGATGAATGAGGAGGAATTACGACAAATTGTAAAAGACATCGTTGACCAAACAGGTGCAACGAGCATGAAAGACATGGGAAAGGTGATGGGAATGGCCAGCAAGCAACTGGCCGGCAAAGCCGATAATAAAGCTATTTCGGGGATAGTGAGGGAGCTGCTGGGGTAAGGTTCCACCTTCGCTAACAACCTTCGCCAATGCTTCGGCTGTCAGGGGCTTCGGCGGACGGAGGGAGTAGTGGGGTGTTGGAGTAGTGGTGTTTACGGTTGATGGAAACAGATTGCCCGCCTTGCTGGCGAGGCAGGCAACGTTTCGCTCGTAATGGGCCGGTTTGTTAGAAAAGCTTCACAGACAAATGTTTTTTCTGGAAATGGACTTTGCGAGGAGTGGAGCGACGCGGCAAACCGTTTCAATTTTGGATCTCGGTTATTAAACCCAACCAACAAATATTATAACTCGAACCTTTAAGGACATAAACGCAAAGTAAGAAGTGTTTTTTTATTTTACTCTATTAAATGGCAGGCCCGGGAGAGCCTGTTTGTTTTTCGATGAAATGGTCTTTTCGTTTTAGATTAAATCCTGATTCATGAAAATGCCATGGATTAAATGTCTTTTTCCTCTGCTTGATTAGCCACAGATTTCTCAGATTTACACAGAGCAAATCAGTGCCAATCTGAGAAATCTGTGGCAACCTTGCCTTTCGTGTTTTTATTTTGTCAAAAAAGCTTCTTCGATATTGATCGTACTAATTTCCAAATTGGCACATTTGCACATTTCCAAATTTTCTACTAACCATCATACTTCAACAAAAACTTCGGGTTAACCGCTTTGAAGGAAAATCTTTCTCCATTTTTGAATTGTTCTTTTTTCGAACGGATTACAATACCTTCACGCCAACCTTGTGGATTTATCAATGACTTCCCTATCGACATTTCCACGATTTTGTCGATGTCGTTTTCCAGGATATAATCTTCCTCAACAACCGGAACTGTTTTCAAACCCAAGGACTTTATGAGCGAAACAAAGTCTTCAAAATCGAGGTATCTATAGGCGTCGATATCAAATACATTGTAAAAGAAAATAGTTTGTCCCCTTAAATTCAGTGTGTTCTTTTGAATGTTTTCGCCAACGATTTCGCCTTGTAAGGCGTAGTTTTTATTTAACGCACGCATCATATTTTCCAAATCCTCTTCGCGGGCAAACTTCCATTGTGAATTTTTATCGTCTTCCAGGATTTCCAGGTTCCGGGTACAAACACCAAACTCGCCATTGTTGATGTAATAAGTAACGCTGCTGCCGTCAATCTTTTCGGTGATATAGCAGTGTGTGCCCTGGTTTTCGTCTAACAACTCCTGCAAAATCTGAACGCGGGTTTCGTCGGTTTTGGGTATGAAGGATGGGAAGCGACCTTTCATTATTCCTTCGAGGGCGGCAGGAATCGGTTCTTCGTATTTGGTGACCCCAAGTAAAGCGGTAACATCCAAACCTTCAGTTATTGGTGTACCTTCCGGTAATATCGACAAAGGAAAACATATTCCCTGCGAAACCTGCCCACGTAATTTTACAGTTCTTATGCGCATTTTCCGTGGTTCCAGAAACGTAAATTCGGGCCTTTCGGGCATGACGCAGTCTATTTCGCAATACACACATAAATCCCCAACATTGAATTCCCCTTTCTTTACCACGAGTTGCCATCCTAAAACTTGTGCTTTCTCTATTGCGTCAGCACCTTCGATGGGTGCCAATGTCCTGATTTTTTGAATTGATGCTAGTTTTCTCATGATGTTATTTTTCTACTCATTTTGAATTATTTGGTTGACCTTGATAATCAAATGTATTGTGAAGTGCGCTATTATGTTTTGCAAATCAATCCTTTTCCCATTTCGACAAGATTTCCATAACTTTACCCTGTACCGAAAAGCGTGCATCCAGCCTGTCGTACCCTTTTGATAATTTAATATCATAATCTGTTTCGGCATGGCGGATATGCGCTATCACGGCAAGTTTAATTGCTTCTGCTGAAAATTCCTTTGCCGATGACGAGCGGCCAACCCTTCCGCTATATTTGAGGCAGGCATGTTCTGCAATTTCCTTGTATTTGCGGTTTGGGCATCCGGGATAAAACTCACGGATTTTTTCAGTAAATCCCCTAACATACTCCTTGTCGGTTTCAGCCCGAAGGATAGCTGCGCGTTCATTGCGGCGTTTCCGGTGTTCGCTGTCGGCCAGGCATTCCTGCTCTGCCAATTCGAGGGCTTTTTCTTCAACTAATAATCCCTGTCTTTCGTAACGTTTTCGGGCACGGCTCCATTTAAGGACAACCGCCCATAATGTAGAATATTTCTTTGAACGCCGGGTAAGGGCTGCATCTCCAGATTGTAAAAAAAGCAAATGATCGAGGTCGGCACACGACAGGCAAAGGGCGCCCTTTTCCCTGTTAAGAGTTATCCATGCTCTTGTGCCCAGGTTATCACCACACTCAGCACAGGTCGAATCGCGTGAGCTGATAAATACTTTTATTTCCGGTTTTTCTTCCATTGTTTAATATTTCATTTGCACAGATCCGTAAATAAGCGAATTAAAAGGTTGTATGGTAGCGATAGAGATCATGCTCTTCGGTCCCTTCAGGAACAACATACATTTCACCCGACAATGGTTCTACCATGTACTCCCATTTTACACCTTCTTTTTCATAGGCCTGGATCAGGATTTCATCGTAATATCCAATTTCCATTAGTTCTTCGTAGGCCAGGTTTTTGTTTATTCCATAGCGTGTTGAATAGGCTTCCACAAGATCTTTTGGGCGCAGCCTTTGTGCTTGCAGCCAAGGGGTGGCATCAGCTTGCCTGGCCTGGCCACGTAAGTGCTTTTTAGATTGTCTTTTACGTTTTGGCATTGGTAGCAACAATATTTAGGTCAAGCTATTTTTTGTCCCAGAATACCTTCGCCTAACTCAAGGGTGTAGGATAAAAAAGTATTAATATTTATTTTCTGTGAAGCATTCAGTATTTCTATTCCAATAAGCCTACCATCAGTGGTAGTATCGATATTTATCCCTTCGGTGATTTCAATAACACCATCAGGATTTTGATCGCTAAGTTTTAAATATAGCGCATCAACTTCTTCATCATAATTTACTTTCATTGACTTTTTCCTTTCTTTAACGGATAGTTTGTTATTACAGTAATAATATCCTTTTCAACGTCAACAACAATCTTAATTGGATACTTATGTCCAGATACATTTTCAATTATCTCATGTTTTCCATTACTCAG
>Ga0307929_1002312_pt1 | contig 12513 bp, 9 predicted proteins | sample AceLakmetage1330_FD_203160 | JGI IMG/M metagenome (GOLD analysis project Ga0307929, IMG submission 203160) | Saline water microbial communities from Ace Lake, Antarctica - #1330 | ecosystem: Environmental > Aquatic > Non-marine Saline and Alkaline > Saline | place: Antarctica: Ace Lake...
ATTAAAACGGGGTTTATATGGGGCTCTTAATAGTGGAAAATCTATTGGTACAGCGGTAAATATTGGTGTACAAGCACTCAAATCTAGATCATACGGGCGACAACGCAAGAAGATTACAGCTGGGGCGACAACGCAAGGTTTACTAAAAGCGTACAGTGATCGGTATACAGGATTTGGTGCAGACTATAAGAAAAGAATTAAAGAAGTCAGAGCTAAAAAACCAGAAGAGAAATATGACATACTTAGCAAAATGGTTAAGGAATATAAACAAAAAGATATAGAGAGTAAAACTATTTCTGGAAAAGTTAAAGCGGTTGTATCGGGTGCTGCTGGTCTTGCTGCTAAGGGGATAGATAAAGTCACATCTAAAATACCATCAGCTGTTGAAGGTGGTAAAAATGTTGCTAAATCTATCACTGATGTAGCTGCCGCTAGTACCCTAGCATTATCAGAAAAATGGAAAGGCCTTACAAAGACTTATGGTGCGGAAACCTTAGCTACAATGAAAGCTGGATTGAGTCCAGAAAAAGCAGCAGAAGTATTAGCAGAGGCTAAGAAAGGTATCAATTCTAAAGCTTCAGACATAAAAGAAGAACTAAAATCGAAATCAAGAAAACCACAATTTGGTGAAATATCTAAATCTGCAATACTCAAGAAAAAACCATCTATGTTTTCGAAAGAGATGGATTGGTTAAAGGGGTCTGACTCCAAGACTAGTGGCAAACTTAAAGGTTTGACTGGTGGTATGAAATTAACTGATATATTTAATTCAAAAGATAAGGAACAAAAGTTAAAGGAATTGAGCTGGGCATCAGGAAAACGCCAGATGACTGATAAGGTTAAAGATAGTAGACTTTCTGATGAAACGTCATCTGCCATTGCTTCTTCTAAACCGATTAAGAAACTCGGAAAGACAATGGAGAAATCATCAGATACTGGTAGTGAGAATGTTGTTACCGCTATTAATAACCAGACGATAGTGACATCGAATACATCAAGTTCTGTTCAAAATGGCGGAGGTGGAGAAATGAAACAAAAATTATGGAGACCATTACCATTTTTAGATGGAGTAAATATTTAATATGCAATTACCGACAGTGATAGGTTTACCGCCAATGGATAATGCAGATATCCCGGCATTCATAACCGCACCAGATTGCAAGAAAAATTTGAACTTTACACCATGTGTATTTCCTAGGTTAAGAATTTATCCAGCTACTCCGAAATTTGAAAATGGTCTAGAATTGTTCTCATTAGATACTAATGAAGGATGGACTAAATTTACAGAATTTTTAACTATTAATGGTGGATTCACTCCTGGACTGGGGTGGAATAATTTTATTGATCTTAGTTATCAAAATATCTCACCATTCTCAGAATCTTATGGTAATGATTTTAGTCAAAGTTCATTGATTTCTGCATTATCCCCATTATCTGCAGGCGGTAGAGAAATAGCTTGGGTTGGTCAGAGTAGTATAGGGAAAGCTCTTGGTGCTATTGGAAATAATAAAACAGCTGCTCCCATTATCGATGTACTTAAAAAGACTGCTGCGGAAGCAAAGCAGGGTATGGATAATGTAATAGGTCAAAAAAACTCAAATTCTTTGGTTAAGTTGGGAGGTCAATTACTTAGTGGTGGAAAATTAAATTTCCCGATGATTTGGAAATCTACTAGTTTTGATAGATCTTATGATATCACGGTTCGGTTGTATAATATGTTCCCAGGTGATGATGATGCTCATGATAAATGGATTATAGGTCCAATGGTTGCTTTATTAGCAATGGTTGTACCGACTAGTGAAGACGGGAATACTTATAAGTGGCCGTTAATTGCCAAATTCCAAGCTCCTGGTCAATTCCAAATTGATGCTGGATATATTAAATCTATGTCCGTAGTTAAAGGCGGAGATGCAAATGATCAAGCGTGGAACAATCGACCAGGTATCGTAGATATCAAATTATCAATAGGTGATCTATATAATACAATGGTTAGTTCTGAATTGGCAAGTCATGCTCCAACAGTTGCTCGTATGGTAGAAACTATGCGGACGGAACATAGTACTACATGTTGCACAACTGCTGCTGGTGGTGCCGCTCGTGTAAATTCTGCTATACCAAATATTAGAACAAGATCTGGTCAACGACCAAACCGTACAGCAGAAACAGCGAATCGGGCTTTGAATGATGTTTTGAATGGTATCGCTGAACCATATTTCTAATCTAGGATATATAGTTTCGTACATAGAACGCCAGATAATAGGCGATAAAATTCCTTGAGATTGCTTTACTCTGAATTGATAATTTAGAGTGCCAATCTTCTAGTTCGAGATCTTTCAAAATCTCAGAATGTATTCCTGAAATAGTTTTCTTGAAATACATAGGTTGTTTACTTACTTTTATAGACATTAGTCTTTTTACATAATCCAAGAATTTTACGGTATCAATTTGATCAAAGTCTTTTATGTCCCGTAATAATAGATATAGTGCTGTCCCTATATCTCCTGAATATTTTGTTGTCGACAATGCTGATACATATGCAGCTGATAATTTTCGATTAAACTTAGTCAATTTCTGAGCTTCATCTATAGCTTTCTTATCGATATTTTTATAAGTGGTTATGTTACCAGTAATCTTACTAACAATATCCCTAATGTTTCTTTCTAGTCCTGGATCATATTCTTTCTCATCTTCACTTTTAGATTTCAGTCCAGCTTTATGACTTTCATAATATTTTTGGGCAAACGATCTGATTGATTGATTAAATCTATGTCTTATTTCCATTATCATTTTCTGGATATTTTCTGGGTCATCATTAACCAGGGAGTCTTTGTGCTTCTTGAACATTGTATTCGATAGATACATTATACTAGTACCAATTGTTTTCTTGGATACGAATAGATGATTATGTGATAACTTACTAAGTGCCATTCTGAAATGATCAGGATTGCAATACTTGATAAACTTATGCATCACATTTGAGTATGTTCTCAGTGACAATAGATGATACACTGACAATGCAGCTGTTACATCATTTGCATCTAAAAACTCCTGAATGATAAGAATCAATAAAGTTGTCTTGGGATCATGGAGTAAGTGGAATTTAGGATTACCATACTTCTTTTTAGAATATAAAACGAGGTTTTTTTCGGTACTATTTGTAAGGTGAAGTAGTTCTTTATAAATGGTAGAAAACTTAGGATAGTAACAATCTTCGACTAAATTGCCCAATTCTTGACTAACATTTTTTAATACAAAAGAATGTAATTTTCGAGGATCAATAGTTGAAACAACTTTATCTTTTCCTGGTACCATTATTTTTTTCATAATTGATTATGTTCCTAGGATCTCGATATCAATCGAACCTTCACTGAATCCTACATATTGGGGAGTGTAATCTAAAAGTTGTTTTTGAGATAGATCTTCAATATCATAATCAAATCTGATATTGATTTCTGGAGTTAATAGATCACAGAATGTTACATAATCAACATCCCGGATTACCTTAATAATCTCTGATCTATCCAATGGTCTATTCATACCCATCTTTGGGGTAAACTTCTCGATCAAAAGTTCTTTGATCTCTTGAACCAGACCTGAATAACTAACATTTGCATTACTTGATACTCTGATTTTGGCACTGATATCTATAGGTATAGTGAATATTTGAACATCCACCCATCTAGCACCACTAAATGCATATATCTTTTGATCATGTTGAGAATCGTATTCATCTTCTACACGAATATAATCTTCGTTTTCTGGTACATGTATTAACCATCCACCATCAGCTTTAAGTTCAGCAATGTGGTTTATGTATGTGGTTAGATCAATATCTTCATAACCAGGAACTGGACCATTGACAATAAATTTTGTACCTGCTTCTATACTGCTGCTACTACTTGATGAAAATCCATCAGGTGCGGTATCATTAAACGGAGTTATATATCTACTAGATACAATATGGTCAACTGGATTATATTTTAGATTATAAAGAATACCATGTGTATCTGGGAATTTGACATTAATGAAATCAGTCAACATTCTCTTATCATTCATATCTAGATTGTTGATTAGGTTCTGAATAACAGCTAATTCAAAGTTTCTTTGTGATGCAGTATTGTATACACCACCCCCTGCACCATCATCTAGATAATCAGAAAATATTACAGGAACATTGTGAATTGTCCACATAGCATCATCATGACATACCCCGTCCCACATTCTAGTTGATGTAACTGTACTTATCATAACATCACTTAGATCTTGACGGATTATTGTATCTGTATAATATTTTTGAAGTTCTACCCAACCTGTATCGACAACGTAACCCATAGTTGTATATTCTATTCTTTGGGTTCCAGCTGGTACATCTCGATAATCTGGTAGTGTTAATGTGAATGTTTTATATCTATTGGTAAAGACGCCAGAATCTAATTCATAATCAGTATCATAATCAGGAACGACTTCAGTCTCTGTTACATACTCATCCAGGTTTCCCCACTTAGTTTTAATCTTCATTCTAAATAGTCGAATTTCTGTACTAGGTATATGGTTTACATGGGTAGTAATTATTAAAGGGAATTTGCCGGTATCTACCACTTCTGATCCACTTGAAGATGATGTGTCATCATACACTGCTTCAGTATCTATTGTGAAATCAATTGTCGTTAACGGGATATATGATTGTCCAATATATTGCTGATTATCATAAAATGGTTGGGATGGGCTTAATTGGGCAGGGGTATCAAATAGGTTAGACAAAACATAATCATAATATGCGACTTTGGTCTTTTGATTAATCGTGATATTGAACATAGATTCATATTGGAATCCATCAATTGTAACGGATTCTTTTCTGTTCACTGTATGTTTAGAGTCTACAAACGTCGGATCTAATATTTCTATATTTGCATTTCTTGTTGGTACAATTTCTGGCATATTATCTGAGTCATGATAAATTAATCTCATGAATGCCATGATCTCATTGACCTTAATATCACTTCGTTTGAGGATTGGTTGAGATTCAATAACTGGAAAGTTTGATCCCATAATCTCATTTATATCATCGTAATCACCACTCGATACTAAACGTTTCTTTGCTCTAAGATTCACGATTGCTCTATGTTTAATCTCAGCAAGAGTTGGGGTATTAACTCCACCACTTGATGGGTAAGCATTAGAAACACTATATGATATTCTGAGAAGATTTGTTGTCGGCGAAGTTAATGCCCCACTACTAGATGCTGCTAAATAGTAAAGAGAACTTCCTGTGTTTATTGTACCAGGTATTACTTGACCATCTTCGCCTTGTGTTATATGGAGAACAACAAGTACCTTTGAACCAGCAGAAGGTTGTCTACCTAATACACCATTACCGAAAAGTAAATCTCCTTCATCTTCTGTGGCGCCCCATACATATTCTTTAGATGTTGATGTTAATGTATAAAGTCCTGATTCTGATTCTGCCCATTTATGAGATTCTTTATACCCATATAAGCTATAATCTTGAGATGATATTTGGTTTTCATTAGCTACGATTATATACTTATCTTCGTCTTCAATTGCTAACTGTTCCCCTCCAATAGGTTCTCTAACATATACCTCGATATCAGAATACATGCCATCAAACTTTAAGTGGGTTGAATAAAATTGATAAAATTCTAGACTGTCAGGAATTAGGAATTGTTTAACTATTGTTGTATGTTGAGTAAATGGGAGAACGAAAGATGCAGTGTTGTTTGTATAATCTATAGAAACTGGTCTATTGAATCCATTACTATCTCTTACTGTGATTGCATTATTATTGATGATTTCTACAGTGGTATTCGCTACAGCTGTTGAAGATATATCTTTTGGTTTTGTTGGATCTTCTGGATCTACATTTCTTTTGAATTCAGCCCCAATTGTTGATGATGGATTAGAATCTACCAGGAATTTTATATCTCCCGCTTTAACAACAAAATCTGATGGGATTGCAAAAGATACACCTGGTGCAGAAAAAGTTAGTGGGATTGTGAATTGTACATCTGCTGTAGATGGTATAGCTTTATCTGGTATATAACCAATCCACTTCGAAAGATTTAATACTGACTCCCTAAATTGAGCAGTGACTATGAAAAATTCTCTGTAGATAGTGGAACTATAAAACATTTGATTAGCTGTCAAGATAGATAGAATGTCTATAATATAGGATAAGAAACTAGTCTTATACAAATCTACAGTTCTTAGTTCGAGATATTCTTGAGCAAACGTGGTAAGCTGACTTCGAATCTCTTCTCGAGAACTATAGATATCTACAGTATTTTGTAAAATCTTGTTATAACTATCAATTTGTTCCGACATGGGTTATATTTTCCTTTTAATTTTGTTCCCAAAAACCTTTATACAAAGTAAAACCCACAATTCTGCTTAAAGAATTTATTAGCTTCAATCAATCGATTCTTCTCTAACATCTTATACATGGTTGATGTCTCATCCGTGTTATAAATATGTTTTTCCATATCGAAGTATGTATAATCCCCACTTAGTTGTAAGTCTATTTGAGGTTTGGTTATTTGGTCAATCTTTAGATTGGTCTTCCAAAATGTTTGATCTGTATTTGTAGCCTTTTCAAAATGTATGACTTCGTATACTGGTTTCTTGGATTCTTTATAATGGTCAGTTATACTTTGCTGTCTATAATGTTGTGATGGTTCTTCATCAAGTTTGACATCTTCAAAAATTACATAATCATGTATGTTTGGTTTTAGACCATATATTGTTGGAAAATTGAAACTACTTATCTGGTCAAATTTCCCCATACCTCTTTCGTCTGATATGAATGTGTTTTGAATTGTCTCTGTATTATATACTGGAAATAGCATCACTCGGTTCCATAACAAACCCGATAGTTCACCAAGCTGTTCATAGCTACCAGCATCAAGAGTATGATCATCGATCACACTACCAGCAAGATTCAAATTGTAATATGTACATATATACGATATTCCAGCTTCAGCATAATACCTATATACTAAATCAAGATATTCATTAGTATATTGTGTTACTGATCGCCAATTTTGTGAGCTAGTAGACATTATTAAGCATCCTCTGTTTCAAAGGCGAACTGGCGATTTGGACTAGGTAGATGTATAGATACTTGACCTGTGATTTCTCCCCGTTTAATGTATACTTCAACCTGGAATGCTTTACCATCAGTGCCCACCTCATATATCTCTACTTTTGTAATGTTGCACCGATCATCATATTTCTCAATTCTTTGTTTTACTTCATATACTATTTCATTCTTTGATTGTTCATCTAAGGGATCAAATACTTTTTTGTATAATAAAGACCCATACTCTGGATCAAATGGATAAAACCCTAATGGGGTTAACAGCAACGTTCGTATTGAATTAATGATTACATCAATACCCTCGATGCGTATAAAATCTCCTGTTGACTCGACAGCTGGTATATAATCATATATTTGATCAAATTGACCAGCTACAAATCTTCTAAAAGATCTTTCATCATTTTCTATAGACATAGACAAACCCTTTTAGATTTGTTCTAATTTTTCCGCCTTGGCTTTTGCAAGATCTTCGTCGAATTTAATTTTCCACTCTAAGTATTTTTCTAACCTTTTTACAGGCATTTCCATTATGGATGAATAATCCTGTTTACCAAGTTCTATAGCTAGAAAAATACTTTCTTCTAAATTCTCTACGTATTTATCTACCTGTTTCTCATCCGTAGATTGCGCGAAAGAACTGTCGAACTAAATCGATTTCCGTTTCGTTAGAGGTGTGACATTTTGCACAGTTCATCAGTACTTTGATGGTAACACCATACTTCCCAAAGTTTTTCTCATATGAATCTTCGATTGACATTCTGTCTTGTGCCGGAAGGTCGTTATAAATTTGCTTAATATTATTACGATCCTTAATTACATCCTTATCGTTACCATTAACACTGGTACCGCCTACATCGATTTCAAAACAAGATATGGGTAAAAGACCAATTTGTTTTTCTCGTTCATCATCACTAGAGAACTTCAACATGTTCATTAACTCTTGTTCCTCCATCAGATTAGCTTGCTTCAAGACAACAGTTACTGATTCAGCTAGTTCCAATTGTACACGGACTTCTTCATCAAGAATATTCGTTTCTTTGTTCCATGCCACCATTGAGAATGAATCACCGAAGTTTACTTTTACAGGGTTCACATGTTCACATTCTTTACAAGTAATATCATAAGCATGTTTATCTTTATAAGTAATATGGTAAAGACCATACATTAAAGCTTCTCTATCAGCTATAGTACTCTTATTCAAGAAATCTTCAATTGTTACAACATCATCCGGTTTATTAACTAGGCATCCGAATATGGCGTTATTAAGATGTTCAGTTAATGATGCTGGGGTCAAAATACTAGACCTCAAAGATTCTTCTTCACCAATCTTCAAACTTCGAATTGTATATTCTTTATTTGTATGTGGTGTAATAATAGTATATTCTGGATACTTTATTTTGAATGATGGGATAACTTCTATTCCATGTTTGTCCATAACTAAACTCCTTTAAGTTTTTAGTTGATACGTTGTATTTTTGATGTTCTTCCTTTTAATTTATTCAAAACCCACCCAGTAGTTTCTATACTGGGTGGGACATTTTTACCTAAATATTATAATCCGGCTTCTCCGTCACCAGCACCATCTCCGCCTTTGACACGATAATCTTTGACGCCTACATCATGGATAGCATGAGCTCTTGTTTGTGCAGCATCAAGTACCCATGGTTCATGCCAGGTCCAATCAACATTAAATTCGATATCGGCTTCAAGTTTATCAACTGCTGTTAAATCACCAGTATAAAGATCTCTAGGATCTTTAGTTGGGAATACACCTGTGAACAATGCTGAAAACTCTACAGTTCTACCATCTGGTTTGGTTGTCCAATATAATACTGAAGCGGCATAATTCTGTTTAGTGTATTCATCAGCACCATCACCCAAGTTTGATACTCCTGTTCTGTAATCACGGATCATTTGTACCCAACCACCGATAATACCAAGAATCGGAAGACCACTAAATTCCAAGAATTTCATAGTCAGGGTATTCCCATAATCAACGTTTGTAGGTACTGCGAATTTAACACCGCCGAGACCTGTGAATTCTGCTTTGTTTAATGTTCCACCTGGAGGTGTAACGGATAAACATGAAGAATTTAAAGTATCCATAACTTCTTGTGATGAACCAATAAAATGACGACCACCACTAGAGGGGACGAAATCACTTATTCTTGGCGGGAGTCGGATGAAATCAACAAAATGATATCCGCTGATATATGGATCAGCTACACCTTGAGTTGTTCCACCGAAGTTTCGATCGTATCTATTGTCTGATACTACATTAAATGAGTTATTCATTTCTTTATCTCCTTAAGATAAAAGTTATTAATGAGTAGGGGAATTATATCCCCTACTCACAATATATTATTTTACAAATAAGTTAAGTTCGATTCTCTCAATTACCTTCATAGGTTCGAGAATGATATTAACATGAGCAATTTTCTGTTTAAATTCATAATCCGTTGCACCAACGTCAACTTCAAATGATTTCAAACCTCTCTTACGTCTAATTGTTTCTAGGAATGGAATGATGCCATTTTTGATTTGTGCCCAAGTCTGATCATCATTGAATTCAAAGATAAAGAACTTAAGATATTGTTCTAAAGCTCTCTTGATATAAAGAACCAAACGCATAACGTTTAGATCCTGAAGTGCCGAAGGTCTTACCTGAGTGGTTAGCTGACCCCAAACTGTGTATCCAACATTGAATCTTACAATTGGGTTAAGCTGCATCAAATAAAGCTGATCTCTTTCACCAAGTTTAGGACTCCATCGGAGTGTCTTGATGTCAGAAATTGTGGCTCTATTGAAACCAGCAGGTGCGTACCATAGTTCATATTCTTTATCAACCATAGGAATAATCTTGGACATATGGTATACAGGGGATACCGCAATATCTTTACCTGTCCACACATCAAAGATCGTAGAATAACCTTCATACCTAGAAACATATCTAGAGTTGGTTAGGTGATACTGATCATGTTCATCTTTAGCTTGCTTGAAGTTATTATTATCACCATTGTCAGTAATGGTTATACAATCTCTTCTAAGATCCTTAGAAATATTCTCTGCAGAATATTTAACATTAGTAGGATAACCTGGATCATAAACTAAATCAATCCAAATTTCCTCAGTGTCAAGAATCTTATCCATTGGGTCAAGTGTTAATGGATCAGTTAATATTCCAACATATGCTTGAGCCAGAATCATATCCGCTGTTGCCTGATGAATTACCTGATTACCAGATCTTGGATCTATAGCAAACAAAGAACCATCTGAACCATAATCCATATGAATCGGTTCAATTGTAGCAGTTGTGGTATCATAATCTTTTGTAGTCAAGATATCTAATTGGAATGCATCTTCCAAATCAGTCGACGCAGTAGCTAAAGCTGTTCTAGCTAAAGCAACAGAAGTCGAAGCAAGATCAATAGCAGTATTACGAATTACTACCTCTGCAGCAGTCAACTGAGTTAATTCTCTTGCAGCTACTAATTCATCAAGAGCGGTTTCAAGATCTGCCTGTGCTGCATCAAACACTGTTTGTGTTTCTTGTTTGATCCATTCCTTATAACCTAATACTCCATAATTTGGATCCGTTGGATCATCAATGTAGTAAGGGTTATCTGGATAAGTATCTTCTTCTTCGTTCTTATGGAATTCAACTCGTTGTTCTTCAAGAACTTCAAGAGCCTTCGGGTTTATTTTAACACGAATCTGATCTGAGAATCTATTTACCACATCTTCGATATATAGTGATTCACCAGCCGAATCCTTATCTAGAGGATTGAAACTAACTTCATATGATTCTGTAAGAACATCATCACCATCAAATTGTGTTTCATAAATTTCTAGAACATAGACCCCAGTTTTCTGTGGGTTGACGTGCTTCTCAATTATAATTGCGAAGTCATCATAGCTGTCACCACGCCCAATTGGACGGAAGTATGCTAACCAACCATCACTAAGACCAATACCGCCAGTATCTGTTGTATTTATCCAAGTAGTGATATCTGCTTGATCTAAGAAAGTATCCAGTTCAGGAACCGAATTGATTCCAGAATGAGAATACGTGGCAAGTTCAGCCTTAACTGGATCAGCAGATAGACCGCCACCCAGAGAATTAGAACTAGAACCTTCGTTTGGATCAACCAGCTGCATACCCAAAAATAGGTTCGAGTAAGTTGCATCTTCTGGTAGAGCACGAGTTACATAACAAGAAGTAGCAATAGAAAGATGATTCTCTACTATATATGGTCCTTGTCCATAATGCTTACCCATGATTGCGATATCAGGAGATCCAAACAAATTACGGTAATCCCGTCCATTACCAATGAATGTTAATTGGTTGTCAGGACCGCGTTTTGTTAGAATCGGACAAAATCCGAATGTTCCTGGAATATCTGCAAGGTATTGACTTAAATCAATAATCTTTGTATAGACACCTGGTGAAATATTTTGAGCCATGATCTTACCTCTCTTTTCGTTATAAAATGATTTCTTATTATTTGTTCTTCACTTTTAGAAGTAAATTTTCCAGAGAAACACAATTTCTCTATCAACTGTCTTCCTAATGGTACTAAATGTAACCCGTGAGAACATTGCGATATCATTTAGTTCGTCCCTAGTTACTACTCTGGCTACTGCTGGAGAATCGGGTCCTTCGTCTACACCATTTGCATTATCAACAGTTATGTATGCAAGACAACCACCCGACTCATAACCTACATCAGTAATAAGAGCCTCGACTATATCGTTATCCGAATTTGTTGAAGTTGTTACAGTAATTCTATCTCCAGCAAGGACATCTGTAATATCCGTACCGGCTTCAAATGTGTAACGAGTTTCATTTGTAAATGTACTTAACTTAGAAATAGAATAGACGTTCAAAGGAGCAATAAGCCCACTTGAACTACTTGGGGAATAAACGACAGGGTTATCAATAAATAATCCAGCTTCATTTAAATCCGCATAACCAGATCCATCTGTACCATTACCATCTTCACTAGCAATTTCAATTCTGATTTCTGCAATTAGTTCAGGATAAAATGTTGAACTATCAACAACATATCCATTAGCAGGATCTTCTTTTCTTACTACGCTAGAAAATTGTTTATAAAATCCAGGAATCAATGATCCACCAACATCTCTTGGTGCATAACTGGGCGCGGTTCCTGATGAGTTAATTCGAAGGGTAGAACTCAAATCAGTATCCCACGCGTTTGTTGCTCCTGCTTGTAATGGATTTCCGGCTTCTCCGCCACCAGTACCTAAACCAAACCATTTAATATACCGGTCTGCTATTTCTGTATTTCCTTGAAGTTCAGGTCCAAATGCTCGCTGTAACAACCATTCTCTTCCTTGGAAGACAATCATGTTTTGGCGTTCAATTAAACGCAAAT
>Ga0307929_1002313_pt1 | contig 12508 bp, 10 predicted proteins | sample AceLakmetage1330_FD_203160 | JGI IMG/M metagenome (GOLD analysis project Ga0307929, IMG submission 203160) | Saline water microbial communities from Ace Lake, Antarctica - #1330 | ecosystem: Environmental > Aquatic > Non-marine Saline and Alkaline > Saline | place: Antarctica: Ace Lake...
ACAAGTCTGTCAAAATGTGTGATAACCTGTTGCTTTTCTTATTTATTTGGGATATCTCAGGGCACGTGTCAAAATCTTATTACTTTCAAAGGGTTAGGGCAACTCGCAACATAATGCACGTTATTCTGAAATGGGAAGTGCTCCTGAATATCACGAAATCCTGACCTTTCCCAAATCCACTATCGTCGACCATGAGGTCGTTGTGAAAGCCCATTTTTTTCTTGACACAAAGGGCTTTTTATCATTACATCAGCTAATATCCAACCAACCATCAAACCTCTATCCAGGAGGTTAGCCCATGAAGAACAACCTCAAACTGTATATGCCTGGCTCTTGACAGAGAATAACTGTTCTGTCAGGAGGTTAAACTGTCATCCCAATAAGGTCAAATCAGACATAGAACAGGTGAAGAAAAGTGCACCTACAAGTGCTATAATGGAGGTTGCGATAACCCTTTAATTGGACATTTTAATTACTGATCGGATTGTGGCTCTAAGCACTGCTGATGACATGAGTATTACCATTATATGAGGAGGTTTAGGATGGGTGTAAATATTTATCCGATTACCCTGGGTTTTGACCACTGCTATATTATCCAGGATAAAGGGACAATCATGATCGATGGTGGGGCACCTAAGAAGTTAAAGGAATTTACCAAGGCCATAGAGGAGATCTCAATAAAACCAGAAGATATCAAGCTCATGATTATGACTCATGGGCATTGGGATCACATAGGATCTGCCAAGGAGATCAAAGAGTACACAGGCGCCAAAATTGCCATTCACAAACAGGAAAAAGAATGGCTTGAAAAGGGTTTAAAGGCACTGCCTCCTGCGGTAACCCTCTGGGGCAGCATCTTTAAAGGCATAATGGGGATGTTTATGCCTCTCGTCAATATCCCTACAACAGACGTGGATGTAGTTTTGGGTGATGAGGGGCTCGCTTTAGACGTGTATGGGATTCCTGGCAAGGTAATCTATACCCCTGGGCATTCTCCCGGATCAGTCAGCGTTTTATTAGAAACAGGGGATGTCTTTGTGGGAGACATGGCCATGAACAAGTTCCCCTTACGGTTCGGTCCCGGCATGCCTATTTTTGCCGAAGATATGGCTAAGTTAGAGAAAAGCTGGAAATTGCTTTTGGATGCGGGGGCTAAAACTATATACCCGGCGCATGGTGAGTCTTTTTCGGTTGACGTCATTCGAAAGGCGTTATCGTAAGAGAGATTAAGAATGAAATGCCCGAAATGCCAATTTGAAAATTCCGAAGAGAGGGGAAAATAAAAAGTAGAGGCAGGGGTGGGCATTTATGTGAAAGCGTAGTGCCTTGGTTCGGTGATGGATGTCCCATGCAATTCGACGGGGCTGGAAAATCTTTTACTTTCTTAACAAAACAGCGAGTTCTTGCAACCTAACCCAATAAACTATTTTGTCGATCAAAGGAGGTACTCTGATGGAATTGAAATCAGGATGGCAGGTAAAGGGAGTTTACAATGAGGCATGCGCCGCAGAGGGGTATTGTCCGTATTACTTTGGCAGAGGACGTGCGGATGGATGCCGGTATTACATGGTGTTTAGAATTCAGGAAGGACATGTGAACGACATAGACCTCTCTGGAATTACCATTTTGTATATGGGGATATACCGCACCCATCCTTTGAAGAACTGATGGAAATGGGATCGGAAGGCGGAATTTACATAAGCGATAACGCAACCCCAGAGCAGCGCGAAATTCTGGAAGTATTGGCAGTTGAAACAATTGGCGGTCTTTTGATGAAAAAGGTATTTGGCATCAAGTATGTAAAAGTGGACATTGAAGAAGATGGAAAGAGTGCCCATTTTAAGATGCCTTTCGGAGAAATGAAACAAGCGCTAACCAAGGGGCCGGACGGGGGACCGGTCCGTCTCGAAAATCAGTCCCTGCCTTTCTTATCGAATGTGAAGGCTTGTCACTCTTTCTTTTGGAACTTTGCCGATCACGGAAGGCATTTTGATTACAAAGATCGATGCGGAACGTGGGCGGATTTTGCTCTTTCCGGATAAACCAAAGAGGGGCGAATGGTAAAGCGAATGGTGACACCCTCCATTTCTACCCCAAGATCAAACGCGTAGCAAGAACTCGCTTTTTTTAAGAAGAGAAGAAATAGTAAGACAGGGGACATCCATCAATAAGTAAACAACTTGCCACGTAAGGCATCGGGGGCAGCCCTTGACAATGGACATTTTCGCATAAAACAACGCTCCACCAGACGCCTGATAGTCATACGATTCCATCGGAGTGAGTCAGAGGCGCTGGTGAGTTTATCGTTATCCTATTCTTGGCTTTGACTGTCTGGGACAGAGCTCACACTTACCATCTGTTGGATTTTTCGAGCAAAATGTGAAAGATTCATCTCCCAGCCTTGCCAAGATGCAGGCGATATGAGACAGAAAGATCATGCACGTTAGTCCTTTCCCGCGACCGAATGAGCTAAAAACTGGCCAACCACGATAATGAGGTCCGGTATCCTCAGTCACATTTTCCAATATTGTTGTAAAACATATATCGTTCTAATGGCTGAAAGATCGGTAATTTTACTTGACAGCAGAGCCTTTTTGTATATGAATTGGATTCAGTTTTGCTCATTTTCTTTCCTTTCCAGTGAATAGAACAACATAGCTTTAACTTTCTGGAGTGTGCCATGACCAAACTCAATCGGAAGGTGCCAATAAGAAGCCTTCAAGGGGTTGATATGACCCTGTGGAGGTTTTTGTCATTCTGCGGTCGCTGAATCTCTAAACCCTTTACGGAAACCAACGGCAGATCCGCGAATGTTGTGATCTCATATTCCTCTTGATCTGAATCGCGCCACAACCTGAGAAGACACCTTTGTAGGCAAGTGTGTGTACAGAGGGTCTATCCCGCCTAAGCGTTTAAGAATAAACGTATGATACTATTTTAACATGGATGAACACGAATATGCTTGACAAAAAGTTCTGATCCGTCCATTATACTAACCAGACAGTTTAAAAGGAGGTTTGTACCTTGACCTTAGCCAGAAAAACCCTTGGTCTTCGAAGAAACCTGAAGGAAGAGGCTCGGCGGGAGCAGATCAAGAAGGCCGCCATCAAGCTCTTTTCGGCGAATGACTACAATCAGATCTCCTTGGATGATCTGGCCCAGGAAGCCGGCGTCAGCAAGGCGCTTTTTTACTGGTACTGGGAAAGCAAAGCCGTTTTCTTCAGGGATCTGATTGAGCTCTGCATGTCTCCCTACCTGGATCTCCTGCAGGCTGCAGTGGATTCGGAAGAACCCTACATAGACAAAATGCAGCGTCTCCTTTTAGAGAGCCTCAACCTTTTTCGGGAAAACGAAAAGCTGAACAAAGTCGTCCATTTCTGTTCGCTTCACACCGGTAAAAAACCAGAGGAGAACTTCGGCCCCCTGGTCAACCGGTATTATGAAAAATGTATGGACCACCTGGAGACCCTTTTCCGAGAGGGAATGGCACAGGGGTTTATCAAGAAGGATCTGGATGCTGCGGCCATGTCCCTGGAAGCGATGTGCTTTATCGAGGGTTATATCTACATGTCCATTTTAGGAGATCGCATGCCGATGAACCGTGCGTTGATTCCGATTTTCAACGCATTTATCTTTAGAGTTTGACCCATTTTTCAATGATGCAGGTTCTCAACAAGGCTTTTAATCTCAGTAAGGAGGGTAAGAAATGACTGGTAAAGAGCGAATTATCAAGCTGTTAAAGAAAGAAAAGATTGATCAAGTACCCTGGGTACCATTTGCTGGAGTACACGCAGGAAAACTTAAAGGGTATACGGCTAAAGAAGTCCTGCAGGATAAGGACAAATTAGTTGAATCCCTTTTGGAAGTAAAAAAGATATATCAACCTGATGGAATGCCTGTTGTCTTTGATTTACAGATAGAAGCGGAAATCTTAGGCTGTAAATTATTGTGGGCAGACAGAAACCCACCCTCTGTCAAATCCCATCCGATGGCTGAGACAAAAGAAATTCCTTGCGATGGTTCAGTTCCTTCAATGGGTGATGGACGACTTCCGATGATTTTGGAAGCAATGAGAGAAGTAAAGGCAAAAATAGGGAATGATACAGCTTTATATGGACTCATTACCGGTCCTTTTACTCTGGCTACACATTTAAGAGGCCAGACTTTCATTATGGATATGATTCAGGACCCTGAATTTGCCAATAAACTGCTCAAATATACTACCGAAATCGCAAAAGCAATGTCTGCTTATTTCATTGAAGCCGGCATGGATGTAATTGCAGTCGTTTGTCCATTGGTTTCACAGATTTCCCCGAAACATTTCAACTCATTATTATTGGAACCATACAAAGAAATCTTTGATTATATCCGCAGTAAAGGGGCACTGTCTTCCTTCTTTGTATGCGGAAATGCCGGACCCAATATCGAGCCCATGTGTCAAACCAATCCGGACTCTATCGGCGTGGACGAAAATATCGACATGGTCAAAGCCAAAGAAATTACAGACAAATATGATATTGTTATTGGCGGTAATATCCCTCTTTCGACGGTTATGCTTTATGGTACACAACAGGATAACATGAAATATGTTGTCGATCTTCTGGACGAAGTGGGCCATGAAAGGCTGATCATTGCACCGGGCTGTGATATGCCGTATGACCTGCCCATCGAGAACAGCATTGCCATACAGAAGGCCGTTCATGATCCGGAAAAAGTGAGAGAAATATTAAAGGATTATACCGCAGTAGAGGAAGAACCGATAGACATCGAGATTCCTGATTACGAGAATCTTGAGAAACCTTTTGTTGAAGTATTTACATTAGATTCAATATCATGTGCCGCCTGTACCTATATGATGGGTGCGGCAACGGACGCAAAGGAACATTTTGGAGATGCCATTGATATTATAGAGTATAAATACACTGAAAGAGAATCTATTGCGCGTTGCAAAAAGATGGGTGTCGAAAAACTGCCCAGCATGTATATAAACGGGGTGTTGGCATATCCATCCATTATTCCAGGCAGAGAGGAATTATTTTCAAAGATAAACGAGTATCTGTAAAATCATTCTCTCTTTTGCAACTCTTCTTAAGGTATTTTCATTCGGGTCAAGGGAAAAAACGGGTTGAAGATGATGCTGATCGACATATATCTGGTTACAGGTTTTTTGGGAGCCGGAAAAACGACGCTCATGAAAAACCTTGTGAAGGTTTTCGATAATAATAAAATAGGCATAATCGTTAATGATTTCGGACAGGAAGGAGTGGATGGGTCTATTCTTGAAAAAGAGGGGATGGTCATTGAGGAGATCGTTGACGGTTCCATTTTTTGCGTATGCCGTTCAGACAGATTTATAGAAGTAATACTAAAGACAAGAGAACTGGGCATCAATTACCTCATAGTGGAAAGTTCAGGATTGGCCACCCCTTTCGGGATGCACGAAGTCATGAGTATTCTTCAAAAATTGTCTCCTGACACTTTCCACTACAGCGGTTCCATTTGTGTGGTGGATGCCAAAAATTTCCATAAATTATATGAGGTTGCGCCAGCGCTCAAAGAACAGGTACAGGGCGCGGATCTATTGCTCCTGAACAAAACAGATATTTCAACACCTGATGAGGCCCGAAAGGTAGAAAGAACACTTCGAGAGCTGAATGACGATGTTTCCATAATCAAGACCTCTTTTGCACGTATTCCTGACGACGAACAGATACATGCCTTACAATGGCACAGAAAAGCGAATACGCAGGGTTTTATTATAATGAAAACAATTGGCTTTCATAAATTTGTCCTGAAATTTGATTCTACACCCATAGACCGGCTGGTAAACTGGTTAAAGGGATGGGCTGAAAACGTATATCGAGTAAAGGGATTCTGCCTGTACAATAACAAACAGTACTATCTCCAGGCGGTTCACGAGGACGTGACGGTATCCGAAATCCATGACGTAAGAAAAGAAAACTTTCTGGTTGTACTCGGGCCGGCACGGGACCAGATAAAGGAAGACATTCAATCCAGCTGGTTTGAGCATTTTAAGACAAACATAAGTATCTGTTGACCCTTTTTTCAAAGACACTCAAAAAGGACTTTTATAAAGAATGAAAATTTTCGCATGCATCATGGGATGCACAGATTCCAGAATGTGAACAACCGAATGAAAACCACGTTCCACGCATATCCAAAGGAGGTTTATGATGGGTTCTGAAAAAGGAGCAGGAGGCAGGTCTTTCCCGAATAGGATGGAAGTACTATCTTCGCAGGCAAAGGACAAGATAATAAAGGTCATATTTCAATATCTTGAAGAAACCGGAATAAAATTCGATAAGCACGAGCATGCCTATGACCTTTTATCCAAAGCAGGGTGCAGCATATCTCCGGATGGTATCGTGAAGTTTCCTTCCAAGGTTGTTGAGGAATGTTTGGCGCAATGTCCGGATAATTTCAAGTGGTGGAACCGAGCAGGTACGGAATTTGTGGAGTACGGTTCGGGAAACACTTGTTTTATCTCCAGTTGCATGGCCCCAAATTACATTGATCCATATACTGGAGAGAGAAAATCCGGCGATCAGGAGGGGATCGCCGTTCTGACACAACTCGTTGATGCCCTGCCTGAAATAGACATTTGCGGTGTCCCGATCGCGACAAACGATTTTGTCGCCGATTGCGCGACCATTATAGGAAATACATCAAAGCCGGTTTTTTTTGGCGCAGGCGACAATCCGAATAACTTGAGGGCATTTATCGAGTTGGGGGCCGCGATTCGCGGCGGGATTGAAGAGCTTAAAGAAAAACCGTATTTCAGCCTCGTGATCAATCCGGAAGCACTTCATTATCCAGCTTCTACCAGCGAGCAGATTCAGTTATGTACTGAGAACAATATCCCCATTTTTATCGCTGTGATGACCATAGGTGGTCTTTCGAGCCCGATCACCATGGCGGGAACGCTTACCATGTGTCTTGCTTCCACCTTCCCTGGGATCGTGCTCGCACAGTTGTTCAAGAAAGGGCATCCCTGTAATGAGACTTCCACGCCATCATTTATGGATCCTGCTACTGCCGGGATAAGAGGCATTCCTGAAAACGCCCTAACCGATATGGCAAGACTTGAGGTGTGCAGGAAACTCGGTCCTCTTGTGGGTCAGTATTCGGCATTCGGGGCAATAACACCGGAATTCAATCAGGATTATATAGCAAAGATGACATGGGATTTTGGTGAACTGGCAACCTGTTCTTTTGACTCGTTTCTGGCGATTGGCGGCATGGAGGCCGGACTGGTAAATTCGCCCCACGCGACTGTATATACCAATGAACTGGCGAGTATGGCACGGCGTGTGTGGAGGGGAATCCCTGTGGATGATGACAGCTTTGCCATTGATGTTATAAAAGATGTGGGAAGCGGTATGTATCTCACGCAGACCCATACAGCGCTTCATGCAAGGAAGGATTTGTGGAGAGGCAAATACCTTAAAAACATATCGCTCAGCGACTGGGAGAAAGGAGGCAAGAAAGATATCTCAGAAAGAATACATGAAGACTTAAGCAAAATACTGGGAGCGCATGAAGTAGAACCCCTTTCTGAAGATCTACAGAAAGCGCTGAAAGCTATTACTGAGAAATATAAAGGCTGATTGAAAATACGAAACCACCGGCTTTGCCGCTGGTACGCTGATTGGAGAAGGGAAACAAGGCCATTGGGAATGGCTCATCATCCAAAAACGGAGGGAAAATCATGAGTTCAATCGATGACATAAAACAGAATCTGATAAGTGGCAATATTGATGGAACAAACGATGCTATTCAAAAAGCACTCGATTCAGGGCTGGAGGCGTTAGATATCCTGCAAGAGGCATTGATGCCTGCAATGCAGAAAGTCGGGAAATTGTTTGAAGAAGGTGAATATTTTCTTCCTGAAATGATGATGTCAGCCGAGTCAATGAAGACCGGCGTCAAATCCTTAGAGCCCTATCTCACAAAGACAGATATTAAGTCTAACGGAAAGGTGATTATCGCTACCGTACAGGGTGATGTTCACGATATAGGAAAAAATCTTGTGGCTTTAATGATTGGAACCGCTGGATTCGAACTGCAGGATATGGGTGTAGATGTAGCGACGGAAAAAATTGTTGAAGCAGTAAAAACATCCTCTCCTGATGTTCTCGCCCTTTCCGCGCTTCTTACATCAACCATGCTGGAAATACCGATTATAATAGAGAGTCTGAAAACTGCGGGATTAAGGGATAAGGTTAAAATACTAATAGGAGGCGCTCCTGTCTCAGAGGCGTTTAAAGAGAAGACAGGGGCGGATGGTTATGCACCGGACGCGATGTCGGCAGCAGATGCCGTGCGAAGCCTCATAGAAGCGTGATTTATTATATCGGCGCGCATTGCGAGCAACTCCATATACGATGCCCAGTTCAAGGTTCTTAAGAAAATCATTGAACCGAGCATGAACAAAGATATGAGCATTATTTCGATATAGTAAAGGAATATGTTGGAAGCACAAGCCGTTCGCGGGCAAACCCGGGGGTGCATACCATCAAAAAAGACTGGAAATATTATCTGGGCATTGCCCTTTTTGTTTACTGCTTTATCCCTTATGTCTTCACTTTTCTGGTGTTGCCGTTCCTGCCTGTTTCAAAGGTCACGGCAGTCTCCCTTGCAACGGGCCTTTTGATTTCCTCGGAGATTTCTTTCCTGCTATGCGTCGCGCTGCTCGGCAAACCTTTTATTCAACTCCTCAAATCAAAAATAAAAGCCATTTTCAAGGAAAAGGGCGTGGAACATCTCAAGCCGGTAGGGAAGGTTCGACACCATGTCGGCATCACGATGCTGCTTGTTGCGTCCGTTGTACCCTATTTCCTAACAGAAATAGCGCTCCTTCTTGGTTATGTGGAGAAGTATGGTCACACCGCTTTGATCGGCCTCCTGATACTTGGCGATCTGCTGTTCATTACAAGCTTCTTTGTCCTTGGCGGAGAATTCTGGGCCCGGGTCAATGAACTCTTTGCGTGGCCCGGGAAGAAAAAAGTTCCGGAGAGTTGAGATTAATGGCGCAACCTGTCAATGGCTTGAGCGTGCGGCGCCGCACCGGGCATATCACAGAACCAGTATTGATCATCTCCCCAAAAGGCTGCAAAAAAAGGGGTTTGGGGGCCGGAGGCGCGTTGATATGAAACGGTTATCATTTGTGGCACGCGCCCTTCCCCTGGTCTCGGGGCTGCTTGTTCTGGCTGCCTGCCAGTGGATAGGGCCCAGAGCGGTAAAGGTCGGCATGCCGGCTTATAATGCAGCCATCAACGATACGGGACATCAACTCCTGCTGCTCAACTTCGTGCGCATGCGCTACAGCGAAAGCCCCTATTTCATGGAAATCAGCAACGTATTTGCGGCGCCGAATTTGACCGCCGGCACATCCGCGCTAGGATCGTTCGGAAGCGGCAGCAGTGCCGGAGCGATTATAGGGGGTGAACTGTTTTACAGCGAAAGCCCGGTGATCGTGTACACCCCCCTCAGCGGCGAGTCCTTCGTGCGCCGTCTGTTACAACCCATCGGCCTGGAAAACATCGGCCTGTTGCACCAGGGCGGCTGGAATCTGGAACTTATTCTTCTTCTATGTGTGGAACGTATCAATGATGTCTGGAATGTAGACTCCGCAGCGGGCTTCACGGCAACAAAGCCACCCCCGGAATATGAGACATTTAAACGGTTAGCCAAAACACTGGCCTGCCTCGAGAGGAACCGACTGTTAGACGTAATTTCCGAGAATCGAGGGGTGGAACATGGCGGAGGTAAGCAGGGCGATGATAAAAGGGAGGCAAAGTTCATCGAGTTCAGCATTGATCCCAAGGCCAAACAGAAAAAAGAGGTCCAGCAACTCCTGAAGGATCTGGGATTAGACCCAAATGCAGAGAGCTATTTTTTCACAACGACCCAGTCTTTCAAAAAAGGCCGAACTCTGACGATTGTCACACGACCGCCGACCTCTTCGCAGTGGAATCGTCCGACAGCAAACCGGATAACGCCTATGTGGCCGTGCAATACCGCGACAGTTGGTTTTATATCCGCGACAACGACATAATATCCAAGAACACGCTAACCATGTTTGAGATCCTTCTCGCCCTCAGGGCCGGCGAAACCCCGGAAAGCCGCACCCCAATAACCATTCCAATCCGATAAGGTACTGGATGGAGAAAGAAAAGCGCTGAAATGGCCGTAACCCCAAGAAAATATTTCCTGAATGTCTATGGCTTTGAGTGGGCATAGCTGAGACATTCGATCATTTGAGGATAGTCCGATGGCTGAACATTTGAAGAACAGGCAGGAAAACAGCAGATCTCGTCGAAGGCGACTACCCGGCTTCGGCGCCCTGATGTTTTATCTTTCCCTTTTCATGCTCTCGCTGCTTTTGAGCCTTTCCCAGATGCCGCGAGAAGCCGGAGCAGCGTCCACCTTCGACAACGCGGCCATGAAAAAGGTCCTTCAACCCTGGAAAGGGGATCTGAACGGCATGGTAGAACGCCGCCTCATCAGGGTGCTGGTCACTTACAACAAGACGGACTTTTTCCTGGACGGCGCCGCTAGCCGCGGCTTTGCCTACGAGATGTTTCAAAAATTCGAGAAGTTCCTCTACGAGAAACTTAAAGCAAAGGGCACGACCCAAAAACATCTCCGGATCAAAATCGTATACCTGCCGGTATCACGGGACCAGTTGCTTCCTTACCTGAACAAGGGCCTTGGGGACATTGCCGCCGGCAATCTGACCATTACCCCGGAGCGCCGCAAGAAAGTGGACTTTGCAACACCTTACTACAGCAACGCCCGGGAGTTGGTGGTGACCGGGCCCAGCGCCCCGCCCATCAACAGTGTAATGGACCTGTCAGGAAAAACAGTGTACGTGCGCAGGTCTTCCAGCTATTTCGAAACCCTGACCAGGCTTAACAAGAAATTCGCCGGCAGCGGCAAGGCCCCAGTGAAAATCGACCCGGCCAACGAGAACCTGGAGACCGAAGACATCCTGGAGATGGTCAACGCCGACCTGATCCCAATAACAGTGGCGGATGACTACCTGGCTGATTTTTGGTCCCGGATTTTCAAGAACATCAACGTGCATCAGAACGTGGCCCTCAAAAGCGGACAGAAAATCGCCTGGGCTGTTCGAAAAAAAAGCCCCCAGATAAAGAAGGTCCTGGACGAGTTCGTAAAGGAGATCAAGATCGGGACGCTCTTGGGTAATATAATGGCAAAACGCTATTACGAAAACACCAAATGGGCCCGGAACGTCCTGAGCCCCGAGGATATCGAGCGCTTCAACCAGACCATTGATCTATTCCGCAATTATGCCGTGAAGTACGGATTTGACTATGCGATGATTACCGCCCTGGCCTACCAGGAATCTCGCCTGGACCAGAGTGTGCGCAGCAACCGCGGGGCAATCGGGGTGATGCAGATACTGCCCAAAACAGCCGCCGGAGATCCCATCAACATCACCGACATCCAAGAACTGGACAAGAACATCCACGCCGGGGTCAAGTACCTCCATTTCTTGTACAACCGCTACTATAAGGACGCACCCATGGACCCATTGAACAAGATGCTTTTCACCTTTGCTTCCTACAACGCCGGTCCGGCCCGGGTGAGGGCATTACGCGAGCGAGCGAAAAAGATGGGCCTAAACCCTAATCTGTGGTTTTCCAACGTGGAAGTGGCCGCCGCCAGGGTCATTGGCCGGGAGACCGTGCAGTACGTGAGCAACATCTTCAAGTATTACATCGTATATAAAGGGATGGAGGCGAAAATGGACAAACGAGAGCACCTCAAAAAAAAGAAGCTGAATAAGTGACATAGTAGAGCCAGACCCTGGGCAGGTTTAAATAAGGACCGAATTCCGGATGACCGCCTTATTTTTTGGTGTATGGAAGCGAGGAATGATGTAAAACTATCGAGAAACCGAACCTAAGGATGTGGATTTGATAAACGCAATGGAAATGTACTTACTATTCAAAATAAAATAAGGTTATGCAATACCAATATATTGTACAATAAATTTTGGACTGGCTGGGACTTTCTGTTTATGCAAGCAATCTCATATTTTTGACAGTTTTCGTTAAGGAGGAGATTATCATGACCCAAAAAATGCGATTTATATTGACACCGTGCTTCTTCATGCTGCTTTTCTTGTTATCTCTGAATTTGAATGTTTTAGAGGCGTTAGCCGAGTCACCACGCCGTATTTTTATTCTGCACAGCTATGAATCAGGCCACGTCTGCGGACAACCGCAGCATGACGGGGTTGTCGCGGCGCTCAAAAAGGCAGAGTTCAAGGATAAGGAAAATCTGGTGATCCAGACATACTGCATGGATACCAAACGAAAAAACAACACCCCTGAACTGATCGAGGAACAGGCACGTATTGCTTTGAAAAAAATCGATTCCTTCCGCCCGGATGTGCTTGTTACCCTGGATGATAATGCTTTCCGTACTGTCGCGCTGAAGCTTGTGGATAGACCTA
>Ga0307929_1002314_pt1 | contig 12508 bp, 10 predicted proteins | sample AceLakmetage1330_FD_203160 | JGI IMG/M metagenome (GOLD analysis project Ga0307929, IMG submission 203160) | Saline water microbial communities from Ace Lake, Antarctica - #1330 | ecosystem: Environmental > Aquatic > Non-marine Saline and Alkaline > Saline | place: Antarctica: Ace Lake...
CACAGGATGAACATATTGGAGCCATGTGCTCAGCGGGAAATAATGCATTGACCATTATGCCGAATGGAGATGTTTATCCGTGCAGACGGTTGCCGTTAAAATTAGGAAATCTTCTAAAAACAACTGTCTATGATATCTGGTATACCCATCCCTTATTATGGGAATTACGCAATCCGAATAATTTAAAAGGTAAATGCAAGGAATGTGAATTTATACCTATTTGCCGGGGTTGCAGGGCTTTTGCCTATGCCCAGACTGGTGATTATCTTGAATCTGATCCTCAATGCTGGAAGGAATAAATATGCATCTGCTTAAACTATCAGAATCCGTCAGGTTGAGACATGAAAAAGCATCTGACAATTATTACCTTTTTTGCATAAAATCAGGAAAGCACGCCAGACTGAATGCCATGAGCTATGAAATCGCCACCCTTCTTGAAAAAAAAATAGATAAAGATTCTATTATTGCATCTATATCAGCGCATTATGACACAGACAGAGAAACGTGTTCAAAAGATATTGAAGGTTTTTTAAAATTTTTACAGGAAAATGAGATGATCTGTGCAGTCGATTAAAATTTAATACTAAACCGGTCTGATACCGAATCAAGGACCGGCCAATTAACCGCAATTATCATTGACAAAAATACAATTTTGCTGTTCTATTGGACATACAAACAAACAAAGGGGCACTCAATGAAAAAAAAGATACATACAAAGCCTTTAAAAAAAGAATACATAAAACCTGAATATAAGCTTGAAACCCAGATGACATTCATGTTTGATGCCATCAAAAACAAACAACCCAAAGTAGCATGTCGGCAATGCTCGTCCTGCCATGGATGCCGATAATACAGAGTTTCAAACACTTAAATGTGCACTGAACCATACAATATCCGATTTTTTACACCGGGGCTTGCCTTTAAGAAGGATTACACTGGTGGCATCTCTTTTAAAGGACTGCCACGTAGAGATAACCGAAAAAAACAAATTAACCCAAAGAATAGTTAGCGAACAAAAAAGCGATGGTGGCTGGATTGATTGTGAGGACACAGCCTGGGCGCTTTTTTTAATTTCAGAGACCAATGAACTTGATGCACAGATTCAAAAAAGCCGCAGATGGCTTTATGATGAAAAATGTGTGGAAAATGGCTGGGGATTCTGTAAAAGGGATAAATCCTGTATTCCTATTACCGCCCAAATTCTATATTTTCTAACGGACCTCTTTCCCAATGCTGAATCCGTACTGTGGTTGGAAAAAGAATGGGAAAAGGACCTAAACGCCCCGATCAATCTTAACTATAAAGCAGCCTGGTACCTGCTTGTTTATTATAAATTCCATAACAAAATAAATTTATCGGATGAATTATTTACAGCAACTCTTGCGTATTTAATTGCTGAGCAAAGGCCGGATGGCAGCTGGGGGCCTTGGAGAGATCATCCGGCCCCCAGTGACTGCTTTATAACCGGAATCAGTATGGCGGCTCTGGCTATTTCATACCTTTTAATCAAAGAAGAAAAGATAGTATCATCACTTAAAAAAGGAATTCAGTGGATCAAAAAGAACCAGCTGGAAAACGGATTATTCCCAACCCACTATATTGAAGAAGGATCTGCCTGGTTATTTTTTGGATGGTGCAAAGCAAACAGCATTATTAAAAAGAATAATTTATGAAAATTTTGCTGATCGGCAAATACCCGCCCATGCAGGGCGGGATATCTTCAAAGACCTATTGGCTGCTTAAACGCTTGAAAGCCATTGGGTTTGAATATAAAATTGTAACTCTAAATGAACCTGATTATTCAACAAAGGATATATCTTCGGATTCCAAAGATATAACTATCATTGAAAAGGGCGATGCACCCTGGCATATACCGGAAACCAGCCTGATTGATGATCAGATCACCCATGCCGCATTGGAAACAGCAAAGACCTTTAATCCGGACCTGGTTGAAACAAACTATCTATGGCCTTTTTGCAAAGATGCTCTCCTGATTTCAAAACTGATAAAAAAGCCTTTGCTCATCCGGCACGCCGGCAGCGATATTGCCAAGTTTCATAAAACAGGCAACTATATAGACATCATGGACATGTATTTCAACCAGGCCGCCGTCATAGTAACCAACCTGTCTTCAAAGGCAATTGTTACCAACATATGTAACACTCCTGAAAAAGTTCATTGTCTCCAAAGATATGTACCCTGCCCTGAAACATTTAAACCTGCCGTACAGCCGGGTACAGCCAACACTTGCAAACTCTTTGATATCCTTTTTGCAGGAAAAATAAACTATCACTGGCGATATAAGGGGTTGGAACTGCTCCTGAAAACAATTAAAAGAAAAAACCTGAAGGCACTTTTCATCATTGGCGGCAAATATAAGAGTGATATAAAAAAACAGATAAAAGAGAACCAAATTGAAGAGAACATAAAAATTGTTGATTTTGTCCACCCTGAAAAAATGCCGGAAATATATCGTTCCTGCAAGTTTGTCTGGTGCTGGGAAAACCCTGGCGGCGTTGAGGATTTTTCAAATATTATATGGGAAGCAATTTTTTGCAATACCCCCTGCATCGTGAACAATATCACCAAAAAAAAGACAAAAGCAGAAGAAATGTCCAGAAACTTTGAGGCCCTGTTGTTGGAACTGGATGAAATCTCTCTTTTTGACTTTGAGTTTAAATATGTAACCACTGAAACAAATTTAAGCGAATACAAAGAACTGCTTTATAAAAAATTTATTGATAGGAATATAGCACTATATAAAAATCTACTCTAACGGGCTCAACATATGAAACTTTCACATATATTTACCGGAAACTTCTACCCTGGGAAATTATTTAACATCCCGGACAGCCCGGTCAATATAATGCTTGATGTTACCAATTTCTGCAATAATAAATGTATCTACTGCTACAATCCTGACGACAAATCCTACAGAAAAGACAAACCGAATAAAGAAGAACTGCTCAAAATTGTCTCACTGATCGGTCAAACCGGCACAAAGGAGATTCTATATCTCGGCGGGGAACCTTTTGCTTCTCCCATCATCAAAGATCTTCTTGAAACCGGAAAGAAATATGACATTTTCCAGAGGGCTGTGAGCAATGGCAGTTTTTTTAAAGAGGTTGATTATTGCCAATTGCTTAAAGAAAAAGGGCTACAGGAAGTCGGCATCTCCTTTCATTCCTCAGAAGAAAAAATTCATGATAAAATAGCCGGGCGGGATGGGGCATTCAAAGATGCTCTTACCGGGCTTGAAAACTGTATTAATGCAGGGATTAATACTTTTGTTCAATATTCTCCCAACACGTTGAACCTAAAAACGGATATCCTAAAAATAGCCAGGAATTTTGGTGATCGGTTTGGAGATGCTGTAAAATTTTACGACATCAACAGACTCCTTCCCATTGGTCAAGGCAAGAATGCCAAAATGCTTCTGCTGGAAGGCACCCAATGGTATGAATTTCTTGTGACAGCCTCAAGCCTTTTTGAGTTCAACCTGGAAGTCCACGCTGAATTAACCCCCTTTTGCTGGATCAACAGGATGGCCCAAAAACAGAAAACCCCGGAACATGTTTTACAAAATATTCATCGCCTTAACCGAGGATGCTTTATGTGGGTGGCTCAACTTCCCCTTGATCACAGGGGAAGAATCAAATTCTGCCCCACCGGCCAGGCTGTGGGACCGTCCATATTGGAAGTGGAATGGCCTATCTACTGGAAAACAGCTGATTTTTTAAACGAGTACAGAACTTTTAAATGGAATCAAAACTGTATTGATTTTAAAAACAATACAGCCTGTGATTATTTCTATAAATGTCTGGGTGGATGCAAGTATTCAAAGGGCATCCATTATGATGTGGATCTATATTCAATGGGGTTCAGCCCTAATCTAAATGGAGATTCAAACCATGCCTAAGAAAAACACTAAAGTTATCATTTTAAAAGGCCCGGCCGGGGTTGGGAAATCTTTTACCGCAAGAAAATTGAATTCACGATTAAAAACGACCAAAACAGCCAGAATTTCCATCGATGAAGTGCTTCATTTTGACCAGAGAAATCTCTGCCAAGACAAACTGAAACTAGCCAAGTTTCATACGGCCATCATGACCAGAAGCTTTTTAAGGGAAGGATTCAATATCATCATTGAATATACCTTTGATATTCCGGAGCACCTGGAATTCTTGATCGAAAAAATACAACACAGCCATGCTGAAAAACTTTCAAAGTCAGATATCCATGTATTTCATCTCACTGCTGATTTTGAAGAGGTAAAAAAGCGAAACAAGACAAGGAAAGATGGGTCTGATCCTTTGCCAGAAGAAATCTTAAAAAAATTATATACTTCCTGTGAAAAAACGGCTGGTAAAATTCCCGGCGAAATAGTAATCGATACAAGCAAGGTCCCGGCTAAAAAAACAGTTGAAACAATAATGGAATCCCTATGATCATTGATCTGCACACCCATAGCCATTACAGCTCTGATGGAAAGCTTACCATCCCGGAACTCCTTGATTATTATTCTCCTGGAGATATTGTCGCACTAACAGATCATGAAACCATCGGCGGATGGGATGAATTTACGACGGAAGCTAAAAAAAAGGGTATCCGACCGATTTTGGGTGTGGAATGGTTTGCCGGGGAACACCATGTTTTAAGCTATTTCCTAAAGGGTGTGCCTGATGATTTTCTTAGATCTATGGTTGAGAGACGAAGTAAAGAAAAATTGTGTATGACGTCTGTTTTTTCAGTTTTTCAAAAAAAATATGAAACATTACCACCATATGATGAGCTTCTGAAATTCAAACATCATCCAGAAGAAATCCTTAGTGTTTCAGTATTGGCCAATGAAATTGCAAAAGTAGCAAACGTGAAGTTTAAGGAAGCGGTCCACAAGATAAGAGGAATAAGAAGAACTCTTCCGGAAGCCCAACAGCAGGAAACTTTTTATGCCAACCAAATTATTGAAAAAATCAATTCCTGGGGAGCTGTATCAATCTTGGCACACCCCTATTATGAAAAAAATGCTTTATTAACAGACTGTGAAATTAAAAAAAAAGTTAGAGCCTTCAAGCCATATGAGGTTCAAGGAGTTGAAGCCATTTCTGGTAAAATAAATAGAAAAATGGAAAAACATATTCTTTTCTTATGTAATGAATTAGACCTTCTACCTTCTGTGGGTTCTGATTTTCATTATTTAGGTAAAGGCTTAGAACCAAAATATCTTCAAAATATTGATTTTGATTTGAGACAAAGGGTTGAGAAATGGATAAATTAATAAGTGACAATGATAAATTGACTGCTTTTGCAGCCTTTGACTCAATGACAAATACAAAAGCGACACAAAAAAATATTTCAAAATGCATATCAAACATAATGAACACCTTGTCTTTTCGTAAATTAGCCGGAAAAACACAAGTTATTTTATCCTTGACTGGTCCAGATGTCAGAACCCGCCTAACCCATACAATAGAAGTAGCCAAAATCGCTAAAGATATTTGCATTGCGCTTGATTTGAATACCGATTTGGCTGAAGCGATGGCGTTAGCCCACGATATCGGCCATACCCCTTTTGGACATGTGGGAGAGCGGACTTTAAGAGAAATAATGTGTGGTTGCGATACATTGGGGGAGAAAATTAGAGATTATGATTTTATAAATTCGGGCTTTAAGCATAACTTACAAAGTTTTCGGGTTTTAAAAGAATTGGAACTTGTAACCAACGATCATAATGGAAATGGGGAGTATAAAAACTTATGGCCGTTCATTTTATGGGGGGCGTTAGCCCATACCAACACTAGCTATGCAAAACCGGATGCAGGTATGGATGATGAAATTTTAATATCCTCAAACCATTGTGATTGGGTTTATGTGTGTCATTACCATAATAAAAAAGAATGCAAGTGGAATATTCAAAGGAAAAAAGGCAAAGAGTCGGAAAATGGAAATGAAATTTGCAAGCCCTGGTTCTGCGCAATACTTCCGATTATGCAAAAGAGCGGTGAGGTAAAAGGAGAATGGTTAATCAACAATGAAAACAGTAGAGATTATTTAAAAAAAGAACCTATTAAAGAAAAATATCAACCTAAAATTTTTTGTACCCATAAATGTTATCTCGCTAAGCTCTGGGAATATAAGTTAAAATGTAAAGATGTTTCACACAATTTTCCATATCTTTTTGATCACCCTTTTCCAAACAGTTTTTATGCAGTTTCCTTGAATAATTATTTTGAAAACCCTAAATTTCCTGATTTCGATTTTATTTCTTTTGAAGCTCAAATTATAAGCTTGGCAGATGAAATTGCCCAGCGTCAGCAGGACCTTGAAGATGGCATAACAAAAGGGCTTTTATCTTTTACTGAAGCACTAAGCCAAGTGACAACACTATTTGAAAATTTCGACCAAGTAAATGGCTATAAAAAAAAGTTGAACAATATTAAGAACTCTGAATATCTGGGAAAATTATTGACAGAATTTTATCAAAATTTACTCATTGAACAGACCAAAAAAAATGTGAAAAAATTTAAGGGTATGCCCAGCGAATCAGAAAAAAAAATCAATCAATATAGTTTAATGAATATACTCTATGAGATGGATGGCAAAAATGCCAGAAAAACCAAGTGGATATTAAAAGAGCTTGAGTTACAAAAAAACACCTATAGTACTGATAATAAAAAGAAGCCTGCTGTTTTCGAAAATTACTTTGAAAGTGATCCAGATCCAGTATATTTATATCTAATCTGTTTCGATTATCTTGAAAGATTCACAAAACGGTTTGATTATAAACTAAAAGAGGAAATGATAGAGATTCTTTCAAAGTGTGTTGATTTAATCGATGAAGATAAAAAAAATATTACTGATAATATAAAAACAGTGGACAATGATTTTTGTGATCTAAGGCTCGAATTAAAAAAACTATCTGATAACTGCAAAAATAAACATGACGCTGCCTACGGTTTTATAAAAACTTTAGAATTCTTGAGAAATTATTTAAGGGAGCATTATCCGAATCAAAATTCTGATTATTTTAATGCAACAATTAAGGAGTGGTGGAAGAACATTGGACAATTGAACCTGAGACAATTTTATAAGTTGTATCAAATTCATCATGTCCTTTTTAAAAATAAAGAAACAATAGTTGCCTTCTCTGATCTGCAACATATCAAAATCAAAGATTCTTACGATCAAAAACACGCATTTAAAAAATGGAAAAAAGTGCTAAAGGGGGATGCAAATAGAGTCGTTAGCAACCTTGTCAATTTCATTGATGAAATAGAGGAAAAGGGTAAAAACCGAAAAGAGGCATTGGAAACGTTTGAGGATATACAGAAAAGCATAATACTAAAAAGTGAAGCTGTAGAAAAAAATGATGGAAAGGCAAGCTATATACTAAGAAGAATGTTTAAAGCATACATTACGAATTCCCACCAACTTCCTGATTTGGGATTGAAATCTATATTATCTTCTTTGGTAAATAAAGATACACAAAAGAATTTATTACAAAGTGAGCAAAAAACCTTTGGAACAATTTTAGATAAATTAAAGAAAACGATGCCTGATGGTTCTTTGAAAAATGACGATTTAAAAATGATATCAAGAACAAACCTATCAACTTTTAAAACCGACAATCCTGAATTTGAGAGCTTGAGCAATGGCAAGTCAAATGAAATTAAAGCGGCTCTAAAAAAAAGAAAAAAGTTGTCTGTATTTTACAAAGATTTGAAGATTAATAACAAAAACATTATTAAATTTTTATATAGTGATGAAGAAGAAAATAATGACAATGACAACAAAAAAGTATCTTTAGGGAAAAATTATATTAAAAAACAATTGAGAGAGCTTAGGGCTATACTTGATAATCCTATTTTAAATGCAACTCCCTATTGGCAAAGTATCCTCACCCGCGGAATCTGCGATTACATCGCCAGTCTGACAGACCAGGAAGCCGTGAACGAGTATGAAAAACTATACTCCGGTCTCATGGAACTTGCCTAATGTGTGGAATTTGCGGAGTTTATGGGTCGAGTGAACCCTCCCTGACAGACAATATGCTGGATGCCATTCTGCACCGGGGCCCGGATGGAAGTAAAACTGAGCATTTCCCCTGGGGTACCCTTGGATTCTGCCGGCTTGATATTTACGGGTCTTCTGGGGTCAACCAGCCGGTCAAGACAGAAGATCAGAAAATTGCACTAATTTTTAATGGTGAAATCTACAATTTTGATGATCTGTGCAAATTGTTCCCTTCAAAGCCTATCCAGGATGAAGCCAACCTTATCCTGGAATTATATCTAAGATTCGGAGAAAAAGCGTTCAGCAAACTCAAAGGGATGTTTGCCATTGCAATCATGACCCCGGACAAATTGCTGCTTGCCCGGGATACCACAGGAATAAAACCCCTTGTTTATTATACTTCCGGTAATAAGTTGTATTTCGCCTCGGAAATAAAGGCCTTATTAAGAAGCACCGATAAAATGATCGACATTGACAGGGATGCGCTTGCAGAAGCCTCGGTGTTCGGATTTGTCTTTGACCTTGAAAAGACTATGTTTAAAGGTATTAAGCAGATTCAGCCGGGATCATGCCTCTCTTTTTCCCAGGGAAAAATAAAAGTCACAAAATACAATCATCTCAAGCCATCTTTTTATGGCAGGGAACTTTGGAAATCTTCAGACACATTGACAAAATATTCAGACATAATGAATTGTGCTTCCAAATTATATACTGATCATTCAAAGCATTCCCAGGCGGTATACCTTTCGGGGGGGATCGATTCCACCTTAATGACCTATTTCCTTCAAAAAAATACCAATGAACCCCTGGATACCTTTACACTCTTTGATGACAACAGCTGTGAAGACTTCCTGTATGCAAGCAAAGTTGCCTCTGAGATCGGAACCAACCACATTGAATATAAAACCGGTTCTCGTGAATGTATAAATTTTCTTGATCATTATATTTATCACTATGAGTCCGTTGTGACGGATGGCATTTTTAATGTTCTTGGCAGTCTTGCATTTCATCTTTTATCGCACCAAATAAGCAAAAAACATAAAGTCGCATATTGTGGAGAAGGGGCAGATGAACTATTTGGGGGATATTATTGGATGCATTCCCATCCACTTGGCATAGGCGACAGACTCCGTGCAAGGTCAGCAAGAATAAATAATGGGGATACAGAAATAAACCAATATATAATGGAAAAATTTCCCAACGATGATTCCAGGGAAGCGGAGATGAGAAAAGAAATCTTTGATCTGCTTATGGGGCCTGGCCTTACCAATTGCCATCTATGGAGTGTAGACCGGTCAAGTTCTGCCTTCTCCTTTGAGGCCCGCCCACTATTTTTATATGATGATCTCCGAGACTGGGCGCTTGACTTTTCAATTGAAAACAAGGTATCGCCCGACAAGAGTACAAAACTCATATTAAAAGAGTTTGCATCAAAAACCGGCAACCCCCTTTTCAAAGATGTGGCTGCCAGAAAAAAAATCGGTATGCCCTACGCCTTGAACGATTCCCTTGGAAAGCTTGTTACGTTTTCCGAAAAAGAGTTTAGAAAGGATCAAGAGAAGAAATCGCTGCCCCATCAGGAATATGAAATATACCTGAACACGGATATTGAAAAATATATGTTTGACAAATTCTACCATATTTTTGTGGAAAACAGAGGTGTCTTAGCCGGTGAGTAAATTTATAGAAAGGAGGGAATATTGAATTCCGATCAGATTAGAAGAAAGGGTGACCACCACTTAAATGATATAAAACAGGACTCCGGAGAGATTGGAGTTTTTAAATCAAGATTATCCCAATACCAGTTTAAAACAGACCGCAAGGCAGACCCGTATTCATGGCTAACATGTATTTTGGCTTTAAAAGCTGTCTATAAAGGAAATCTTGGTATCGGGTGTGTTTTGGTTGATGAAAATTCTCAAGTGGTCACAGAAGGTCACAATCAGGTCTTTATGCCGTATTTTAGAAGTGACCGACATGCAGAAATGGTGGTAATGGATGAGTTTGAAAATAATCATCAGGATGTCACCTGCATGACCGGCTACACACTCTACACTTCGCTTGAATCCTGCCCAATGTGCCTGACCCGTTTAATTATAAGTGGGATCAGCAGGGTTTACCATGTCGCACCTGATGATTTTGGGGGTATGGTCCACCAAATGGATACAATGCCAAAAGTGTGGATTGGTTTGGCTGAAGGGAAATCTTTTAAACAGGCTGCTTGCTCAGAAGAACTTGTTGATATTTCAAACAATATCTTTACTTTAAATCGTGACGAACTTGATAAAATCATAAAGCAGCGTCAAGGCCAATAACACCGTGACATGTATAAAAACAAATAAAGATGGCTGGTGGAATAGAATTATAAACCGATTGAGGAGAGTCTAAATGATCGTTAAGCGCTCAAAAGAATTTCTTATCAGCCTTTTAAGCGAATTGAGAAACCTACCGGCAGAAACTGAATGGTTGGAATTCAAACACCAGAATGACACACCAGAAGAAATCGGTGAATACCTATCTGCTTTAGCAAATTCGGCAGCATTCACAGGAAAAATTAAGGCCTATATGCTCTGGGGGATTGAGGACAATACCCACAATATTGTTGGTACACGGTTTTCACCTCATAGCAAAAAAGTCGGAAATGAAGAACTTGAAAGCTGGTTGCTACGCCTACTTTCTCCCAAAATTAATTTCCATTTTTATGAACTCACTGTGGATTCCAAAAAAGTGGTTATCCTTGAAATCGGAGCAGCCTTCAGGCATCCGGTTCAATTTAAGAACACGGAATTCATTCGAGTCGGGTCGTACAAGAAAAAACTCAAGGATTATCCGGAGAAAGAGCGTGAACTTTGGCGTGTTTTTGACAAAACCCCTTTTGAACGTGAAATTGCCGCAGATAATATCCGTGCTGAAGAAGTTCTACAGTATCTGGACTATCCTGCCTATTTTGATTTATTAAAACAACCCTTGCCTGAATTCCGCGACGGCATTCTATCAGCCCTTGAATCTGATGAAATGATAGAAAAAGGAAATGCCGGTAAATGGAATATCACAAATCTAGGGGCAATTCTTTTTGCCAAAAAATTGTCTGATTTTAAAAATTTAAAAAGAAAGGCTGTGCGGGTAATTTTGTACAAAGGGGACAACAAGGTTGAAACCCAAAAAGAACAAGAAGGAACCAAAGGATATGCATCCGGTTTTGAGGGACTGATTGATTTTGTATCAAACCTTTTGCCCGGTAATGAAATTATTGAACAGGCTTTTCGAAGAGAAGTTCCCATGTTCCCGGACTTAGCCATTCGGGAGCTGGTAGCCAATGCAATTATCCATCAGGACTTCCATGCTTCCGGTACGGCACCAATGATCGAAATTTTTGATCGCAGAATGGAAATAACAAACCCTGGACTTCCATTAGTAAAAACCGATCGTTTTCTTGACAGCCCCCCAAAATCAAGAAACGAAGAAATAGCATCGTTCATGCGCCGAATTGGAGTCTGTGAAGAGCGGGGCAGCGGTGTCGATAAAATCGTTTCTCAAACCGAACTTTATCAACTTCCGGCACCGGTTTTTGAAACAACTGAAGAGCATACCCGTGCAATATTATTTGCCCACAGGGTGCTCAAGGACATGGATAAAACTGATCGGATAAGAGCCTGTTATCTTCATGCTTGTTTAAGATATGTCCAAAGAAATTTTATGACCAATTCATCCTTGAGAGAACGATTCGGAATAGAAGATAAAAACAGATCAATGGTATCCAGAATGATCCGGGATTCAGTAGATGCAAACCTTGTGCGTCCATATGATATGTCTGCCGCACCTAAACATATGAAGTATGTTCCCTATTGGGCAGTTTCCCAGAATCCAGAAACCATTTTTACTTGACTGGTACTTGACTGGACACAGTATTTTTTAAAAGATAAAATTATAACATACTGTAATAATATATTATTTGTTGTTCACAGTTACTTGATGGGTACTTGACTGGACATATCAAACATTGGATTAGATCTCCTCGCCCAATTAAACCAAAAACCGATATGATCAAGTACATTTGCACCACGACAGATAGGGGGCAAACCCTCCACCTATTCTTGTTGTTCTTTTGGGTACATTAATTTTTACCATAAACGCAAAAAGCCCTACCACGATGATCGTGATAGGGCTTTTTGAAGAATAATCTGGCGGCGTTCTACTCTCCCACACAGTCTCCCACACAGTCTCCCACACAGTCTCCCATGCAGTACCATCGACGCTAAAGAGCTTAACTTCCGTGTTCGAGATGGGTACGGGTGTGACCTCTTTGCCATTGCCACCAGATTAAGATGGTCGGATCCGGAACTTTTGAAAGTTATTTTCGCTTATGTTCCATAAATCCTACTATTGTAATTTATTGTTGTAAATCATGCGTATTAAATATGTTTCGCATTAAAGCGTTCAAACTTAATTGTGGAGGAAGTGGCTAAGCCTCACGACCTATTAGTACCAGTTAGCT
>Ga0307929_1002317_pt1 | contig 12488 bp, 9 predicted proteins | sample AceLakmetage1330_FD_203160 | JGI IMG/M metagenome (GOLD analysis project Ga0307929, IMG submission 203160) | Saline water microbial communities from Ace Lake, Antarctica - #1330 | ecosystem: Environmental > Aquatic > Non-marine Saline and Alkaline > Saline | place: Antarctica: Ace Lake...
CCATAAATAATCTCCCCGTTCTCATCCACCACACCAATGCGATCCGCATCCCCATCATATCCCACACCCAGATCAAGCTTTTTCTCCTTGACCAGAGCAATGAGCTCCAACATATTTTTCTTAACCGTGGGATCCGCTTCATGGTTGGGAAAGGTCCCATCCATATCGCAATACAGCTCGTGTACCTCACATCCCAGAGACTTTAACACCGGAAGGGCCGTCACCCCACCCGTACCATTGCCAGCATCAATGCCGATGCGTATTTTTTTATTAATGGAGACATTCTCTTCAAGGTATGCTTTATAGGGTGTCAGGACATCCACCTGATCAAGGGTGCCCTTGCCTTCCACAAACTCACCGCTCTCAATAATCTTGCGTACATCCTGGAGGCCCTGGCTGTGGATGGAATCAAACCCGCTCATCAACTTGAACCCGTTGTACTCCGGGGGATTATGGCTGGCCGTGACCATGGCCCCCCCCTGGGTTTGACAATGATGAATGGAAAAATAGAGCACCGGCGTCGGGCAAATTCCAATGTCAATGACATCACACCCCGTGGACAGAATCCCCTGAATAAAGAAACGGGAATAGTCGTCACTGGTCACCCGGCAATCTCTACCCACTGTCACTTTTTTATTCCCATGCTGGTTTAAAAGCGTTCCATAGGCCCTTCCGATATTAACTACATCGTCGTCATTAAAATCTTCGCCTGCAATTCCTCTTATGTCATATTCCCTGAAAATTCCCGGATTCATGCAACCTCCTTATAATCGTTTTCAATCCTTGGTTTTATGTGTAAAAAATTGCATTCATCTATCATTAGCAAAATTAGTTACACTTTTAGAAAAAACCATATTCGCCTATCTGGAACAGTGTGGCATACGAACACTATGTGAGAATATGGGGTGCCAGTCAAATAGTTAAGTCAAATAACAACACCTTCGCCAAATTTAAAATTGATTTGAATCCCTACAATTTACTCTACCATATATTCTACAACTGTGACTCTTACCCACTATATATTGATTGAATTTTGGAGCAAAATAAAATTGGCGAAGGTATTAAATAAGATGTCCCACAATGATGGCAGCGGTTCCCAGTGCCCAGCAATAGGGGGCAAAAAGGTGCAATCGACCCTTTCGAAGAATTCGTAGCAAAAGGATTAGTGCTGCATACCCCACCACAAAAGAGATGAGCGTTCCCCATAGGGTGGCCCCCATATCAATGGAAGAACCCTGTTCCATAAAATCCTTAATGCTTAAGATTTCTGCCCCTACAATGGCAGGAATGGAGAGCAGAAACGAAAATCGGGCAGCAGTTTCCCGATCAATGCCCAAAAAAAGCCCCACTGAAATGGTTGACCCTGACCGGGAAATACCCGGTAGAACGGCCAATCCCTGGCACAGACCCACCCACAGCGCCTTTTTGACGCTGAACCCCATGACACCATCCGCTTTTGGGGATACATTACGGGTCATCCATAAAAAGGTACCAGTGATGAGCAACATACATCCCACAAAGGATACCGATGAAAACAATGTATGAACGTATGGTTTAAAACCCAACCCCAGAAAAGCGGTGGGAATGGAGGCAAGAATAATTAAAAATATAAATCGAATATCTTCATCTTTTTTCAAAGTTTCCAAGGCTTCTTTTCCGGAAAAAATTTGCATGACCAGAGCCAGCAGGGCCATGATCATACGTCTAATATCCTGGAAAAACACAACAACAACTGCCAGCAATGTTCCCATGTGAAGGCTCACATCAAAAAACAGTGCTGGCTCTGTGATGCCGAAAAAAGACTGTCCCAATGCCAGATGACCGGAGCTGCTCACGGGTAAAAATTCGGTAAGTCCCTGTAGAATGCCAAGAATAATGCCTTGATAAATTTCCATTTTTTTCTCCGGTTTGTCGTCTACTTTAATGATGGTATAACTCAATGGTCAAATTTTTTTATTGACGCTCTGACTTGAATGAGTTTTATCGGTTTGAGTGAAAAAAATCAAGAAAAAGCATGGTGGAAAACCTTCCATCCCATCTTCTCCCGGATCTTGAGTAGACTTTATATTATCTGACACCACAATTTAAATAACTGTGTTGTGGAAAGTCGCTTGCAATATTAAGGATAACAATTTATACTCCACGAGCAATTAACAAAAAAACCCGCCAACACCCTGAAACATAATACGCACTCATTCTGCCACAAAAAAAAATAATCTAAACTTGATCCAGATCAAGTCTTTTCCCCCAGGATATGTCTATAGTGGTGGTCAGACCAAAGAAAAAAATAAAGCACGATAACCCAAGCAAAGGAGACCGACCATGTTTTGTTTTCAATGTCAGGAAACTGCAAAAAATACCGGATGCACCGTAAAAGGTATGTGTGGCAAAGAAGAAGAGACCTCCAACCTCCAAGATCTGTTGATCTTTAACCTCAAGGGCATTGCCGTTATTGCTGAAGCACTAAAATCCAATGGGAAAAGTGTGGGCAATGAAGTGGGCCTTTTTGTTTCCAAAGCGCTTTTCACCACCATCACCAATGCCAACTTTGACGATGACAGCCTTGTTTCATGGGTAGACCAGTCCCTGGCATGCAAAAAGGAACTTTTGGCAACCCTTGATGATGCCAGCCAAAAAACCCTGCATGATTCCGCCACCTGGTTCTGTGACACTGTAGCAGATTACCAGGCAAAGGCCAAAACCGTGGGCGTACTGGCCACGGAGAATGAAGATGTCCGGTCCCTGCGGGAGCTGTTGATCATCGGACTTAAGGGCATTGCCGCCTATGCCGACCATGCCGCTGTGCTGGGGGTTGAAAAAGATGAAATTTATGATTTTATCCTGAAAGCATTGGTCTCCACCACACAGGATCTGTCCGTGGATGAGATGGTGGGTATGGTGATGAAGGCGGGTGAATGTGCCGTCACTACCATGGCAGCCCTGGACCAGGCCAACACCACGGCCTATGGTAACCCGGAGATATCCGAAGTCAACATCGGCGTGGGTGACAAACCCGGTATTCTCATCAGCGGCCATGATTTAAAAGACATGGAAGAATTGTTAAAACAGACTGAAGGCACCGGGGTGGATGTCTACACCCATGGTGAAATGCTGCCAGCCAATTATTATCCTGTCTTTAAGAAATACGAGCATCTCAAGGGCAATTACGGCAGTTCCTGGTGGAAACAGAACGAGGATTTTGAGACCTTCAACGGTGCCATCCTCATGACCACCAACTGCATCATTCCCATGAAAAAGAAAAACACCTACCAGGATCGCATCTTCACCACCGGCGTTGCTGGCTTCCCAGGCGTGGCCCACATCAAGGATCGCCAAGACAACGGAGCCAAAGATTTTTCAACGGTCATTGAAGCGGCAAAGAAATCTGCCCCCCCCACAGAGATTGAAACCGGAACCATCGTGGGCGGCTTTGCCCATAACCAGGTGCTTGCCCTGGCCGACAAGGTCGTGGATGCCGTGAAGTCAGGGGCCATCAAACGCTTCATTGTCATGGCAGGATGTGACGGCAGGCAGAAAGGACGCGGTTATTTCACAGAAGTGGCGGAAAAGCTGCCTGCAGACACCATCATTCTCACCGCTGGCTGTGCCAAATATCGGTATAACAAGCTCAATCTCGGTGACATCGGCGGTATCCCCAGAGTTCTGGATGCGGGTCAGTGCAACGACTGCTATTCCCTGGCCGTAATTGCCCTGAAACTCAAAGAAGTTTTTGAGCTGGAAGATATCAATGATCTGCCCATCTCCTTTGACATTGGATGGTATGAGCAAAAGGCTGTGGCAGTTCTTTTGGCTCTGCTGTTCCTGGGTGTCAAAGGCATCCGACTTGGGCCGACACTTCCGGCCTTTGTCTCCCCCACCGTTCTCAACGTACTGGTGGAAAACTTTGACATCAAACCCATTGGGGATGTAGACGAAGACATTGCAGCCATGATGCTGGGAAAATAAACACAAAAAACCTTGCATGACAGTGTGATCATAATTTTTCCAAGTGATCACATGGTAACTATTTTAAAGGCGGAGGAGCTGAAGCTCTTTCCGCCTTTTTTTTTCCTTAAATTTCCCCTTATTTCTTGACGAATTACCACGGACGTGAAAAGATAAAATTTAAATATCACTAAAAAGTCACAATGCCAATTAAAACTCTCAAGGGTCACCCTTGTTGGATGGAGTCTATAAAAAATCGAGGATGCACCAAAATCCACTGATGCATCGCCGCTGTAATATTTGTGGAACATCCCTTCATGAGCGCATCACAGCCCCACTGATCAGGAAATTTTTCTTCAGCTACTTTACTGAAGCCTTCCGGCTTTCAGAAAATGCAATAGAACAATCATAATTACGAATAAAACACTATTCAGACATATTGAACAGATCAACAGCCTCATAACAGGAGAAAAAATCAATGTTTTCCAACTATGAATTTCGACTGATCATCACGGTGGTCATTATCGGGATTGCCACCGGAATGGGATTTGTGGTAAAGGCCCAGCTAATTCCCGATTCCTTTGGAACCTACGGCCATTACCGGGCCGATGCCATTGATGAGGAGGTCCTGCGGCCCATTCGCCATGGTACCAACGCCTCCTGCCTTAAATGCCACCCCTATGAAGCGGCCATTCATCTCAAAGGTCGCCACCAAACCATCTCCTGCGAATTCTGCCACGGCACCTATGCCGACCATGTTAACAACGGTAAAAAAATCGGCACCCTGCCGGTAAAAAAAGATACCGAAATAACCACCCTGTGTCTTCGCTGTCACAATACCGAAATAAAAGCCCGATCCCAGGCAGTGATTAAAACCGTGGCCATGCCCGAACACCTTGAATCCCAAAAGGTAAAAGTCACCCACACCTGCAATCAGTGCCACCATGTACATGCCCCGCTTAAATACATCAACCGCGCGAAACAGATAACGGGAATAACGGAGTCGGAATCATGAAAATTGAACAGGCACCGCCACAGCTGGATCGCAGGGCGTTTATTAAAAAAGTACTCACGGGCAGTGTGACAGGCTCACTGCTTCTGATCTATCCCATGGGGGGCGGGGATGCCCTTGATATGCTGCAGCCTTCAACAATACCCGACACCCCCGAACAAATTCCCGGTATCCGGGGTGAAGAATATGACATCCATGAACGTAAATTCGCCTTTATCGTGGATATCACCCGGTGCATCGGGTGCGGCTCCTGCTGTGTGGCGGACAAACGAGAGTACAACGTACCTGACGGGAATTACCGCACCTGGGTGGAACGTTATATCAAGGATTTCGACGATCAAGTGTATGTGGACTGCCCCAATGGCGGCCTTGACGGCTACCAGAGCCCCAGAACGGACATTGACGCCCCGGTGAGGGACACCTTTTTTGTTCCAAAGCTTTGCAATATGTGTAAGGAAGCCCCCTGCGTCCAAGTGTGCCCGGTGGGAGCCACCTTCACCACCCCGGATGGATTTGTACTCATGGACAGTGACCGCTGTGTGGGCTGTGGATACTGCATCCAGGCCTGTCCCTATTCTTCCCGATTTCTCAATCCCATCACCCACACCGCAGAAAAATGCACCTGGTGTTACCATCGGGTGAGAAAGGGGCTTTTACCCGCCTGCGTGGAGGTCTGTCCCACCGGCGCCAGAAAATTCGGTAGCCTCAAGGATGAAACATCTGAAGTGTATAAAATTCTCAAGGGTCCCGGGGTACTCAGCGTGCTCAAGGAGTCCATGGGAACCTGGCCTGCCCTTTACTACCTGGGCGCACGACTGGAGGTGATATAGATGAGTGGATTCCATGAAGGTTCAGCCATGCTGCTGTCCAATTTTGTTCTGCCCAATGATATCCATGTACACTGGAGCATGATGATTGTCCTTTATCCGTACATCACAGGCCTTGTGGACGGTGCCTTTATCATTGCGGCCCTTTACTATCTTTTTGACGTCAAAAGCCTGAAGCCCGTGGCCCGGTTTTCTTTGCTCTTTGCCTTGGCCTTTCTGTGCTGTGCCACCCTCCCTTTGCTGCTGCATCTGGGGCGACCGGAACGTAATTTAAATATGCTGTTGACCCCCAGCCCCAGTTCAGCCATGGCCGGATTCGGTTATATTTATGCGGTCTCCATGGGGGTATTGGGGTTCATCGTGCTCTTTGTTTACCGGGCAGATCTGGTAAAGCTCAAACAGCGCTCCCGGGGCATGATGAAACTTATTTACCGGGTTCTCACCTTTGACTGCGATGATCTTTCCCCCCGGGCCATGGCCCTGGACGCCCGGATCATTAAAATACTGGTGGGACTTGGCATCCCGGTGGCGGCATTTCTCCACGGCTATGTGGGCTTTATCTTCGGCGGGGTCAAGGCCAATCCCACCTGGGCCACCCCCCTGATGCCGGTGATCTTTCTTTTTTCCGCCTGTGTCTCCGGCATTGCCGCCATCGTCCTTGCCTATATTGTGATACGTAAACTCACCGGAAAATCCATTGACGGCCCCTGCATCATCACCTGCATTAAAACCCTCACCGGATTTTTCATCCTGGCCTTTTCCTTTGAAATGCTGGAGGTGTTTTCCCATTCTTACCTGAAATCGGGATATCACCACATGGTGGAAGGCTTGTTAAACGGACCCCTGGCCGCCTCTTTCTGGCTGTGGCAGGTAAAAATTTGCTCGGGCATTCCCCTTGTTCTCCTGGGGGTTATGGCCTTTATCAAACTCCAGCAATCCCGGTACAACCTGCTGGCTGCGGGGGTGTCTGCCATTTTACTGCTCCAGGTGTTCATCATGCGGTGGAATGTGGTCATCGGGGGGCAACTCATGTCCAAGAGTGCCAGGGGATACACGGTGTTTCATCCGGAATGGTTTGATAAAGAGGGCATTTTAACGGTGATTGTGGTGATGCTCATTCCCTTTGTCATTCTTTTTGTCCTGGGTAAAATTTTTCCCTTCTGGACCGAGGAGCAGAACGGGTAATTTACCATACCCACAACGAATATTGGGTCGTAGACGCGGAGCCAAATGATATCATGCCGCCCCCGGGGAGGGGTAATGGAAACGACCCGGAACTGTTAGACAGCCCAATTGGTCTGTTCCATTACCCCTCCCCGGGGGCTCTGCTGAGGTTACCCGGACGTTTTACTTTCTAATAAAACCTACATGGCTGTAAGACCAGCCACAACGAAAAACGAAAATCTTTTAATTCCAGCATATTGGTGAGACTTTCTTATAAAAAAAACAAAGTGAAGATCAGATCTTCAAAACCAAACCGCACATACTTCAACGTTTTAAAAGGGAGGAAGATTAAAATGAGGTTATTAAGGGCTTTCACCATGATTACACTGCTGGGCTTTGTCAGTGCCGGATCGGCACTGGGACTCACCCAGGAATCCTTTGATGTAAAAGATCCCAAAGTACAGGAGATGAACAAAAAGTGCATCACCTGCCATTTAAAAGAGAACAAATCTCTGGTACTGCAATGGGAAGCATCTGCCCATGCCGCTGCCAAAGAGGGACAGGTGGGGTGTTACAACTGCCATGCAGCAAACAAGGATGATGAACTGGGTTACCAGCACGAAGGGGCTTTTATAAAGGCCATCCTCTCCCCCAATGATTGTGCTAAATGCCATGAACCCGAAGCAAAGGAGATGGGAATTTCCCACCATGCCACAGCCGGAGAAATCATGGCCTCCCTGGATAACATGTTGGCCGAGGTGGTGGGCGGTATGCCAGACAACCCGGGTAACATGGTCAGTGGATGCTGGCAGTGCCACGGCACGGTGGTGGCCCCCAAGCGGGATGCCGACGGCAACCTTTTAAGATCCAAAACAGATGCCCCCCAGATGGATTACACCACCTGGCCCAACTCCGGCATTGGCCGTATCAACCCCGATGGTAGCAAGGGTGCTTGTAACGCCTGCCACTCCAAACATTCCTTCAGTGCCAGTCGGGCAAGACAACCAGAAAATTGTGGAAAATGTCATCTGGGACCAGATCATCCCCAGAAAGAGATCTACGAAGAGTCCAAACATGGTATTGCCTATGCCACCGCCCCCAAAGGGCCTGGCCCCGGAGGCATGAACATTTTAAAGGACGGTGCCTGGGTACTTGGGGACGATTACTACACGGCGCCCACCTGTTCCACCTGCCACATGGGCTCCTTTGTCAAACTCAACGGTGCCGTTGCCAAAAACAGTCATAATGTAGGAGATCGCCTCTCCTGGAATCTCAGGGCAGTGGTCTCTTCCAAGTTAAACAGAGTGACCTTCACCGACGACACGGTGACGGATATTCCCGGTGACATTGCCCCCAGACCGGGACAAAAAGCCACCAAAAAATCCTATATAAAGGAAGGGGATAAGCTCAAAAAAATCATTGAGGAAAAGACCATCAAAAGCGTTGTCTCCTGGAAGGAACGCCGAACCAATATGCAGGGTGTGTGTAAATCCTGCCACGGGGTCAATCAGGTGAAAGATTTTTACAGCCAGTTTGATGATCTGGTGAACCTGTATAACGACAAGTTTGGCAGACCGGGTGCCGAAATTGTTGCCATGCTCAAAAAAGACGGTATTTGGGAAAACAGCGGGTTCCAGCACAAACTCGGTTATACCTGGTTTGAAATCTGGCACCATGAGGGCCGCAGGGCGCGTATGGCAACGGCCATGTTTGCGCCGGATTACACTCATTGGCATGGACTTTATGAGGTTTCACGGAATTTCTACCACGAGTTCCTCCCCGAAGTTCAGGAACTGGCCGACCATGCGGGCATGGGGGACAAGTATAAAGAATACATCCAGAACCTGCTTGCACAACCCGAGCATCTCTGGATCAGAACTGGCGGCAGCGCCGAAACCACGAAGCTCATCGAAGAAGAGCGAAAACTGAGATATAATCAATAATCTTTTGGCTATTATCCCATGGGTTGTGATGCGTTCATGACCCATGGGATTTTTTTATGGAAACACAAGCCTGAATCCGTTGGTCCACGAGCATATTCAAATGACCGATGTTATGATCAAACACCAAACATGCAACCATCTCTTTTTATTAGAAAATAAAACTTCCGGGTAACCTCAGCAGAGCCCCCGGGGAGGGGTAATGGAACAGACCAATTGGGCTGTCTAACAGTTCCGGGTCGCTTCCATTACCCCTCCCCGGGGGCGGCATACAGCCATTTGGCTCCGCGTCTACGACCCTATATTCGTTGTGTCCATCAGGGCATGGGTGTTATACAAACAAACTTTCAATACGGATTTTCAAAGATGATAAAAAAATTAATTATATTCCTTGTTGCATTGGGATTTACAACCCTGAGCTTTGCCGATGACGCCCTGCCCCGAAAAGAGGAGTCCCTGACCCACCTGTATGATCAGGTGCTTTCCCTTAATCTGGGTCGCAATGGATATACCCTGGGCGCCCCCCTCACCCCTGCCCAGGAGGAAACGGCTGTCTCCCACCTGGTGGAAGGGGCCACGCCGGGAACATACAAATTCATGGACGGCAACCTGAGCGTGGTGGCAGATGCCGTCAGCCACCGGGTCATGCTGTTGTTTGAAAAATTTAACGATGTGTCCGGGCAGGCGGTTCACGACCTTGTGGGCTCACTTTTCATGGACTATGATGAACCCACCACCTCGGCCCATGATAAAATTGTTTACTGGGCCTATGATATCAAAGGGAAAATCTCTTCCCAGCAGTTTCAGGAGGCAAAATCGCAGAAAAAACACCTGGATATTCTGGCCACAGTGAAACTCAACAGCACACTTGAGGTATTGGGTGAAAAGCTGGATAGGGAAAAGGGCAATGTATACTATATTATCAGTTCATCCCCTGTGCTGGAACATTTTCAATAGAATTTACCAAGGGGGATATCATCACTTTTGGATCTTGCCCAGAACATGATGAAGATCAAACACCGATGCGGTTACCCTGCCGGTGTCCAAGAATCAGCTGGCGGGTCTTTTGGGCACCACCCCCGAAACCCTGTCACGGATTTTCAATAAAATGTCCGGGGAGGATCTCATTACCGTGGATCGGGGGACCATTTCCATCCTGGATGCCCAGGGCCTGGCAAATATGGCCGTGGGGGGATAAACAACCTGGCCAAAAGTTGAAAAGGTGTATTTTATGACTGTTCAAGTAATTCTACTTCTGGCAATTATCCTCATGGCCCTCATCGTCTTTATCGGAGGGTGGTTGTCTGTGGATCTTGTCGGGCTGCTCGTGCTCTCGGCCCTTGCTTTGCTTGGATTCCTCAGCCCGGAAGAGGCCCTGGCTGGATTCAGCAGCCCGGCGGTGGTCACGGTGTGGGCTATGTTCATCATCTCCGCAGGGCTGAACCGCACCGGCATCGCCCATCGCATCGGACAGCCGCTCCAGCGCTTTGCCAAGGGAAGCGAAGTGTTGCTCATGGTGGTCTTGATGGTCACAGCAAGCATTTTTTCAGCCCTCATCAACACCACGACGGTTGCTGCGATCCTTTTGCCGACGGCCATGGATCTGGCCCGGCGCAGCGGTCGTCCACCGGCACGGCTCTTGATGCCCTTTTCCCTCGGATGTCTTCTTGGCGGCCCGTTTACCGGGATTTCCACCGCTCCCAATATCATCGCCACCGATATCCTGAGCAGCGCAGGCTTCAAAACCTTTGAAATATTTGATTTCACCCCCATTACGGCGGCAATTGTGGTCGCTGGTATTTTCTTTGTGGTAACGTTCGGACGCTTTTTGTTGCCTGCGGGGCCTAAAAAGACCTCCGACAACAGCCCCCTTCCAGATACAGATCCCTATGGGCTCGGCACGCATCTTTTTACCACCCGGATTCGGCCCGGATCAACCCTGGCTGGCCGTACCCTGGCAGAGAGTCGTTTTGGTTCTGCCTTTTTTGTCACCGTGGTGGCGCTGCAACGCAAAGGTGTGCTGATCCTTGCCCCTCCCCCCACAGAAATCCTGCAAGTGGGTGATGAACTTATCATGCATGGCCAAGCTGATATTGTCCAACGATTCGATGGCAGTCAGCATCTTCAGATAGAATCTTTTGATTCGACCCAAGAGATGATTTCCCAACAAATGACCATCGCCGATTGCCGCGTGTCTGAACACTCCCCCCTTTTGGGTGCTACGCTGACCGAAAGCGAATTGAGACGCCTGCACCAGGTTCATGTGTTGACCCTGTACAACCCAGAGGGCAAGGTCATCCGAGATGCCCGGCAGCATCGTTTTGTTGTGGGGGATCGTTTGCTGCTCCAGGGCGAAAAAAAAGCCTTGGAATCGTTGATTCAACAGAATCTTGTGACCGAACCGCAGTTTGTCACCTGGGAGGAGTTGGGTCACTTGACCGATGGCCGTGCCAAATTGTTGTCCGTACGTATTCCCCCGGGTTCTGTGCTGACGGATCGCAGTCTGCTTGAAAGCCGACTGGGGAATGTTTTCGGGCTTACCGTGGTAGGGATTATCCGCGACGGGGCGCTGATATGCATACCGTTGCCCACTGAAAAAATACAGGCGGGCGATCTGCTGGTCATGCAGGGGTCTCCACGGGACCTTGAAATTCTCCAGGGGCTTCAGGAACTGAAGATTGCTGAAGAATCCGCCAGCCTGCTTGCTGAGCTGGAGTCCCAGCAAGTTGGGGTGACCGAAGTGCTGCTTTCGCCCAGAACCACCCTTACAGACCGAACCCTGGCAGGCCTTTTGTTTCGGGAGCACTATGGACTCAGCGTACTCGCTATTTGGCGCAATGGTAATGCCTTTCGCACCGGCTTGCAGGACATGCCCCTTAAATTCGGAGATGCCCTTTTGGTTTACGGACAGCGTAAAAAGCTGCAGGCCGTGGCCCGGGACCCGGATTTTCTCGTACTTGATACGGCGGCTGTGGAGGCTCCCCGACTGGAAAAGGCGGGTTTTGCCGCCATCATCATGGTGACGGTGATCCTGAGTGCCATCCTCGGTCTGGTTCCCATCGCCATTGCCGCCATTGCCGGGTCAGCCCTCATGGTTCTATCCGGTGCACTGAGTATGCAAGAAGCTTACCGAGCCATTGAGTGGAAGGTTATTTTCCTCATTGCCAGCATGCTGCCTTTGGGGGTAGCGATCCAAAACACGGGAGCGGCCCAGATGGGAGCTGAACTTTTGATCACCATGGTGGGACACCTTGGGCCTCGCTGGGTGGTTGGCACTATTTTTCTTGTCACTGTGGTCGGAACCCAGGTGATTCCCACGGCGGCCCTGGTGGTGCTCATGGCCCCGGTGGCGCTGAGTGCTGCAGCCAGCCTTGGAATCTCCCCCCAGCTACTGATGATGACGGTGGCCATTGCCGCCTCAGCAAGCTTTGCAAGTCCGCTGTCCCATCCTGCCCACCTGCTTGTCATGGGACCTGGTGGGTATCGTTTCATGGATTATGTCAAGGTGGGCGTACCGCTTACGGCTGTTGTTTTTGCGGTTTCAGTGTGGCTGCTTCCTATTTTTTGGCCGGCGTATTAGGACGTCAGCAATTTTCAATT
>Ga0307929_1002321_pt1 | contig 12480 bp, 10 predicted proteins | sample AceLakmetage1330_FD_203160 | JGI IMG/M metagenome (GOLD analysis project Ga0307929, IMG submission 203160) | Saline water microbial communities from Ace Lake, Antarctica - #1330 | ecosystem: Environmental > Aquatic > Non-marine Saline and Alkaline > Saline | place: Antarctica: Ace Lake...
TATTGGGCTATTTACCACAACAATTTGGTGTTTATCCAAAAATTTCGGCACAAACTCTTCTCGACCATTTTGCAGCACTTAAAGGGATAAGCAATAAAAAAGAGAGGAAAGAAGTTGTTGAAAGCCTGCTGCACAAAACAAATCTGTATGAATCGCGAAGCAAAAACATTGGCGGTTTTTCAGGAGGAATGAAACAACGCTTTGGAATTGCACAAGCACTAATTGGTAATCCTCAGTTAATAATTGTAGATGAACCAACATCGGGCCTTGACCCCACTGAAAGAAATCGATTTCATGATTTACTCTCGGAAATAGGCGAAAACATCATTGTTATTTTATCAACACATATTGTTGAAGATGTAAGCGATTTGTGCAGTAATATGGCGATTATTAATCGTGGCGAGTTGAAATTAGCCGGTAAGCCAAGCCAATTAATAGATAATTTGAATGGGAAAATTTGGGAGAAACGGATTGAAAAATCATCCATACACGACTACAAAACAAAGCATAATGTTATTTCATCACGATTATTTGCAGGAAAAACACTTGTCAGAGTGCTTGCCGATGAAATTCCAGACTCAGAATTTGCCTCTGTAGCACCAAATTTAGAGGACGTGTATTTTTCAACAATTAATTAGTCATTCAAAAAACAGGACACATGTTCTTACAAATTTTTAATTTCGAATTAAAATATAGGCTTAAAAGACCTGCAACATATATATATTGGGCCATATTATTCTTTCTGGCGTTCTTGTCCATAAATATTTTGGGAGGAGCAATTGATGGACTAAACATCCAAATGGGCTATTCCGGAAATGTAATGGCCAATGCTCCAATAAACATATATGTAGTAACTACTTACCTGACAATTTTCGGGATACTAATAATTTCAGCAATGGTTGGAAATCCAGTATATCGAGACTTTGAGCACGAGACCCATGGTCTGTTTTTCACTTATCCTATAACAAAGTCTGGCTACTTGTTTGGACGTTATTTTGGTTCTGCGGTCATTTGTGTTTTAGTATTTACTGCGGTTAGTCTTGGACTTTACATCGGAAGCATCATGCCTTGGCTTGATCCCGAAAAAATCGGAGCGAACAAGTTTATCTATTATATTCAACCATTTTTTAGTAATATTATTCCAAACATTTTAGTTTTTGGGGCGATCTTTTTCTCGCTAGCAAGTTTAACACGCAAAATATTAGCCAATTACGTAGGAGCGGTTTTCTTATTTGTTATTTATGGAGCCGCATCAAGTCTGCTGTTAGGTTTTGAAAATAAAGCACTTGCAGCCATACTCGATCCAATGGGAATGACACCGATATACGAAATTATCAAATATTGGACTCCTGCAGAAAAAAATGCACTTACCATACCACTTGATGGGTTATTATTCGCCAACAGAGTCGTTTGGCTACTCCTTGGCGGATTGACACTGTTTTTTACTTACAAAAGATTTAGTTTTGGGCAATTTGCCAAAGAAATAAATTTAAAAAGGCTTAAAAAAGCGGTAAGTAATTCCACAGAAAATGAGCCAAATAGTAATATCGCATTCCATTTTACCAACCCGATATTTAATAAGCAAACAAATTTGAAAAATTGGCTTCAAATAACTAAAATTGAGTTCTTGAATATTCTTAAAAATAGATATTTCATAGCCATTCTATTTGCTGGCATTGCTTTCCTTTTTTCTACGAATGTTAATATAGGCAGTCTTTATGATACAAATACATATCCTGTTACTTATCAGGTGATTGAGCTGTTAAATAGTCAGTTTTTCATGTTCATTTTAATCATCATCACATTCTTTACGGGCGAACTTATCTGGCGCGAAAGAGGGAGTAAATTGAATGAGATATTTGACGCTTTGCCCCTTAAAAACTCGTTAATAATAACGTCAAAATTTTCGGCATTGGTTTTTATCGAGTTCTTTATAATGTTTGTAATTCTTGTAACAGGCATAATGATTCAAATTAGCGGTGGATATTACAAATTCGAACTTGATGTTTACTTCAAAAGCTTATTTTTGATTCTCCTTCCCAATTACATTTTGTACACCATGTTGGCATTTTTTGTTCATATTCTAGTGAACAACAAATTTTTTGCTCATGCGGTAGTCATCATTTTTTTCTTATTTAATTTTATGATGGCTCCAGGATTATTCGAACACAATTTGTTCATTTTTGGTGCAGATTCCAGTATCCCATATTCCGACATGAATGGTTTTGGCCACCAAGTATTTTCGTATTCTATGTTTAAGCTGTATTGGTTTGCCTTTGCAATAATACTTATGCTTTTGGCCAATTTATTCTTTGTGCGTGGCACCGATACAAACATGAAAACAAGATTAACTATTGCAAAAAAACGAATCAATAAATCAATAGCCATAGGCATTGCTAGTACACTTATTGTTTTTATTCTTATGGGCGCTTTTATTTTTTACAACACAAACGTGTTAAATGTTTTTACAAGCAGAGATGAACAAATAGAACAGCAATATAACTACGAAATCAATTATAAAAAATACCTAGACAAAGCACATCCTCGCATCACAGATGTGTATATCGAAACTCATATTTTTCCACATCAACGAAAACTGCACCTTATTGGGAATTACAAATTAAAGAACAAGACCAACAGATATATTGACACCATAATGCTCAATATCAATCATACGAATAAGATCAATACGCTAAATTTCAGCCGTCCGTTTGAAATAATAAATGAAAACAAAAAAGACAACTTTAAGCTCATCGTCTTTAATCCATCAATACCTGCCGGCGATTCCTTACTTTTTGATTACGATATGCTTGTGGAAAGCAGAGGATTCTCAGCACTTGGAGGCAACAGCCGCATTCTCACCAATGGCACATTCATCGATTCTCATATGTATCCGGGTTTTGGATACGAAAAAGAGAACGAAATTTCTGATCGCAAGAAAAGAAATGAATTGGAATTGCCACCAATAACAGGAATGCCCGAAATGAATGATAGCACTGCACTAATGAATAATTATGTAAATAGTGATGCTGATTGGATACATTACGAAGCTGTAGTAAGCACTTCATCGGATCAAATTGGAATAACTTCGGGAGATTTAGTCAAGGAATGGAAAGAAGGCGACAGGAATTATTATCATTATAAAATGGATCAAAAAGTGCTGAATTTCTTCGCATTTATTTCAGCCAAATACGAAGTGAAAAAAGACAAATGGAATGATATTCCGGTGGAAGTTTATTATCAAAAAGGACACGAATACAATGTTGATTATATGCTAAAAGCCATGAAAATGGCCTTAGAATATTGTTCAGAAAATTTCAGCCCCTATCAATTTAACCAGTTACGAATTTTTGAATTTCCTCGATTTTCATCTTTTGTGCAAGCCTTCCCGGGTATGATTCCATTTTCAGAAGGTTTTGGATTTATTGCAAAAATTGATACCGATGTAGACGCTTACAATTATCCATTTTTTATTGCCGCTCACGAAACTGCGCACCAATGGTGGGCACATCAAGTAGTAGGTGCGGGCGTGAAAGGCGCAACGACAACAACCGAAATGCTTGCTCAATATTCTGCACTTATGGTTGCCAAGCAGGATTTAACAAAGCCTGAAATGTTAAAGCTTCTGAACTTTTTCCTATACGAATATTTACAGAGCCGTAGCACAGAAAAGGACAAAGAGTCGACGATGATGCTTAATGAAAATCAAATATATTTGAATTACTACAAAAGTATTTTAGTAATGAATACTTTGGAGAATTTTATAGGAGAGGATTCTATAAATTCGGCGTTGGCATGTTACATTAAACATGTGGGGTATCAAGAGCCACCATATACAACATCGGCAGAGCTCATTGACCATTTTAAACAAGTTACACCCGATTCTTTACTGTATTTGTATACCGATTTATTTGAAAAAATAACATTCTATAGCAATAGAACAGATAAAGCTGAGTACAAAAAACTCGATAACGGGAAATATGAAGTAAATCTGAGCATTGAAGCGAAAAAATTCTATGCTGACAGCATTGGAAATGAAGTACAAACTCCTATTGATGAATGGATTGATATAGTTGTTTTTGCAGAAGATGCCGAGGGGAAAGCTGTAGAAGAAATTTATTGCAAAAAACACAAAATAAATCACGAAAAAACAACTATACGCATCATTGTAGATCGAAAACCAATAAGAGCAGGAGTAGATCCTTACTATCTATACATTGACAAAATAATGGTCGACAATGTCATAAATGTACGCGAGAAAAAAAACATAGAATAATATGAAAATAAAAATCTTTATCATCTCAATTTTGATTAGCTTAAACGCTTTCTCTCAAACAAGATTTATTACAATTGATGGTGCAGACGTCAGAATAAATACAATAGGATTTGAAAACCGAGCAGAAGGACAACCAGTAGTTGTATTTGAAAATGGACACGGTGAATCCATTAAATCCTGGAACAAAATAATTGATTCTGTAAGTAAGATTTGCCCAATTGTATTATATGATAGAGCAGGAACTAGAGAATCAAAACCTGATAATAAAATACCATCATTAAAATACAATTCGAAAAAATTAAAAAAGATTTTAGAGACATTAGATATTAAACCTCCTTATCTTTTGGTAGGACACTCTCTGGGAGGAATTTATATACGAGGATTTGCAAATTATTACCCTGATGATTTAGCTGGTTTAATTTTTATTGACCCAGCCGATTTTACTCAAAAACTTATGGATTTTGAAACACCATATAGAGAAATTGGAGTAACAGAGGAGTATATTGACTCTATGATGATTGCAAAATTTGGAAACGTTATTACAATTGATTCTTCCAGAAATATTAGAGTTCAACAAGAAAGTGAGATGTTAAGGAAATTAAGGACTTCTGATTTTAAAGAATTAAATGAAAAAGATTTACCGCCAATTCCAATTCACTTTATCGTTGGTGGTCGATTTTCTGTACCTCCGCAATTCAGGTCAAAGGACTATGACCAGGAATCTCTATTTCGTGCAAGAACAAAACATTGGATTGAGAACTGGACAAATGTTGTAAACAAATCACCATATGGTAGATTGTTTTACAGTTCAAAAGCAGGACATTATGTGCAATACGATGACCCTGAGTTAATATTGTTAAGTATAAAATTAGCAATGGAAGATTATTACAAAATGATTAATGAATAAATAAAAACCAGCCCATAACAATAAATATAGGTCATTGGGCAGATAGTGCTAAATTTAAAAATATAGAAACATGGAAAAATTTATCTTTATTTTAACATTCGCAGTATTTTTTACACTTAGTTCAATTGGACAAAATGTTGGAGATTCTCACCAAACAAAATTAGGATTCACAACAAAAATAAAGTCTGAGATTCTTGAAGATAGTTTAAACATATTTACGCATCTTCCCTTCAATTATAAGAAAGACAAAGAATTTCCATTGATTTTACTGCTGGATCCGCATGCCGCATTTAAAGCCTTCGCTTCATGCACCGAATTAATGGCGTATGATAGAAGTATACCATCTTGTATTGTTGTGGGATTTCCGCAATACAAATATGTCAAATATGATTCGTTAAATATAGAAGCTGATTTGAATTTGCTTGCAAAATTCATGGACGAAGAATTGCTACCATATCTTGATTCTAAGTACAATCTTACTAAAACAATAATATGGGGACCAGGTGGTACAACCGGTTTGATTAGCAGCTTTCTGATGCTTGAACATCCGGATTTATTCGATGCATATATTTCAGATATTCCTGATTTTAGTTTAATTACCCATAAAACCAATTCAAAAAACGCTTTTAATAAACTAAAAGATAAAAATGTGAAATACTATCTTTTCGGGAGTAAGTCAAAAGATATTTATAATGAAGCCTTCCTGAATAATTTAAAATCCAATGCTCCAAAAGGATTAAATTGGAATTATAGTATTTCAGAAGAGCCGAATAAGATAATATGCCGTCTAAATAATTATATGCATGCAATTGAAATGTTTTTCAATGACACAGTGGAATAAATTACAACAATTAATAAAAAAATAGTTATGAAACTTTATCACTTATTGATTATTAATCTTCTATTGATTCCTGTATTTATTTTTGGGCAAACACCCGAAAACCAGATTTCATTTGCTCAAGAATCAAAACCGCATTCATATTATGTTGAGCAAGCTGAATTATGGTGGGAAGAAATTGAAAAAGATAAAACCAATGAATTGAATTGGTATAATTATTTTCGTGCAAACAGAAATGCACAAGGAACAGCTAGTTGGAGTAAAGAATTTGTAAAAGAATCTTCTTACTTAAAATTAGGATCTGAGATTGTAAAATTGATTGAAGAAAATGTGCCAAATTCATTTACATATAATTATGTTGTTTGGACGGAGAGAGGATTTGACCCGACAAAAGGTGCATATCTTTTAAAAGCATATGAAATGAATCCTGATTTTGAAGGTATTCATGCAACAATGATTACTTACACAGATTGTATCTTTGACTATGAAAAACGGAAAGAAGTTAATAATAAGTGGTTTGAACGAAATGAAATGTCCCCTGGTTTGTTGTATTATGGATATAATGTATTAATGTCCTTAGAACCAAACGCCATCATATTTACTCAAAACGACAATGACACCTATCCTCTTTGGATGTTGCAAGACGCGAAGAATATCAGGACTGATGTAACAGTATTAAGTTTTGATATGCTATTTGTGAAGAGTTATAGGGATAAAGTGTTTGAAAAACACAATATTGTCGAACTTGAAGATGAGTTTTATGAATCAAATCCCTACAATTTAGAGGCTGTTTTAACTCATATATTAGGTAATTATAAAGGTGACAGACCTATTTACGTTGGTTTTACTGCAACTCCAAAATATTACCGAACACACAAAGATAAAATGCATGTTTCTGGATTGGCATTAAGATATTCTGAACAAGCAATTAATTTATTGGATTTCAACTTAAACTTGATAGAAAATTTATTTCAGCTCGATTACTTAAATGTTCAGATGACTGATGATAAAAACCAAAAAAACGTTAACAATCAGAACAGAAACTATTTGAAATGTTTTGAAATTGCTTACAAGGACTACAGGAAAAATGGACAAAATGAGAAAGCTGATAAAATAAAGGATTTAGCTTCTATAATATCTAAGAATTCAGGTGATAATGATTTGATTAATAGAGTAAAACAAGAATACGGAGAATAAAAACTGGCACTATACAGAATTAAATTATATAAAGAAAAAAGAAAAACTAATGAAATATAGATTCCTAATTATTATTCTATTCCTAATTGTCAAATCTTCAATTGGACAAGAATTTACTGATTTAAAAGGAGATTATCTTGGACTAAAACCTCCTGGATTACTCCCAGAAGTATTTGCACCTGGAATTGGTTCGGATACCAGCTGGCGTGAACATTGTCAGGTTGCTTTTTCTCCTGATGGCAAATATTTATTTTTCATGCGACACCCCCTAGGGCAAGATTTCTTTTGGATTTTTAAGAAATTATTAACAAACTAAAAAAACTAACATGATAAAATACTGGATTCTAACTTTTATTATTATCCTATCATTTGGATGCAATAAAAATAAAATTGAAAATGATGCGAAGGAAAACTTTCCGGTATTAAGCGGAAAATATTTAGGACAAAAAGAACCCGGACTTATCCCGGAAATATTTGCACCTAATATTGTTTCAACCGGTATGTCAGAAATAAATGCTTGTTTTTCTCCTGATTTTTCTGAATTTTATTATTCCATTGTTTTACCAAACAGGAAATTTGTCATCATCTCAATGAGCTATGAAAACGACAAATGGACTGAGCCTGAAGTGGCAGCTTTCTCTGGAAAATACCCTGATGCCGATCCTTTTATTACAAGGGATGGCAAATGGTTATATTTTGTTTCCAAAAGACCAGTAGATTCAACAAAAAGTGAAAAAGCAGATTGGGATATTTGGCGGGTTGAGAGAATAAATAATCAATGGAAAAACCCGGAGAGACTTGATAATGGTATTAATTCAGAAGCTGATGATATTTACCCAACTTTAAGTGATAAAGGAACGCTGTATTTTTCTTCAGGTCGCGATGGTAAAAATAACAGAGACATCTTTTATTCAGAGCGCACAGGAGATAAATTTAACTCACCAATTAAGTTGAACGATACAATAAATAGCCGCTGGGAAGGGGATTTGTTTATATCACCAAAAGAAGATTATTTGATTTTTAAGTCTTATGGCAGAGAAGAAGGCAATGGGCTATTCATAACATTTAATGAAAATAATCAATGGAGTAAACCGATAAGAATGGGGGATGAAATAAATATGACAGGAAATGAATTGTGTCCGATCGTTTCACCTGATGGGAAGTACTTTTTCTTTTCTTCTCCTAATACAATTAAAAATTCGGATGAATCAGGAATACTAACTTATCAAAAAATAAAAGAGGAGTTCATTAAATCATGCAAGCATCCACAAATGGGAAAAACTGATATCTATTGGGTAAGAAGCGAGATCATTGAAAAATACAGAAATAAATTATAGATTATGACTAAATTAAAAATAATTGTTTTATTTATTTTGTTTTTAGGTTTTCAGAATACAGGTATTGCCCAGTCACAAAGAGATTTTAAGTCCATTGACGAAATTGTGCATCAAATACCAGATTCGTTGACATATAGTACTGATAATATTGCAAATTATATCAACTCAAAATTTTTTACCCAGAGTGAAAAAGTTAGGGCAGTTTTTTGTTGGATCGCTGAAAATATTTCATACGATTATAAAAATTTGTTTTCATTGAGTGAGAATCAAGATTCTGACAAAAAGATGAATGAAATTCTTAACAATAGAAAAGGAGTTTGTCTGGATTATTCAAATTTATATGCAGATATATGTGGCAAAGTTGGAGTAAATACATATATAGTAGATGGATATACAAAAAAGGACAAAAGGGTAATTCAGAATCCACATGCATGGTGTGCCATTTTAGTTGATTCAATTTGGTATTTGACTGATCCAACTTGGGGCGCAGGTTACATGCAAGACACTCTGTTTGTTAAAAAACTCAACAATAAATACTTCAAAGTAGCCCCTGAGAAGTTTATAAATTCTCACATTCCTTTCGACCCTCTTTGGCAACTTTTAAATTATCCAATTACTAAACAGGAATTTCTTGATAAAAAACCAAATATAAAAAATAAAAAATATTTCAATTTCATTGACACTATTCTTATTTATGAAAAGCAATCAAAAATTGAACGACTATTATCATATAGTAAAAGAATTGAATCAAATGGAATTAGTAACTATTTAGATTATGATAATCTCTATCATATAAAATTTAATATAAAAAGTTATTACCAAAAAATAACTGAAGAACAGTATAGTAATGCATTAAATTCCTATAATGAAGGAATATTCCTGTTTAACGAATATATTGAATATAAGAATAGAAATTATTTGCCTTATAAAAGCGATGAAGAGATTAAGCAGATACTAGATAATATTTATGATACTTTAAATTTATCTCTTATCCGATTAGAAGAAATTGAAAATATTTCTCCAAATTTAGAAAAAAATATAAAACAACTGGAAAGGCTTGTTCAACAGTCACTGGCTGATTTAGCCTATCAGAATGTTAATTTAGATAAATATCTTGTCACTTGTAAAAAGTACAGGGAAACATTTATTAATTCTGATGAGAAGTAGCATACTAATTAAAATTGGTTGACAAAAACACAATCAAAAGTCGTTACCTTCGTATGACGTTTAATATTATTTTAGGTACTAAAATCTAAACAAATGACAATTTTGGTAGTGGGTGCAAGTGGTGCAACTGGCATAAGATTGGTAGAGGAATTGCTCAATCGTGGACAAAATGTAAAGGCGATTGTGCGCTCACCAGAAAAACTACCTGACACCATCAAGAATCATGAACGCTTGTCGGTGATCGCTGCAAGTGTTCTGGAATTAAGCGATAAAGAGCTGGAACAGCATGTCGCTGGCTGCGATGCAGTAGCATCATGCCTGGGGCACAACTTGACTTTCAAGGGGCTTTTTGGCAAACCCCGTCGGCTGGTTACAGATGCAACCCGACGTTTATGTAATGCTATCAAAGCAAGTAACCCTAAGGCAGCAATCAAATATGTTCTCATGAACACAGTTGCCAACTGCAATCGCGATCTCAACGAATCAATTCCTTTTGCCCAAAAATTCCTGATTGGTTTGCTTCGAATTCTGCTACCTCCACAAGCAGACAACGAACAGGCTGCAGAATACTTAAGAACCGTTGTAGGTCAAAATAATACCGCTATTGAATGGGCTGCAGTTCGGCCTTCTTCATTAATTGATGAAGAAAGTGCATCCGAAATCGAAGTATATCCATCCCCGTCGAGAAGTATATTAAAGGATGGTGAAATCAGCCGAATCAATGTTGGCCACTTTATGGCCGACCTTATCACGAACGATGACATTTGGAACCAATGGAAGGGGCAAATGCCGGTAATCTATAATAAAGGAACGGCATTAAAATTATAAAAGCAAAAAGTATTAATCGCCCATCAAAATGAAGGAACTTGCATTAATCATATTATTTTTTATTTGTTCGGGAGCAATAAAAGCGCAGGATGCTGAAGCGTATTATTTGCCTGTTCCAATTTCTAAAAATGATACGATAATTTACAAGCGAATTATTCAATTTGACACGAACGATAGTTTATATCATGTTCGGGATTACTATGCAAATGGTCAAATTCAAATGGAAGGATGCTACAGTTCTTTTGATAAGACGATCAAAGAAAGTTCGCTCTGGTGTAATTATCATACAAATACCAAAGAAGGTGAGTTTAAAACCTGGTATAAAAATGGACAAATCGAACGCAAAGCCAATTATTCAAAGGGCTTAAGAAATGGGCTTCACGAATATTGGTATTCGAATGGCCGAAGAGAATCGACACAAAATTATGTAAATGGTCAAAAAAACGGAAAATGTACCTGGTGGAATATTGGTGGTTCATCACAAAACGAATTGAATTTTGAAAAAGGATTGAATCAGAACCCAAAAGATACAAATTACCATTTCATATCCTACATGCCCAAAGATTATAATACAGACACATTAAAAAAATGGCCCCTGATAATTTATCTGCACGGTGGTTCAAGCAGGGGCACAGATACAATAAAGCTTTATTGCTGTGGTATCCCTGACCAAATTTGGAGAGGGCGGGAATTTCCTTTTGTTATTGTTGCACCACAATGTCCGGCAAACCAAAGGTGGTCAACCGGCAATTGGTTTGAAAATTTTTATGAAGAAGTAAGCACAAAATACAGGATAGACACCAATAAGGTTTATTTAACAGGCGTAAGCTTAGGAGGTTCATGAACATGGTACCTTGCAATAAAATTTCCCGATAAATTTGCAGCCATTGCTCCCATGAGTGGATTTACACGCCACATTGATTACATCAAAAACAATACGGATAAACTAATGGATATTCCGATTTGGGCTTTTCATGGAAAAAAAGATAAAGTAGTAGAATTTGAAGAAACCGAATGGATGATAAACAAATTGGAAGGAAAAAATAAAAACCTGAAATTCACAACAGACCCTGATGCAGGTCATGGAATGTATTGGTCGGTATATTCCGAACAGGAACTATACGATTGGTTTTTGCACCATGATAAATGATAGAAGTTTAGTAATCATTAGCGGACTAAAATAGATTCAAACTCTCCCGCTTTCCCGGATTTGTGCCATTGGCTCGCCTCGTGAAGCGGGCATCCTTTCGGGGCAATCCTGGTCTGGTAAGCCATTCATGGAAAGATTCATTCATTTTTTTCTTGATTAGCTTTTGATAGTTATAGGAAAACCAATAAACATTAACAATTCAGGACTTGTATTTTAATTTTGGATTTCGTTTAGTGTGAAACACGTGCAAGATATAAATGGTTAGGATTTTTTCAGAAGTTCATTCTTCAGGTCTTCCCATACAATCCCTCTATCGGCACCAGATTTTAAGCCGATCGAAATGCGATCGAGGGTAGAAATAAAATCCTTGTCCTCCCACCATTCATTCTGCTCTTTGAGGTCGTTTTCGATTATCGTATAGATTGCTTTAACTTTTCTATCATCAGATATCCTGATATATTCGTAAAGCTTTTGCCTGATTGCTGCTGTATTCATAATGCTTTATTTAACCACAAAGATAGGTGGAGTTTTAAAAATAAAATTCTAACATTTTATTATCCGAAATAATACAGCGTTTGGCTTTTATCGTTTTAGGGATTAGTTGGGCGAAGGCTCGTTTTTGGTAAAAGAGAAATCCTGATAGGTTTTTGAAACCTCGTATGTTTGCAAAATTAGAAAAGTTCATTGAATTATTAGTCGAAAAGACCCTTTCCACTGAGACTTCATAATTAGCCTTAGGGAACAAAAAAGGGAAGCTGTCTTTTCCCTCTGAAAAGCCCG